>Ga0307372_10013661_pt1 | contig 10479 bp, 10 predicted proteins | sample OX1MG_FD_202533 | JGI IMG/M metagenome (GOLD analysis project Ga0307372, IMG submission 202533) | Soil microbial communities from Risofladan, Vaasa, Finland - OX-1 | ecosystem: Environmental > Terrestrial > Soil > Coastal area > Acid sulfate soil | place: Finland: Risofladan, Vaasa | collected... | reverse complement strand
CGTCAATCGTTGCCTCGGAGACCTTGCCGGCCTGGATTGCCGGCAGAAGCGTCTTCTCATTCATAAAGCGTGCGGACGGCATTTCCAGATCAAGCCCGGCGTTGGCCGCTCCCACGCCGTCATACGTCGCTCCCCAGTCCGACATCAGAATGCCGCGGAAGCCCCATTCCTTTTTCAGGACCTTGGTGTCCAGAAACTTGTTCTGGGTGGCATACTCGCCGTTGATCAGGTTGTAGGAGTCCATGAAAGCGCCCACGTGCGCCTGCTTGACCGCTGCTTCATACGTCGGCAGGTAGATTTCCCGCAGGGTGCGCTGATCCACGATGGAATTGACGTTATGGCGATCGTACTCGGAGTTGTTGGCCACATAGTGCTTGATCGTAGGTACCACGTGCTCGCTCTGCACGCCCTCGATGTAGCCCACGGCGATCTGTGAAGCCAGATAGGGGTCTTCGCCGAAATATTCAAAGTTCCGGCCGTTCATCGGCGCCCGGTAGATATCCACGCCGGGTCCCAGCAGGATATGGACTCCGCGCGCCCGCGCGTCCTGGCCCAGTGCGACGCCCACCTTGCGTGCCAGCGCCGGGTCCCACGATGCCGCGAGCCCAATGCCGCCCGCGTAGGCGATGCTCGGACCCCACACGCGGACGCCTACCGGCCCGTCCGACATCTTGAGGCGCGGCAGGCCGATTTGCGGCATGGCGTAGGTGAACATTCCGTCCACACCGCCGATCAGTTTGATTTTCTGCTGCAGGGTTAGCTTGGCGAGCAGCGCGTCGGCGCGGCGGTCGATCTCAGCCTGAGAAAGCCGTTGCGCGTGTACCGGGCCCGCGAAGGCGATAGCGGCAATGGCCGCTGCCAATGGCAATAGAACAAAACGCGAAAAGCGAGAGAGTTTCTCTGATGTGTTTGGCATGTTGGTTACCTGACGGCTACGAAGTATACAACGATATCGCCTGGTTGCAAGTGATCTGCGGCACAACGGGCGCGCAACCACTACCTTTTCCGGCGGAGGGTTGTGGTAAAGGATCAACCAGTTTCCGGGGGTTCTTGCGGTAAACGATCGAGCTTGGGGTGGCTACTGTGCGCTTCTGCCGGGGCCTTCCTCCCTGGCGAAGAACATTTTGGCTTTGGCTGATCCCCGTGGAGTGTCCACAATGCGCTCGACTTCCAGCACCTTACCGTCCTTTGACAGTTTCCATTGCTCGTTGACCTTGATTGACCTCTCGCCTCCACGAAGGCTTTCCTTTTTTGAGAGGTCGAGTTGCTTTCCATCTTTTTTCCAGGCTGCCGTCAACAATGCCGTTCCTGGAATGGGTTTATCCACTTTCATCGTCGAAGCGGTACCGTCAAGATAGTAAGTTACGTTAGGGCTTATCATGGCGAACGCCATGGATTTCCGCATCTGCCCGCTACGTCCTCCGGGCCCTCCCGGCCCGCCTCTTCCTTCAGAGCCGCCACCCGGATAGCCACCGCCACCCCCTCCTGCCCCGGGGAAGCCGCCGCCGCGACGTCCACCGGGGAAACCACCGCCGCCCGGAAATCCGCCACCGCCGCCGGGATATCCTCCGCCACCGCCGGGATATCCACCGCCGCGCGACCGGCCTCCTGGAATGCTCCCGCCGCTGCCTTCATCCCCTCCAGGTCCAACTGCGGGACTGACGTCGCCTTCGACCTTGCTGTCAATGGTAAGGCTTCTGGCGGTTTGAGTGACCGCCATTTTGTAACTCTGCAACTGGCCTGGCAGATCGTGAGTCTTGTTCATGTCCAGGACCCATTTGCCGGAGAAATCGGCTTTTGCTGCGCCGCCATGGGCCAGGCCGTTGCCTGCGAACATTCCAGTTATCAGGACTGCGAGGACGAATATGTTTTTCATGATCGGATTCCTTCCCATTCAATGCGGACATGCGCCATCTGCAGCGGCGCCAGCTCTCCATGCTGACAGAAAGTTGCGGGGGCATGTGTTAAGCTTTTGTAAAGTCTGCCGGATCCTGCATCGTAAAATCCATGTAAAGTTGTTATTGACGGCGCGCGGGGTGCGCACCGAGTGATTCTGCGCGGTATATAATTCAACTGAATGCGTTGGAAGCTATCCAAGTCGAACTATCCGCTCCTGATCACGGCGGTTTTCGCCGTGGGGCTGGTGCTGGCGGGCGTGCTGCTTTACCGTTGGATCAACCGGGCCAGCGTCGCGGACCACGAGCAGCAGGCCGAATTCCTGAATGTCGCGATGCGCAGCTTCCGGGGAGAATTCGTCGCGCCACTTTTGGAAATCCGGGCGACATTCCGTCCTATCCCAAGAGCGGCCAAGACAGCGGCGATGGACGACTACCTTGCGGGTTTCTATTCCCAGTGGCGGAGCAATGATCCCAATGGCGCGCTGGTATCAACCTTAAGCGTGGCGACCCTGGACGCTGACAGCAAGCTGCAGTTCCGGACGCTCGACGCCGGGAGCGGGCAATTCAAGCAAGCGCCATGGCCTCCATCCCTTGATATCTTCCACCCGCGAGTTGAAAGGATCGCCGCTCCTGAGGCAGGGCGTGTCCTTCTGTACCGCGCGAATGGTTTTCCCTTTGCCGTTGATGGAAAGCGCCCCATGGTTGTGGTTCCGCTGGTGGAATCCGGCGGACAAGACCGCGGGTTTGGCCCGCTGTTTGAGGCGCGCGGGACGGCAGGTCTGACTCCACCCTCGGTGGCATTTACGGAGCGTCAGGAAGGCGGCTTTGCTGATCATCAGCCTGGCGGCCGGGCGCTTCCTGCGCCGCGGATACGTTTTCCCTTTCCGGGCCGGCTTCGGGGCTGGTGCTTTCTGGAACTCAATCTGAACTATCTTCAGCAACACTTGTTGCCAAGCCTGGTCAGCCGAAGTTTTGGCGGGGCAGGGTTGTCCAATTATCGAGTTGCGATTCTTGCAGGCGACCCGCCAGGAGTCGTTTTCAGTTCAGAGCCGGGCCTGACGCCATCGTCGTTTTCTTCGCCGGACGGACGGGCTGTGCTCTTTGCGTCGTACGGGGCGATGGGAGCTTCCTTTCGTGACCGCACGCGGGGATTTTCTTCCCGTGTTCGCCCGCGTGACCACACGGCCTTTTCTGTCGCGATCGCACCTCCCGACTTTCCGGAGAGGGTATCTCCGTCCGGGTTTGCCAGGAATCATATTGCGGAGGCCAACGCCTGGGTCCTGGTGGTTAAGAACAAGGCCGGGTCGATTGATGCCCTTGTCGCCCGGGCACGACGCCGGAATCTTGCCCTGGGATTTGGCGTCCTTTTTCTGCTGGCGTTCAGCATGGGTTCGCTGGTGATCACCACGCACCGTGCGCGGGAGCTTGCGCGGCGAGAGATGGAGTTTGTTGCCGGAGTTTCGCACGAGTTCCGCACTCCGCTGGCCTCCATTCAATCCGCCGGCTTCAATCTTGCCAGCGGCGTTATACAGAAATCAGGGCGGGTTCAGGAGTACGGCGCGCTCGTGCAGAGTGAGGCGCGGCGCCTCACGGACATGATTGAGCAGGTGATGAGTTATGCGGGTATCCAATCCGGCGGGAAGCGTTACGAGCTGGTGCCGACGGCGGTTTCGGGAATCGTCGACCGGGCGCTTGCCGAATACGCGCCGGCCTTCCGTGACGCGGGATGGCAGGTCGAGAAGAAGGTCGCGGAGAATCTGCCCCTCGTGCTCGCCGAAGCAGCCTCCGTGGAAAGCGCGGTGAAGAACCTTTTTGCCAACGCTCTCAAATACGCCGGGGCCGATAAATGGCTCTGTGTTACTGCCGCGCCTGTCACGGACGGGGGCCGTCTTGAAGTGCAGATTTCAGTTGAGGACCATGGGCCCGGCATCGATCCGGCGGATTTACCTCATATCTTTGAGCCGTTCTATCGCGGACAGCGGACCCTGGCCTCGACGGTGTCGGGAACCGGGCTGGGGTTAAGCATTGTGCGGCGCCACATGGAAGCGCATGGCGGGCGAGTGAGCGTTGGGAGCACGAAAGGAAAAGGATCGCATTTTACTCTCCACCTGCCCGCTATTCCCGAACTTGGGCAAAAAGCTGTTTGAACGAGCGCGCTTTGCCGCGGGACCCATCGAGGGTATGAACGCAGGCCTGTATGAAACGAAGATCTTTCATCGAATCCCGGCTGCTGCTGGTGGAAGACGACGCCGCTTTGGTGTTGACTCTCACCGATCTGTTGACGAGCAAAGGCTACCAGGTTGAGAGCGTGCAGGACGGCCAGGAGGCTCTCGATCGCGCGTCCGAGGGGAGCTACGACCTGGTTATCCTGGACGTGATGTTGCCCCACAAAGACGGGTTTGAAATCTGCCGCACTCTGCGGAGGCGGGCCGTTCATACCCCGATCATCATGCTGACGGCGCGCAGCCAGGTTAAGGATCGAGTCTCCGGACTCAAGCTCGGCGCCGACGATTACCTCGCAAAGCCCTTCGAACCCTCCGAATTGCTGGCGCGGATTGAAGCTTTGCTGCGCCGGTCATCTTCACTGCACACGAACAGCCGGGACTCAACTTTCCAGTTTGGTTCCGTGATCGTCGATTTCCGCAGCACGGCCGTGCGGCGTGACGGCAAACCCATCGAGATGTCAGCGCGGGAGTTTGAATTGCTTACCTATTTTATCCAGCAACAGGGAACAACCCTTTCACGCGAGGAACTCCTGAGGGAAGTCTGGGGCTATGGCGAAGCGACGCTCACCCGCACCGTGGATGCCCACATCTGGATGTTGCGGCAGAAACTGGAGGAAGATCCTCAAACTCCCCGCCACTTCCTGACCGTCCGGGGGCTCGGATACAAGTTCGCGGTGCAGCCTGCCTGATACGCGCCATTTGGGGAGGCCGTGTTGAAGAACCGCGCCCGGTTTCAGCGGGCAAGGTCCGCCGCAATACTTTCCCGATGCGCCCTCGAAATTTACATAGGCTTTAACTTCATCGCAAACGATTTGATTCACAATAAGTGTGCGAGGTCAGAGCTGGAATGGAGATCGAGCATCAAGCGGCGGAAAGCGTTCCCGGCTTTGTGGCTGTTTCACTGGCCCGTGTGATGAACCTGAAAATTCAGAAACTCAATAAGGGAGGCATGACGTGGTTAAAAGATTATTCAGCATTGTGGCGGTGGTAGCCCTCTTCAGCGGTTTGGCGATGGCGCAAGTGCGTTCCGAGGAAGTGCCCATCGATGGCCCCGGCATCGCGATGGCACAAGCAGTGCCGCCGGGAGGATTCGAAGGTGGCTCCCAGGCGAGATTTTTCCAAATGCGCATGCGGGGCCACATGGGACAAGGGCGGGACGTGATGTTCCACTCGGTTGGGATGGGTTCCTGGTGGATGAACCCTGAAGTCGCCGAGAGAATCGGGCTGAGCGATCAGCAGAAGCAGGAACTGGAAAAGATCTCCCAGGACGGTCGCCTGAAGATGATCGACCTGCGCGCCGATCTCGAAAAACAGCAGGTAATCCTGGCGCCGCTCCTGCAGGGGTATCACCCGGATGAGGCCCAGGTGCTGGCGCAAGTTGATAAGGTGTCACAGGCGCGGGCCGCGGTTGATCGCGCGCGCGTCCAAACGATGCTGGCCAGCCGCAACGTGCTGACCGAGGAGCAATGGAAGAAAATGCACGACACGCGGATGGTATTTAACCGCACTGTCCGAAGCCGCGGTTTTCAGCGCTCTGGCGGGCCGCGCATGCCGGCGCCGCCTCCGAGCAATTGAAGTCGAAGTTGATCTTTCCACAGGAAAGCCGGGGTCCTGCCCGCGCAGAACTCCGGCTGAATCCTGCCTCCTGCAGAGGGTTATCTGTTGGAGAAGAGAGTCTGTGGAGGCGGGCTGGAAAGCCCGGATATCCGGCTTCGCGCTCCCGATGAGAAGTTGCGCATGCCTTATTTCCGGTCGCGGCATTGATGCCCTGAGCCTACCTAACAGCTTGTTGAAAAACTCGTGCCCTGTGTCATTTCGAGGAGCCGCAGAGCCTGCCCTGAGCGGAGTCGAAGGGCGACGAGGAATCTCGCAAGTGCTTGATTCCACAAAAAGCAGATCCTTCGCGGAGTTTACCCTGAGCCCCTTCGCTTCGCTCAGGGCCGTTCGCAAGCGGAGGGCGAACGGGCTCAGGATGACATCCTCAGAGCGTTTTTCAACAAACTGCCTAAGCCTGGCCGCCGGCTTTACGGTGCCATTCGAGCAGCAACTTCTTCAAATCGGCGCGTTGGGAGCCGAGGTCGGGGCGGTCGTGCATTTCATACGGGTCGTCAGCGAGATTGAAATAATGGATCACTTCGTTCTTGAGGTTCATTACGAGTTTGTCGCGGCCCTTCACGACCATGTGCCATTCGTCTTCGGTTCCCAGCTTGCTTTCCTGGTAAATTGATTCGGGGCGTTCGCCCTTTCCGCTCACAACCTGGCGTGAGATGTCGATTCCCTGAACGCTCTGCGGGATGGGCGCCCGGCACAGGCTGAGCAGGGTTGGCATCAGGTCGATATTGGAAACCAGCAGGTCGCTCTTGCGCGCGCCCTGTATTGCCCGCGGGTAGCGCAGCAGCAGGGGAACCCGGGCCGATTCCTCATAGGGCACACTTTTGTATTCCAGCCCGTGCGATCCGAGCATGTCGCCGTGATCAGCCGTGAACATGACGATCGTGTCCCTGGTGAGGTTCAGGTCGTCGAGCGTCTGGAGCAGGCGGCCGACCTCGTCGTCGATGGCGGAGCACAAGCCGTAATATCCTACCCGGTCGTGCCGCGCCTTCTGCTCATAATTCCCGGGGACGTTCGGCGGCAGGTGGAACTGTCCCGGCTTGTAATAGTTCGCGTACCACGGCGGAGGTTTGCGCGGCGTGTGGGGAGGCCCGTAGGAAACATAGAGATAGAACGGCTGGCTCTGGTGTTGCTGGATAAACTCGGTGGCCAGGTACGTTTGATAATCGGGCTCAAAGCCGACCGCGTGGATGGGCTTGTCGGTATCGCGGAAGTAGATGGAACTGTAATATTCGTGGCCGCGATTGAAACCAGCCCAGTAATCGAACCCGCGGCGATGCGGCCCGGGAGGCACAAATCCGGGTTTCGGCTCCCCGTCCAGGTGCCATTTGCCAACGTAGCCGGTGGCGTAGCCCGCGTTCTTCAACTGCTGCGGAAGGCAATGGTCGCTGAGCGGCAGCAGTACGTTGTTGTGCGGCACACCGGCGACCCGTGGAAACTGTCCGGTCATCAGCGAAGAGCGCGACGGCGAACAAAGCGGATCGGAAGCGTAGGCGCAATTGAAATGCATGCCTTCTCGCGCCAGTCGCGCCAGGTTCGGAGCGTGAATGTCAGGATCGCCGGAAGAGGGCAGGGACTGGGCGCGGAACTGGTCGGCCAGAATAAAGAGAATGTTGGGCCGGCGTTCCGGCGCCGCCATGCCGAGCGAGCTTGCCATTGCGCCGGCCGCGGTCAGTTGAAGAAATTGCCGGCGGTCTATGCCGTAGACCCGGCTCTTCTCCTCCGCGTTGTTTTCGCTGAACTGTTTCCTGTTCGATGATGGCATAATCGACGGATTCCCTTCTCAAATTTAAGGCCACCCACACTAATCCGGCAGGCCGCATTTTCCGGAACTTCTGTTATAACTTGCCAATGAGGGTGCAACATACCACTAACAGTTTCTTAATGCAATGGCCAGGCGGGACGGGGTGACGTCAAGCGGCTTGTGTGAAAAATCGGAGGGTGTCGGTTAAATCGGTTAATGATGGTATCGATGGATACGATCCAGACTCTCCAGGCTGACAACGGAGATCCTGGGCTGGGTGCCGCGGCGCACCTCGGCAAAACAGCGCCCGGTGACATAAGTGATGAGCAAATTGTGGCGGAGCGGCAGCCGCGAACCGAAGAACGGGGGCAACTTCGGCAGATCCATCCTGATTTGCGCTATTCTGCTGAGATAAGCCGCCTGCCAGCGGCCGCGGAAGGAGCGAAAGGCTGCTTCAGTTTCCCCAGGCCGGCACCCTGGACTTGCTGGGTGCCGGCCTGGACCACCTCGTCGTCCCCCTCCGAGATCGAATCCTTCGGGACGATGAGATCAAACCCAAGACGCTATCTGCAAACCCTCAATGTTACTTTCCTGACCCGATGCTAGTACGCCCAATAGGGGCCGACAACGCCATTCGGACCCGTCTCATTCTCAATCCCGATGAACACATTGCGTCCAAAGAAGAACGGCAGGCCAAAATCAACGTAGTCGCTGGAAGTGCCGGTGCCGCTGTCGGCTCCCAGGTTGTTGAACGCCGCGCTGTTGCTGCTAAACAGCGCATCGGCGTTGGCGATGCTGAAGGTCACCGGGCCCGACGTTCCGTTCAGGCCCCTATTCGTCACCGTGTAGATGACGGGTGAGCTTGGACAGTACCAGCCCGGGTTATCCGAACAGTCAGGAATGCCGAGCGTGGCGGAGTCCAGAAAATAGAGAGCGTTCGAACCGCTGTCGATATAACTGCCGCTATAGGCGATGTTGTTATAGGTGGTCTGGAATTCGCCCTGGCTGTCTGTCGTATAGACCAGAGCGTTGCCCATCGCGTTGTCGGATTGGGTCCCAATACCGAAGATCAGCGATCCTGAAACGGTTTGCGCCCCGGTGTCGGGAATGGAAGGCAGTGAAATCAGCACGCCGTTGTTGTCCTGGGAAAACATCCACACAGGATTCTGAAGCTGATAGGCCAGCGGAACACTTGCAACCTGGCAGACCGAGTTGGGGCAGAGATAATAAAAAGCTTGAGGGCTGGAGGTTGAACTGCACCCCGAGCCACAATCCTGCCGGAAATTTCCGATGCCCAGAATGCCATTGGCGCCCAGCTTCTGGACCGTGTTTTCATTCTGGCCTCCGCCGCTCGTGCATTGCGACGGCACGGTGGAGTCGCTGATCAGTTGGATGGGAACCGACGAGGCCTTCTCTCCGGCCATTTGAATGTCTGCGGCCGCCACCGATCCCCAGACGTAGGAGCCATCGGCGAAGCCGAAGCACTCCTGGAGGGTATTGCTGCTGTTATCGGTGACCGTCGGCAAGGTGAGGGTCACCACCGAGGAGAGCAGGCGAAGGCCCTCCGCGCCCGAATCCACCAGAACGTTTGGGATGGTCTGGCAGTTCGAGGTGCCCGGCACGCAGATGGTGACACTCGTGAAGAGCCCGTTTGTATAATTGTTGGCCGGACCCAGGTTGACCTCCACAGGCTGCGTGTTGCTCACAGGACCGGTCAGGCCGCCGGAACCGGAACTGGAGGAGCTACTTCCGCCGCAGCCGGACAGGCCCAGTATCATTGCTGACAGCAGGGAAGTGAGAGCGAACTTCGCGTGCCACCGTTTGCGCAGCCTCATCGGATCACCTCCGCTGAGATGCCGGAGGGCAGAAGCCCCGGCGCGTAAGCGCGGCCGCGGAAGGACCGCATGTGGCCGCCGCTTTCTAGCACAAAGTCCTTCGTCCGCACCACCATCGGTCCGTGGTGCTGCCGCCGGGACTGGGAGGCCTGCTGCAACTGCCCGAAGTAAGAGCCCAGCAACTGCCGCAGGTCGGGCAGGGTGGGTCCCTGCCAGGCAACTCCAAAGACCAGACCGCCCGGCGAAACATATTCCGCCACCGTCCTGCCGTCCGCCGAATGCAATTGCTTGACGGAATAGCCCTGGCGCGCTGTTTCGCGAAGCTGTGCGTGCATGTGCTGCTGGTCGGTCGCCACGGAACTTTCATATTCACCGAGAACCGCCCAGCCGGGTGTGCTCCCCAGAAGCATAACGATAAAAACCGCCCAAAAAATCTTCATAGGCCTCCTTCGGATTTCGCAAGAGGGGGGCGCGGCCGTCCCCCTCTGCGGTCAATAGTGCCGGGTGAAACACCCGGGCGCAGGCCTTATTGCGGCCCTCCTCCACCCCCGCGCCGACCCCGCTGCATTTTCTGCATGCGTTGAAGTTCTTTTTGCTGATCGGCATTCAGAATGGGATGCATCTTTTCAAAAGACTCTTTGCGGATTTGCCGGAACTTCGCCATCCGATCTTCACGGGACATCGAAGTATCGTCGCGCAGAGCCATCATCTGCTTGTGCTGCTCCTCGAGGATCGGTTTGATTTTGGCCTGTTGGTCATCCGTCAGGTGCAACTGCTTGGTCATTCGCGCCAACTGCTGCTCGGGACCAAATTGCCGGCCCATTCGCTGCCCGCCATTCTGGGGCAGTGGGGCTCCCGAAAGCATTTTGATACCCAGCAGGATCATGATGGAGACTCCCGCCACCAGCAGGAACGTCTTGGCCTTCTGGGACCGCCCGCCTTGTCTCCACTTCAGGATCTGGGTGTCGTCCAGTCCGAATGCCCTTCTTGTTTCTTCGGTTATCATGGTGCCTCTCTTTAATAGGGCGCCGGTCAGGCCGCCCACGGATGGTTGCCTCGTACACCTGCATAGACGCCGTAGCAGACCGCGCAGTTGCACCCCGTTAGTTAAATCTGTGTAAAACCCGCTCGCGCCCGGAGGGCGGGACGGCCGCAGGCCGGGTCAG
>Ga0307372_10013658_pt1 | contig 10480 bp, 8 predicted proteins | sample OX1MG_FD_202533 | JGI IMG/M metagenome (GOLD analysis project Ga0307372, IMG submission 202533) | Soil microbial communities from Risofladan, Vaasa, Finland - OX-1 | ecosystem: Environmental > Terrestrial > Soil > Coastal area > Acid sulfate soil | place: Finland: Risofladan, Vaasa | collected... | reverse complement strand
GTTTAAAAGAAAACCTAAATTAAATCATCCATTTTTATAATATAAAGGCGATTTTTTTCTGCAAGTTGATTCTATGATAAAGAATTCCCGCAGATGGCTTTGAGAAATCATCAGGCAAAAGAAAAAACAGGCAGTTTTCTTGCAGACACTATTTAAGTGGAGAAACTGCCATCGCATCCTTTTTCATCACTCAATCCAACAAATTATAACATTGCATGGCTATTTCCAGTTCTTCATTCGTAGGAATAACGAGCACCCTTACACTGGAATTATCCGTATTTATTTCGCGAAGTTGTTTTAGAGAACTATTATTTTTTTCTTCGTCAAATTGAATGCCCAGGCATTCGAGGTGGGAGGAACAAAGCTTTCGCATCAGCCGGTCGTTTTCACCGATGCCCCCGGTAAAAACAATCGCATCCAAACCGTTAAGGGCAGCCATATAAGAGCCGATGTATTTACGAATACGGTAGGCATACATCTGGTAAGCAAGCAACGCCTCATTGTCACCGCTTTCTATTTTTGCAATGACATCACGCATATCGTTATGCCCTGTCAGTCCTGTCATGCCGGCTTCGTAATTCAACATATTTTTTACCTTGTCTGCATCATATCCTAATTGATCTGTGAGATAAAAAACCACCGACTGATCGATATCACCGGCGCGGGTTCCCATTATCAAACCATTCATCGGCCCAAAGCCCATGCTGGTATCAATGGACTTGCCATCTTTTACAGCCGTCATACTGCATCCATTTCCCAAATGAATGGTGATGATTTTTGAGTTTTCTTTTTTAAGATAGTCAATCGCCTTGCCGCTTACATATTTGTGACTGGTACCGTGAAATCCATAAACACGAATCTTGTTTTCTTTATAAAACTTAGACGGAATCGCGTAGCGAAAGGCTTCCGGTGGAATGGTCTGATGAAAAGCAGTGTCAAAAACCGCAACCTGTTTTGCTTTGGGTAACAATTTTTCAGTCACTTCAATGCCGACATAATTAAGGGGATTGTGCAGCGGTGCCAGTGGAAAAAGTTTTTTGATTTTATCTTTTACTTCCTGCGTAACGATAGTAGTAGCAGTAAATGTTTCACCTCCATGCACCACGCGATGGCCGACGACATCTATCTCCGACACATCTTTAATAACGCCAATTTCTTTATCGGTAAGCAGCGCGACTACTTTTTTAAGGCCTTCCGCATGGTCGGCAATTTTCATTACTTGTTTCTTTACCTGTTCCTTTCCTTCTTTAAAAGTTTTATGAATGATGCCGGCATCCTCTTTGCCCACACGTTCCACGATGCCGCTGCAAATTATCTTTTCAGAAGGCATTTCGATAAGCTCGTATTTGATAGAACTGCTTCCTGAGTTGACAACAAAAATATTCATGATAGAGGTTTACAAAATTTATAGATATATGATGAACCAGAAAACAATATTAAAAAATTGAGCGGACCTTTTGCTGCTGACTGCACAAATTTATGCCTGCTGCGCCTGTATCGCAGTAATCACGACCGTATTAAAAATATCATCAACGGTACAGCCTCTGCTCAGGTCGTTCACTGGTTTGTTCAATCCCTGCAACATCGGGCCAATGGCCACTGCGCCGGTTTCGCGCTGTACGGCTTTGTACGTATTGTTGCCGGTATTAAGGTCCGGAAAGATGAGCACAGTAGCCTGACCTGCCACTTTAGAATTTGGCATTTTTTGTTTGCCTACTGCAGGGTCCACTGCTGCATCATACTGTATCGGTCCTTCCACGGCCAGGTCTGGCCTTCGGGTTTTTACCAACTCGGTAGCACGGCGTACTTTTTCCACTTCTTCCCCTTGTCCTGAAGCGCCGGAGGAATAAGAAAGCATCGCGATTCTCGGTTCAATGCCAAACATTTTGCTGCTTTCTGCTGATGAGATGGCAATTTCAGCCAGTTGTTCTGATGTAGGCTTTGGTATTACGGCGCAATCGCCGAAAACAATTACTCTATCCTGAAGACACATGAAGAATACCGAAGAGACGGTGGAAACTCCGGGCCTGGTTTTTACAAACTGTAGTGCGGGCCTGATAGTATGTTGCGTGGTATTGATAGCACCGGAAACCATGCCATCGGCATCGCCTTTATAGACCATCATCGTGCCAAAGTACGCGCCGTCTTTCATAAAGTCGGTAGCCATATCCATGTTCACATTTTTATCTTTCCGTAATTCATACAATGTATTGATATAATCGGGCAACAGCGGCGATTCCGCGGGATTGATAATATTTACGTTCCGCGGATCTAACTCGATATTCAAGCGTTGAAGGGAGGCCCCAATCTCATCTTTCCTGCCGAGTATGGTAAGGCGTACTACTTCCTGTTTCAATAATTTGGCAGCGGCTTCCAGGATACGGTCATCGCTTCCTTCGGGCAACACAATATGTTTTTTTTGAAGGGTTGCTCTCTTAACCAGTTCATACTGAAACATGCGAGGAGTAATGCCTTCGGGATGAGAAGTACCTATCTTATCCAGCAGTGAGATGGTATCAATATTTTTTTCAAACGCGTTGATGGCCAATTCTATCTTCAAATTGTTTTCAGGATAAATTCTTGACTTAACAGAAGCTACTTTATTTACCGTTTCAAAAGTTCCCGTTGTCACCAGCGCTACCGGAACCACGGTCTCAAGCCCTTCGATCAGTTTGACAATAGGCTCATCAGGCGCCAGGTCGCCGGAAAGAATAATACCCGCCACCTTAGGGTAATTTTTAGAAAGATTTGCCTGTATCATGGCAACGATGATATCGCCCCGATCGCCCGGCGTAACGATGAGCGTATTTTCCTGCAGGTGTGTAAGGCAATTACTCAACTGCATAGCGCCCACGATAAAATTATCTACAGGGTTTGACATATAATTTTCGCCAAATAAAATTTTGCCATCAACGCCTTCTACAATTTCTTTCATCGTGGGATTACTCAGTTCGCTTGTATATGGAATGATGGCTGTAAGCAATGTCTTGGGCAGGCGGCGGCCAAACATTTCATGTAACGCATCTACATCCGGGGGATTGAGCTTGTTGGCAATCACAGCAAGAAGCTCCACTTCCTTGTTTCTCAAAATCTGCATCGTGGAAAGTATTTTGTTGGTGACTTCATCAGGAGAAAAGCCATCACCTTTGGCAACGAGAATTAGTGGAACGGATAAATTCTTAGCGATTTCGACATTGGAAGAAAATTCAAACGACGCGCCTTCGCCCTCAAAGTCCATTCCATCTACCAACACAAAATCGTGGGTGTCTTCCAGCTTTTTATATTTAGTGATAATGGCATCAATTACAAAAGCCTCATCGCCTTCGCTGCGATATTTCAGCAGTTCCGGATAGGTAAAAGCATAACAGTCATTATAAGTAGCCTCCATGCCAAAATGATCAATCATGGTCTCGATGTTGATATCTTTACTGTTGATACTGTTTTCAATGATTACGGGCTTGAAGTAGGCGATTCTGCGGAGCTTTCCCAACAGGATATTCATCAGGCCGAGGGTAATGACCGACTTCCCGCTATTCGGCTCGGAGGAAGCGATATAAATTGCTTTAGACATTCAGGTTTTCTTTATAGATTTTTTGTTGCGCAAAAGTCGGCATTTTTTGCTTTTGGATATATGAGGAAAATCAGGAAGAGATTGAGAGGAATTGGTTTAGTACATCTGTTTTTTAATCGCTGGAAAAGAAGCGAGCAGAGGTTGTTGGTTTTTTAGTAGGAATCGTCTGCAGCAAAATACTTTGAGCTCTGAATCAAAATATGCCTTTGGGATTCTCAAGCCATATCCTAAATTCTTTTATAGAAAACCAGCAAAGAAAAGTTGGCTACAATTACCCAAAGTCTTATCAATAAATAAAGAGGAAAAGGTAAATTCACCATGCCAGTAAAGGCTTGCTTTTACCAAAGTCTTCACTTGGCATTTTTAACCGAATAAAAGATTCATAGAATCAATTTAAAATAGATTCTGACACGGCTGTTGTATTACAAAGCAAAATTTTATAATTATACTCCCTCCGGGATTATTCATTATTTCGATTCTGGCCAAACACGAAACATAGCTACTCCATGAGGAGCAACTGAAGCCCGGATCAAATCTTTAGTTGAATAACTTTTAGGCTGGTAACTATTTCCCTCTTCCCATAAATTGACTACTTTATAAGAATCTGCTTTTTGCAGGCCAACCTGTTCAACGGTGGTTGTCATAAAAGCACGATCCATTCCGCGATTCAAGAGTAAAACCGCATAACTGCCGTCAGACATAGATTTTACCCATACTTCCTGATCTCCATTGTCTGCAATTTTATATCCTTCTTTCCCTTCCGGGTCCTGATCTACTGCTATTACTTCTTTATTGGTTAAAATTTCCCGGGTGGTTTCTGTCATATGAAGTAAATCATTACCGGCAATCAGTGGGGCTGCCAGCATCGCCCACATACTGAAATGTGTTTGATATTCGGTATTGGTCATTCCACCGTTACCTACCTCCAGCATATCCGGATCGTTCCAATGGCCGGGACCTGCATATTTGTTTAAACCAACCTGCTGGTCAACGATGTTGATCATACTGTTCCAGTTATCAGAAATATCACCGGTAGTCCGCCATAGGTTGCTTATAGCAGGAGCCCACTGGTAAGGATCCTTAACTCCCCATTCGCAAATGCTGTAAACAATGGGACGACCAGTTGCGAGTAAGGCTTGTTCCATTTCGGAATATCGTTTCCTATAACTTTCGTTCTCATTGTAACAGTTATCCAGCTTCAGGTAATCAATACCCCATTTGGCAAAGGTTTCCGCATCAATTTTTTCATGGTGTAAGCTACCCGGGTAACCGGCGCAGGTTTTGGTGCCTGCAGACTCATAGATGCCAATTTTTAAACCCAGGTTGTGCACATAATCAGCCAAAGCTTTAATTCCGTGGGGAAATCTTTTAGGGTCTGCCTGTAGCCTACCTTCAGCATCCCGAACAGTATCCATCCAGGCATCATCAATATTGATATACTCATACCCTGCGGCTTTCATTCCACTCGATACCATAGCCTGAGCCGCGTCTTTGATTTTTTGTTCCGTGATATCAGTATGGAAAGCATTCCAACTGTTCCAGCCCATTGGAGGGGTTTTCGCCAAATTATTACTTTCACTTTTTTTAGAATTAATAAAATGTTTTTTATTCCCTGGGTGGCCTGAAGTAAGAACCAACTGAAGAGCCAAAAGAATGGATAGCCCTGTAATTACAGGAAAAAATGAAAAGGATTTTTTTTTCATTGGAAATGATTTTTTAACTGTTTAAGATTGTGTAAATATATACATTGTTAGAAAATTCTTTCCAAAACCTTAATCAAATAATACCATTTAGAAACTTTTGAAAGTTAATTTCCCTGTATTTTTTTGAATGAACCATTTTATGCAAATGATGGATCATAATACACTGGCTGATTTTTTACGGGTAACAAACAGGTCTTAATAATTACCATCTTACTATCAAACAAAACGCAGGGCAGTTCAACTAAAAAAGAAAGACGTTTTAGAATCTCAGATAGAAAATCAATTTCGTAAAAATCAATCTTCAAAAACAGAAAATAAAAAACCTATTAATTGTTGCTATCATCTTAAAAAAGAATTTTATTGGAATATATTATAAAAGCATAATTTTAAAATTATTTTTATCAAATGAAACTAACAAATGCTTTAATTATTATTCTGTTTATTGCCTGTATTTATTCCTGTCACCAATCAACGAAAAACTTAGACGGCTCAATACCCGATGCAGCAAAGCAACAAAGCGAAATTAATTCTATGTTGGATTCTTTTAATGCCGCAGCCGCAAACGCAGACTATAAAACCTATTTTAATTTCTTTACCGACTCTGCCATTTTCACCGGAACTGACGCCACAGAAAGATGGGATAAAAAAGAATTTATGGTTTGGGCTAAACCCTACTTCGATAAAAAAAATACCTGGCATTTTACTGCTCTTCAGCGACATATTTATATTGGCCCTACCGGCACTTATGCCTGGTTTGATGAATTGCTGAATACACAAATGAAAATCTGCAGAGGTTCAGGCGTGTTAGTAAAGCAACGCGATGATTGGAAAATTGTGCAATACATTTTATCAACTACCATTCCTAATGAATTGTTGGACTCTGTTACAAAAATTAAGGCTCCCATTGAAGATAAAATTATAAAAGGGCCTACTAATAAATAAGAATAAAACATGGAGCCACAAAAATTCACCAGGCCATTTTATATTTTTTTCCTGATGATGCCCAGTGGAATCAGCCAGGGTTTTGTAACAGTTGCGTTACCGTATTTATTGACAAAAAATGGTTTTCCTGTGGCGCTGACTGCAGGCATTGTCGCCATTGGAGTTTCAGCAAATCTCTGGCGTTTTCTTTGGGGGCCCGTGGTGGATATTACATTCAGTTTACATAAATGGTTTTTGATTGGCATAGTATCGACCATTCTTACCTTGCTGTTGCTTTGCTTTATTCCTTTTACGATTAAGGAAGCGGCATTTCTTTCTCTGATCGTCTTTATATCACAGGTTGCAACAACGATCACATTATTACCCATTAATGGTATTATAGCCAAAAGTATTAAAGAAAATAAAAAAGGGGAAGCATCCGGTTGGTACCAGGCCGGAAGCCTTGCAGGTATGGGATTTGGCGGAGGCGCCGGTTTGTGGCTTGCCACTCATTTCAGTCTCATCACAGCAGGTTTGTCTTTATGTATTGCATCTCTACTTTTTGCATTGGTAATTCTTTTTATTAAAGATATACCGCATCATAAAGAAAAAACAATATTGCAGGAGATTAAAAACATGGGTAAAGATATTTTTACAATGATAAAATTTCCAGCGGCGTTGTTTGTAATAATACTCATCATGATGCCAATCAGTAGTGGTGCGATGGCCGATTTATGGTCGGCGGTTGCTAAGGACTGGAAGGTCGGCGTAAATACAGTGGTGCTTATTACGGGTTTGATTAGCGGTGTGGTAAGTGCATTGGGTTGTATAGCCGGTGGCTTTATAGCAGATAAATGGGGAGTATGGTTTACCTACCTGGGAACCGGTCTTATTTGTGCTTTAGTTACTTTTTTGATAGCTGTAATGCCCTACCAGCCTGTAGTGTATATAGTGGGTGTGCTTGCTTATGCTTTTAGTATGGGTTTAGGGTATGCAGCATTTACGGCCATCATTATTTTTGTGATTGGGAAAAGGAACGTGGCAACTAAATATTCTCTGCTGGCCTCTCTCGGTAATTTACCTGTTGTATATATGACTTCTTTTGACGGGTGGATGCATGATAAATTTAACAGCCGGTATATGCTGTCTGCTGAAGCAATTGTTGGGGCTTTTTTTGTAATTATTTTCTTCCTGATACTAAACCGTATGAAGCATAAAAATTTAATTCCATTAATTATTGAATAATGACTAAAGCAAAAGAAGATTTTTTCATGTATCGGCAGCATTATCATGAACAGGAACAAAATAAAATGGTTAGTGAAGACGAAGCACTGACAGTAAACAAATAAATAAGGCTGATTTCAAATCAAATCAAATCAAATCAAATCAAATCAAACCAAAACAAACATGTCAACAAAAAAAACAGGTGAAGGTTTAAAACGAGAATTAGGTGTTTTAGATGTTACGACTAACGTTATTAATATCACTATTGGAAGTGGTATCTTTTTAATGCCTGCTATTATAGCCGGCATGTTGGGGAATGCAAGTATCCTTGCTTATATCGTTTGCGGCTGTATGTACTTGTTAGTCGCTTTATGCTTTGCTGAAGCAAGCAGCCGCATCTCTACTTCCGGAGGTGCTTATGCCTATATTGAAAAGGCTTTCGGGCCATATTTTGGGACTCTTGCCAATGCTCTTTTGGCTATCTCAGGTATTTTAATATCGGCCGCTCTTGTGAACGGAATAGCTGATATGTTATCCGTTTCCTTCCCGGTTTTTGAACATTTTTTTTACAGGGGTTTGTTATTTGTTATTTGTTTTGGCCTTTTTGCTTATAGTAATATCATTGGTGTAAAACAAGGTATGAGGGTGGCGAAGGCCACGACATTTTTAAAAGTATTACCCCTTGTGTTATTAGTGATAGTAGGGCTTTTCAAACTCAACACCAGCAACCTTCATTGGCCCGGTTTTCCTTCCGGAGATAAATTGGGTGGTGCCTGCCTGTTACTTTTCTTTGCCTTTTTTGGTGGCGAGACCGCATTAAATGTGAGTGGTGAAATGAAGAATCCAAAGCGTACAGCCCCCACTGGATTGCTGTTAGGAGTTATCTCTGTCATTGTGTTTTATTCATTAATACAATTAGTTTCACAGAGCGCTTTGGGCCCGGAATTGATCACCCAGAAAGCGCCGCTGGCTGCAGCGGCTGGCAAACTCGTGGGAAATTGGGGAATTAAAATTTTACTAATTGGCGGCCTTATATCTATCATTGGAACTTTATATTCAATGGTTATTGTAGTTCCAAGAGTTCTCTTTGCCGGAGCGAATGATGGGTTATTACCTAAATTTTTGTCGAAAGTGCAACCAAAATATGCTACGCCACATTGGGCCATTATTATATTTGCTTTAATTGCTTTTTTGTTGGCCATCTCGGGAGGATTCAGGCAATTGGTTATTCTTGCTACTATATCCATGCTGCTTTTATACGTGGGTGTGGCAATGGCTTTAATTAAATTCAGGATAAGCAAAGAGAATAAATTTCCAGCGTCTTTTATGCTACCCGGAGGTATCATCATTCCGGCCCTTACGTTAATAGTAATTGCGTGGTTGCTCTCTCAATTAACACCTGATGAAATCAAAGCTGCCGGGATATTTATTGCTTTCGTGTCATTGATTTATTTATTAAGAATATTGTTTCGAAGGAAAATTTCAATTATTGAAACAGCAGTTGAATTATAAATATTTAACGAAAACTAAAATATTTCATGTTTTTATTCCATTTATTATGACAGCCAAAAAAATAATAAAGACAACGGTGCTCACTCTTTTTAATTCATTGTTTTAGACTTAGCCTATAATTTGTCAACATTCTCCTAACCAAACCAACACAATCAATAAAAAATAAAAAAACATGAACAGATTATTATCAATCTCAACAATGCTACCGCCATGGTTTGTGTCTTTAGGAAACACAAGGACGTAATTTATGAATGGTTAATGACAAACCACGGCCGTAGTAAACAAACCTGCCTTGGCGGCAGACAGGCAAATAAGAATGATTTCTATTTAAACCAAAATAAAAATGTCAACAAAAAAAACCGACGAAGGCTTAAAAAGAGGAATAGGTATGTGGGGCCTTTCTGCCAATATTATTAATATAATTATTGGCTCAGGCATTTTTGTACTGCCTGCAATCATTGCAGGAATTTTAGGGGCGGCTTCTATCATTGCCTATGTTTTTTGTGGTTTTTTGATGTTATTGATTATGCTCTGTTACGCAGAAGCGGGGAGCAAAACAACGAAATCAGGCGGCTCTTATACATATGTAGAAACGGCTTTTGGTAAATATCCCGGATTTTTGGTGTTCCTTTTTGGCTTTATTGCAGAAGTATGTGGCGTCGCCGCTGTTGCTAATGCGCTGGTGGATTCTTTAGCAGCCGTTTTCCCTGTGTTTCATTCCAGTGTTTTTAGAATATTTTTTTTCGTGTTACTTTTCTTTGGTTTGTCCGTGATAAATATTATTGGCGTAAAACAAGTAGTAGGCCTGGTAAAATTTAATACCATTGCCAGATTACTGCCATTGATTTTGCTCATCGTTGTTGGTTTTTTTTATATAGATATTGACAATCTGAAGTGGACAGCTATACCGAATTATCAACAATTGGGAGATGCTTCTTTGATTTTGTTTTTTGCTTATACCGGTGGCTCTACCGGGCTTATGGTAGGAGGTGAAATCAAACGACCCGGGCGTACTGTGCCGCGAGCGGTCATTATAAGTATGGCTTTTTTAATATTCTTATATATCGCCATTCAAACTGTTGCACAAGGAATTTTGGGTAATAATCTTTCCAAAGAAATAGCTGCTCCTGTTGCCACAACCGGACAAATTATTTTTGGACCATTTGGGTTTACTTTAATACTGGTAGGAACTGCCATTTCTATGTTTGGCAATATTAGTGGAATGACATTAAATGTTCCCAGGAGTTTATTTGCTGTATCCCGTGATAATGTTTTGCCTATAAACTTTTTTCAAAAAATACACAAAAAATACGCAACACCTTACATTTCCATTTTGGGCTTTTCTACGGCAGGATTTTTGTTTGCTGTTTCTGGTGGATTTCGGGCGCTTGCTGTATTTTCTGTTGCCGGAGCGCTTTTGAGTTATACTTTAAACGGATACAATTTTTATATTTTTAAAGGATTGAAAATTTAATGTCAGAAGATTATTTAACTCTTCATCATATTTGGAATTTTCATTCTCAAGTACTTTTTCAATTGCGTTTTTAAA
>Ga0307372_10013655_pt1 | contig 10481 bp, 10 predicted proteins | sample OX1MG_FD_202533 | JGI IMG/M metagenome (GOLD analysis project Ga0307372, IMG submission 202533) | Soil microbial communities from Risofladan, Vaasa, Finland - OX-1 | ecosystem: Environmental > Terrestrial > Soil > Coastal area > Acid sulfate soil | place: Finland: Risofladan, Vaasa | collected... | reverse complement strand
CACCCGACTTCCGCGGACGAGACAGGAACCCAAACGCGGGAAAAGGCCTGGCAAGCGGGCCTGCGCATGGTGAAAGCAAAACCTCTTACCGGGATTGGCCTCGGCCTGTTCAAACCCATGCTGGGGTTTTACTCCGGCGACCCAAATTTTCAGCAGATTGCGCACAATTCCTATCTGGAATTTGCTGCGGAGCTTGGCATACCGGCGCTAATTCTGTTTCTGTGGTTGTTATGGGAGACGTTTCGAAGCCTTGGGAAGACAAAAAAGATCACGTTACGTGCGGGCGATGACTTTCTGTATCCCATGGCAGCGGGCCTGCAATGCGGAATCGTGGGGTGTGCGGTCGGCGATTTCTTTCTATCTGCTGAGTATCTCAAATTGTTTTGGATCGTCGTTTTTCTTTCGATTCCGCTCGAGCAACTTGCCCGATCGCGCGCCCGGGCGAGAGTAGAAGAAACGCAAGAGGAACCCATCGCTATTCCAGCCTGATATCGATGTTTTCCCCAATTAGTCCGGAAGGCACATGTGGAATCGTGTTAAAGACAAGAACCGAATCGATGATTCAAGAGGTTTGTGAATCGCTGACGAGCTGGCTTTCGTTACGGCCAGAGGCAATCGTGCTTAGGGGCAGCTTCGCGCGGGACGAGGGTTCCGTGCTGATGGCTGGAGGGCGTCTTCGGGTGCTGGGCGATATGGAGTATATGGTGGTTTTTTCGCCAGGCGCGGACCGTCGCGCCTTGCAGAGATTCCTGGATGAACAGGAGGTGCAACTGCGGACGGAGTTGTTCTCCCGTGGGATGTATTGCGATCTCGAGTTTCGCGCCACATATCCGGAATATTTTCATAGACTTTCACCGCAAATTCAGAATATTGCAGAATCGGCTAGGGCTGAAGAAAAACTTTCGGTGGTTGCCGGAGTCTGCCGTAAAATGCAACGGCGAGATCGTGACATGGGAACGGGAGCTCGGATGCAATTCGGATCATGAAGCAAGATACCTCTGTGCTGAATGTGAAAGATCGGACACAGTGCCCGATGGACCTTGAGAACCAGTTCGCGGTGGAGTGGAGGGAAAAGATTTGTACAGAAACGACGGATGTTTGTACTCGAAGTTTCTCCAAGAGCCTCCGTGCCATTGTGCTTACGGGAAGTTTAGCGAGGGATGAAGGGACATTCGTGGAAGATAACGGCGCCACGATGCTTCTAGGCGATGTGGATTTTTTTCTAATTTTCAATCGGCGTGAGGCATTGCCGAAGGCAGCCACGGTCCAGGCAGCAGCAAATGAGATTGGGATGCGACTCGGCCAGCGAGGCCTCTTATGCAAGGTGGGGCTGGAGGCAGTTTCTCCCCGATTCTTTCGGAAATTGCCTGCCGACATCGCGACGTACGAGCTGCGCAAATGCGGAAACGTGATTTGGGGCGACCAAGCCGCGTTGTCGCTCATCCCGGCTTGTGCTCCGTTCCAGATTCGGCAAGAAGATGCTTGGCAGACCCTCAACAATCGGCTGATTGAAATGGTCGACAATGTAAGATCTTTGACACCCGAGGCGAGAGAGCTCGCCCCAGCACTGCAATACGCCACCACTAAACTCTATTTGGATATGGCTACTTCTTACCTGGTTTTTGCTGGAGGCTATGCACCGAGCTATCGAGAGCGAGCTGCACATCTTCTGAAAATTAGCGCGGAGCAACCGGCAGATGCACCCTTCCCATTAGGAAAGTTTGCACGACGCGTGGCAAGCTGCACAGCATGGAAGCTTTCGGGTGCAAAGCGACATTGTGACAGCAGTATTGAATTCTGGAAAGATGCCATTCGCTATGCACGGAAACTCTGGTGTTGGGAGCTAGCCCAACTTACAAAGAGTAGTGAGCGACAGACTAGCGAGATGTTATTTCGACGGATGGCCGCGACTCAGGGTGTGGCCCCGCGATTTCGTGGCTGGCTTTCGATAATGAAGCGATGTGGTGGCGTACGGAGTTGGCGAAGATGGCCGCACTGGGTCCGTCTCAGTTTTCGTGCCTCGCCCCGGTATCTCATTTACTATGTTTCTGCCGAGGTCACTTTTTGTCTTCCTTGTCTTATCTGGGGAGAGGCAACGCTCCCACGATTGAATCCGAATTATCGCTGTCTCGAAAACCTTTTACCGGAAGCTAACCCTGCTGCGGGGCACGGTATGCCTCCTTGGCGGAAGCTTGCGGATGACGTGATCTGGAACTACTCGCGCTTTCTGATAGGTACGCGCGCGTAAAGAAAAAAGGAGGATGGTCCCAGAATGGAAGAAAAGAGCAGTGGTAAGACCTTTCGAATGGCGCAAGGAATCAGCCAAGTCATCGTTCGCAGTGTTGCTGGCAAGTCGCTGACGGATACTGTTCGCGAGTGCATGGAATTTTGCGAATGGCAGAAATGGGTGGCGAGAGACTCAAAGGTCGTTCTAAAGCCAAATCTATGCACTGCAGTGCCGGAGCGAATCGAAGCTGCTAATACGGAGGCCAGACTCACTGCCGCCGTTTGCGAGGTTCTTCTGGAGCGGACCAGTCGGATCTCGATTGTGGAAACCGATCATGTTCGGCAAACAGCGGAACAGGTCTTCGAAGCTTCAGGGTACGGCGAGATAGCAAAGAAATTTGGAGTCAAACTTGTGAATCTCTCAAAAATGCCAACAGTTGGGTGCGATTGCGAACCAGTCGGCGAAATCCATCTTCCTCGCATCTTGCTGGAGGGGGATGTATTTATTTCCTTGCCGGTTCTCAAGACACACGCGCTAACTTATTTTACCGGAGTTCTGAAGAATCAATGGGGATGCGTGCCAAGATATTTCGACCGGATCCAACACCATGGGCATATCCATGAACTGCTGTCTTCGCTTCATCGCATCTTGCAACCGCGCTTTTCGGTCATGGATGCGCTTGTGTGTGTGGAAGGGCGGGGCCCAGTCTTCGGCCCGGCCCGGCGTCTGGATCTCATCCTAGCCAGCCGAGATGGCGTGGCGCTCGATTCAACCGCGATGCGGCTCGTCGGCTTAGATCCGAACCGCTGCTCCCATGTGGTTATTGCCGCGAAGAAGGGACTAGGGCGCATAGACGCGCAGGAGATAGTAGTGAACGGAGATTGGGATGCGCACGCAACAAAATTTCAGCCCGCACCTAAGGATTGGGCCAATACGGCAATGTTTTACTTGGCGAAGCATCGCTGGTTTTTCAAATTCATTCTGGCAAACGACCGTATTTATTATCCCGTGCGCTCGGTCGTTCAATTTATTCGAAGGGTTAGAGGTTTTGAGAGCTAGCTCGATTGTAGAAGAGAGGTGGCCTGTCGGCGAGCCGCGAGAAAGCTCCGGTCCGCTATGCGCTTCGAGAAAGATGGAGCGGAATGAGGAGAGCGTCTCTGATTGGACGATGGCTGATGTCCCCACAGCACAAGCGCCTCTCATTAGCGTCATCGTCCTCTACTTTCGCCGGCGCGATACCATTGAGAAGGTAATTTGCTCAATTCTGTGCCAAGACTTTCCGCGGCGAGAAATCGTAGTTGTGGACAATCACTCTGAAGACGACGTGCACATGATTCTGGAAAAGTTTGGTGATTCCATCCGACTCATAACTCTTTCGGAGAACGTTGGCGCATGCGCTGGCCGGAATGCAGGAATTCTGGCAGCCAATGGGGACATACTGGTCATCTTTGATGACGATACGTGTTTTGCGTCTCCTCATGAGCTGCGCAAGATCGCAAATATTTTTCGGTGCCGGCCGAGCGTGCATGTCCTGGCCTTCAAGATTTGCGATCCAAAAACGGGAGAACTTCGCCTTCGCGAATGGTGCCATCCTCGATACTGGAAGGATTTTAGCGAGAGGGAGTTCGAGACTGATTGGTTCGGCGAAGGCGCCTCGGCGTTTCGCAGAGAGACTTTCGAACGTTGCGGAAAGTTCTACGAACCCTTGTTTTACGGGGCAGAAGGCGGCGATCTCACAATCCGTCTGTTCAATCAGGGCCTTCGAATCTTATACGCGCCCCAAGTCCGCGTCTATCATTGGGCGTCCGAACTTGGAAGAACCTCTGCACGACAATATTATTACTATACAAGAAACTATATATGGCTCGCGTGCAAGAATTATCGATTCCTCGACGGCGCGCGGTTTCTTACTCCCAAAATGCTCATGATGTTTTGGTTTGCCGTGAGAACCAAGGATCTTCAGCCCTTCTTGCGAGGTTTGTGGGATGGAGTCAGAGGTTTGAAACGCATTCACCTGGATCGAACAGTAGCTACGAAGGCCGCATTGAAGTATCAATCGGAGTTAAGAAAAAACCGGCCACATCTCCTCGCTCGGCTGGCGCGCCACAGGAAAGGTCCTCAACTCTGACCCGGAGACTCCCTAGGCTGCCTCGCCGAGATTGATTGAGGCCGACAAACTCGGCTCCGTCATGCGGACAAACCAGAAGTTGGAAGGCTGACAAACTGCTCCAATGAGATGGATTGCAAAAGCGGCCACGCAGAAAATGCTGAGCTGGCTCCCCGGCTCCGAGGACATCAACTATTTTCTTCAGCGACGCATCGCAAAGAACATCCCCCGCTCGGACAGGGACTTCTTTCATTGGACTAACATTGCGATTCAACATCTTGATCTGCTTGCAAGATTCGGTCCGGAAGAGGATTTGTCGAAGGCGGCCTTTTTCGAATTTGGGGCAGGCTGGGACCTTCTCGTCCCGTTGGCTTATTACGCGCTCGGAGTCAATCATCAAACTTTGGTGGATATCAGTCGTCATATTCGTTTTGACCTCATCAATGACACAGTTTGCCGATTGGGGAAAAATCGCCGAGAGCTGGAGCAACGGACAGGCCGGTCGTGGAGAGAGGTAAAACAGACCACAATAACTAAGGTAGCTGACCTTCATGATTTCTTTGGGATCACTTATCTCGCCCCAGTGGACGCTCGCAAAACTGGTTTGCCAGCTGAGGAATTTGGGTTCATCTCGAACACGGCGACGTTAGAGCATATTCCTCCGCCTGACCTTGCCGCGATTCTTCCTGAATGCTGGAGAATATTAAAGCCAGGCGGCATACTTAGCTGCCGCATTGATATGGCTGACCATTACTCCTACTTTGATTCCTCGATTTCTGCGTACAACTTTCTTCGGTTTTCCGAGCGGCAATGGCGGCTCATTTGCAGTTCGCTGGCATATACAAATCGGCTCAGACGGCCGGACTACCTAAGGCTCGCAAGGGATGCAGGCTTTGAAATCGCACAGGAAGATATGGACAATCCCACCGATGGCGACATGGAAGTGCTTCGCCATCTGCCTCTTTCACAAGAATTTCGAGAGGGTTATTCGCTCGAGGATCTCGGTGTGAAAAGGCTGAGGCTGGTTTTGCGGAAGCCACGGCTGGAAGCAACTGGCGCAGGGTACGTCACGGGTGGCGGTGTCCGATGACCGCTTGCCAGCAGGCTTTCGCGCCTAAATTCTGCTCGGCCGCGGGCCCCCGTCTCCTATCCAATACGCTATTCTCGCTGGGAGGGAATTCGTTTCGCGCCAGCAACCTGGAATCATTTCATGACTGATCCGACCATTGAACGGGCGGGAATCTTGTCCAGCGCCTCACCGGAAATGCGCCGCTCCATCGTCTCTGGGATGCGGTGGACGTTTTGGCTCTCGGCACTTTCCGTTCCCTTCAGTTTTGGTACCAGCATAATTCTTGCGCGTGTAGCGCCGGAGGTGATTGGAACTTTCGGCCTGTTGCAGATATACATCGCAGCGGTTTCCGTTTTCTTTTTTATCGGCGGCAATGCAGTTTTGATCAAATTCATCCCCGAGTTGGATGCCAGCGGGCGGATTTCCTTCTTCCTCTCCTATTTTGCGGTGAATTGCGTTGCGCTGGTACCGTGGCTCGTTGCCGCCACGTTATGGCCTGGAGGCTTGCGCTATCTTTTCGGAGAGGGACATACGGGGCCCTTCTGGATCTTGCTTCTATATCTTTCTCCGATCTACATCGTCTATTCGGCCTCGCTTGCGGCGTTGAAGGGAATGCTCCAGCTGAAATGGGCGCAAGCCCTGGACCGAATCGTGACGATTGGCTCGTTCGTGATTTATGTCTTGCTGTTTGTAGCTGCGCGCCCGGTTTTGGCGAAGCACTATACGGCCGTCATTTGGGGAGCGTATCTGGGACTGGTTCTGGTGGTGGCATACGGCGCGATGCGCCGCCTCCTGCGTCTGAATCCTGAGTTCAGTTGGTCGCATTTTCACTTTCTTCTTCCAGTGGGTTTTTGGCGCTATACGTTGAGTTTGCAAGGCGGCAGCATTCTGAGCTTTTTCAGCGGCCGGCTTGATTATCTCTTGCTTCTGTATTTCGGCGGTTTGATTCTGCTGGGCAAGTACGTGGCGCTGATGGGTCTCTTGCTTCCCGTCTCGAAAGTGGTCACGTTTTTTTTGGATAGCCTGCTTCCTTCGCTCACCAACACACTTTCCCGGCGAGACTTCAAATCCTCGGAGGAACTTGCCGAAACCTGTGTCCGCATTGTTGTTCCCGCCTCGCTGATCATGGCCGGTCTGCTTGTTTTCTTCGCGCATCCTATTGTCCTGCTTCTAGGCCCGAAATATTTCGGTCTCGAGCAAATGCTGTGGATTGCCGCGCCGTTCGCGGTCGTGCAGGGTGTGGGTTATGTTACTGGGAACATTCTTAGCGCGGTAGGCCGGCCCGATTGTGACGCGATTTCGCGGGCCTTGCGAATTATCCTGTTCCTGATTCTATTTTTTCCGTTGTGGCACGCGTACGGGCTTCTTGGAGTGGTGATTACGTGGGGAGCTTGCGAGGTTTTTTACCACGGCATCAATTTGTACTTTGTAGTGGCGAAGGCGCCCTTCCGCTATCATTATCTGCGAACCTACTGGCCTTCAATTCTAGTTCTGGTGGGGCTGCCAATTCTGGCGACGCATTTCACGGGCTCGCTACCTCTGCCGATTTTATTCGGCATTTTCCTCATTCTGATTTTCGTTTATCTGGTGCTGGCGCGTTACTCGATCAGGGAAATTCGCGCGTTGTCGCACTTCATTCTGCCGGATTCACGCAGTTTTCCGGCGCTGCGCTCAAGAAAAGCATGAGCGCCGAGGCGCGCGAGAAGAAAATGTGCGGTTCGATTGTTTGCTTTGTTTTTCTTTTGATGATTCCACCACTCCACAAGTCCGATGCTTGCAAAAAGCCTGACAACTCGAATTAAACGCGAGGGGTTTTTGGCGGCCATCCGCGACGCAGTTGGCACGCTCCTGCCTACTCGATTTGAAGTGTGGAAGCTCTCGCGCGAAAATAGTTCGGCGCAAAATGCCGCCGAGGCGGTTGGGAGTATCCTCGCCGGCCCTGCTGCCGTGGAAAATCTGAAGCAGCTCCGCGACGCGACTCCGGGTTTGCCGGTTGAATTTTACCGCGATGAAGTTGACGGGATAGAGAGCTGTTTCTTAGCGTGCGTCGGTGGCCGGCCCGTGGCGATTGCCTGGGCCTATGACCACACGAAACCCGCGCATTTCCTGCGCATGATTCCGGGCGACGCGGAGATTCGGAGCGTTTATTCGCTCGCGGAGTTTCGCGGGCGCGGCTTGGCCAAGACCGTCATCGCGGCGGCCTGTCGTTCATTGTTTCACGACGGATTTCAAAATATCTACGCGGTGATTCATTTTCGCAATGAAGCTTCGTTGAGAGCCTTTCGGTCGATTGGATTCACAAAGGTCGCCGAGCTGAATCGTCCAGCGCTTTTCGGCCCGCGATACGTGACGGCAGAGCAACGAGCAGAGAGTTGACTTGACGCCATTGCGCGCAGCTTTCGTTTCTGACCGTTCCTCTGTTCAATTACCGCCGGCCATTTCGCGTGGAATCCAAACATTTGTTAACTATTAAGACAACTAAACTGACAGCTCAGTCTAGTATAAGTCCTTTTTAGAAATGGCCATTTTTCCCGCCTTATTTCAGTTCGACAATATAAACATGCGCTTCGTAGGGGGCGAAAGAATCAGTGAAGCTTCCGTTCGCATCCATCTGCAGGGTCCGTTTTTCGGAATAGACTTCCACCGAGTGCGCCCCAGCGGCGGCGCCAGAAAGCACAAAGTGGATATTCTTGGCCGTGTCGGGAGAGAGGCTGTCTGAAAAAATAACGACTTGCGAGGCATCGGCTTTCACGAGTGTCTCAATCTTTGAATCGGAGACGGATTTAAGGAACTGCGGCTGAGGCGGGGCGATCAGATAGGGCTCAAGAGGCGTCACTTCGTCGGAGAGACGCTTGAAATCGTAATACGGCTGCTGATTGTGGCGCGTGTACCATTCTCCCTCGAGGCCCTGTGCGCTCACAAATCCCCACCAGAGAATTCCGTTGGCTCCGTTAACAATGGAGCTATACGCGGCGGATTTCATCTGGTCGTACGTTGGGAACTTCCCCCACTGACGCCAGAGTTGAAGCACCATCCAGACCGGACGGCTGTGGTCGACTTGCCGTTCCGTTTCCCGGGTCCACAGCGGCACGCGAAGCAATGGCGGTTCGTAGAACGGCAACGCGGGCATCCTGAGCTTCAATCCCAGCGAATACTCATCGGCAGTAATCGGGACGCCCACGGGGTAGGGATCACATCCGATGACGTCTGCCGCATCGCGCCAGCGAAAAATCTGGGTCGAATTGATCAGCGCTCCATACGCGACTGATCCCGGATTGCCTTCGCGCAAGACTTTATACTGGTCGAACACGAGCGGAAGTTCATCGAGTTTCGGCTCGTCAAACGTGTAATAACCAAGCGCTCCTCGTTTGCCGCGCAGCATTTTCGCGGCGAGCTCCCAGAGCTTCTGATCGTTCAAGGACGCCGCCCAGAACGGACGGTAACGGTTCGTCTTCACCCAGTTGTTGACAGTCTGCAGATAGCCAACGCCGCGCGCCTGCAGCGCCTGGAGCGCCGGGTCGAGTTGATCATAAAGCGCCGGCGGTCCCGGAGCGATCGCGGACCACGGTGCAAAGTTAATGAGACCATTCACGTGCGTGTCCTGGTAATTCACCAGAGTGTTTTTCCCATCGAAACCTTTGATCGAATAGTCGTATTCCCCGGCGGTTCGATACATGCAACCGTGGCACCGCGCCGTGCTCTGGCGATCGTATACGCCCCAGACAAATTCCTTCTTGCCGTTGTGGACGAGAAAGTTGTCTGTGTCGATATAGTTGACAAGGCTGTTTTTGAATGCGCCGCTGACCTTCGTGGCGCGATAATCGGGATAGCTCGCGAGAATCTTTCCGCTGGAATCCAGCAGATTTTCATGCAACAGATATGAACCGAGAGCCAGTTTTGAGGCGTCGATTTCGATTTCCTGCTCTCCGGCTGCCGCCGACTTTGTCACCGTGGTAACAATCGGCCCCGCGTCCTGCTGCCCTTCCTCCTGAACAACGATCTGCGCTTGAGCTCCTGTCGGGGCGTTCGGTGTGGACACATTCAGACGGATCCGTTGGGGACCGTCCTGCCAGAGATAGCCGCGGAAATTCGGATAGAGGAGAAAACCAGAAATGGGCAACGGGAGTTCGGGCTGAGCCGTGACGTCGTCGAACCAGACGCTGCCCTTGGGCGTTTCGCCTTTGGGGGCGGACACGATAAGCCGCGTGCGAAGCGCATCGCCCTTGTGCAAAGGCAGAAGATCAACGTGGGTGAGAGTGATGTGCGTCCAATCGCTGCCGATCGCAGTTGGATTCGAGCTGGCGGCGGGAAGACCCCCGGCGGTGTCGTTGAATACATACAGCCTCGCTTGGAGATTGCTGCCGCTGCTCGCCTTGACCCACGCACTGAACGTGTAAGCAACATTTGCTGCATAGCTGAAGGTGGGTGCAGCTGCAGACGCAACGCAAAGCAGCCCGGCATCGAAGCGCAAGGATTTTGTGCCGGAATGAGCAACGGAAGAATCGATGCTCCAACATCTGGGAATTACCCAACCCTTGGTTTCCGCTTCGAAATCTCCGCTCAACACGCTGGGGCCAAGCTTTCCTTCTGGTGCCAATGCCAAGAGTCCTCCGGGAACTGTAGATCCCGGACCGAGACTATTATGTTGTTTGGCATGGAGAGGGCTTGGGACGAGTAGAAATACGATCAGGAGCAATGCGCAGCGGATGTCGAACACGCAAGAAATCCCAACCTCACGACGGCCGTTCATTCGCCATTCTCCAATTCCAATCATACCTCAGAGCGCGGTAAATCAGGGGAGTGTTGCGATTCGCGCGGGAGCCGGAGCGGTCGTGAAGGGAGCCACTTTGCCGAAAGGCCAAGCGGCTCCCCTCTTGAATCACTTCGCGAATACTGCCACCGGACTTGATTCTGCCCCCGCTTCCTTGGCATGCGGATGCTCGTAGAGTAAATTTTTTGAAACTGTAGCTAGCTGCTTGAGGCTCGGCCTCTGCAAGGAGTAGACTCGCTCCACGACGTTGAATTGTCGCGAGCGCGATTTGCCAGACGACCAGAGACACGACGCGGCTGATTACCGG
>Ga0307372_10013654_pt1 | contig 10481 bp, 12 predicted proteins | sample OX1MG_FD_202533 | JGI IMG/M metagenome (GOLD analysis project Ga0307372, IMG submission 202533) | Soil microbial communities from Risofladan, Vaasa, Finland - OX-1 | ecosystem: Environmental > Terrestrial > Soil > Coastal area > Acid sulfate soil | place: Finland: Risofladan, Vaasa | collected... | reverse complement strand
TACTCGCCGCTGGAGCGCGCCTGGGCGCGCCCGACACTCGACATGAACGGCATCTGGGGCGGGTTTCAGGGGGCTGGAGCGAAGACGGTGACGCCCAGCGAGGGGCATCTCAAGATCACCTGTCGCCTTGTGCCGGATCAAGACCCGGCCGAGATTCTCGATCTGATCGAGCGGCACGTGCGGAAGCATTGCCCGCCGAGTGCAACCGTCTCGATCGAGCGTTCTCCGGGCTCCGCGCATCCGTTCTCTGTCAGTAAGGAGAGCGCTCCGCTGCAGGCCGCGGCGGTCGTGCTCGGCGATCTGTATGATCGGGACCCGCTCTATGTCCGTACCGGCGGCACCGTGCCGGTCGCCGAGATCTTCCAGCAAGAGCTCGGTGCCGACATGATCTTTTACGCCTTCGGGATGCCCGATTCCCGCGTCCATGCGCCGAATGAATCGCTCCCAATCAGCGCCTTCAAGATGGCGCGCCGGGCCTACTGCGCCTATCTCAACGCGCTGGAGCGCTAGGTCCGAAGTCCCGTTTACCTCGCGACGCGGCCACCGGGGCGATGCAGGCGATCGTCCCAGTGGCCAGCCGACCAGCGGAATCACACAATAATCTGGTAAGACTGTCCTGGAACTGGTGTCTTTATGCCCCGAGTCTTCAAGTGAAGCGCGCCACTGATCTACCGAGAAATGGAAAGCAATAACTCGATGAGTGGCTTGTCTATCGAGACCGCGATAATCAGTGCGCTGGTGGTTGTGGTAACGGTTGCTGTCTTCGTACGACGGATCAACCTTCCATATACGATCGCGCTGGTCGTGATGGGCCTCGTGCTCAGCGTGGTCCCCGCATTCCCGACCTTTGAGTTGACGCGCGAGGTCATCCTCCTTGTCTTCTTGCCGCCGTTACTCTTTGAGGCAAGCTTCAATCTCGAATTCGAGTCGCTCACGAAGAATCTCACCGCCATCCTGTTGCTGGCGGTCCCTGGCGTGGTGCTCGGTGCGTTCATGATCGCCGGGATGCTGAACCTCACGCTCGGGCGCTCGTTTGAAACGATGCTCGTTTTTGGCGCGCTGATCGCCGCGACTGACCCGATCTCGGTCCTGGCGATCTTTAGCAGGCTCGGTGCACCGCAGCGACTGGCTACGATCGTAGAAGGGGAAAGTCTCTTCAACGATGGGGTCGCGATCGTGCTGTACGGTGTGGTGCTGGTGGGTGCGACCGGCGGCTCAACCAGCATCAGCGGTGGTCTCATCGAGTTCGTCAAGGTGTCGGCCGGTGGCGGCCTGGTTGGGTTGCTCATCGCCATGCTCGCCACGGCGCTGCTGCATCGGATCGACGATCATCTGATCGAGATCACGATCACCACCGTGGTCGCCTTCGGTTCCTATCTGGTCAGTGAACAGTTCCACGTCAGCGGTGTGATTGGCGTCGTGGTTGCGGGGCTGGTGATGGGACGCGCGCGCGATGCGGCGATGTCGCCGACGACTCGCGTTACGCTCGGCTCATTCTGGGAATATGTCGGGTTCCTCGGTAATTCGATGATCTTCTTGTTGGTGGGCATGCGAATCGCCGTTCCTCAACTCTTGCACAATCTGCCGGCAATCGCGCTGGTGATGCTCGCGGTCCTGCTCAGCCGTACCGTCATTGTGTCACTGGTTAACCTGGTTTTGCGGCCGTTTCGCCAGCATATGCCCTGGACCTGGCTGCCAGTGGTGGCGTGGGGTGGGCTTCGCGGCGCCGTGGCGCTCGCGCTGGCACTTAGCCTGCCGGATAATCTCCCTGGACGTGACTGGATACAACTTATGACCTTCGGGGTGGTGCTTATCTCGCTCCTGGTTCAGGGAATAACGATGCAGCCACTGCTGAACCTGTTGAAACTTGGGCAGCCGAAGCAGGCAGAATATGAACGGCACCAAGCACGCCTCTACGCGCTCAATCGCGCACTCCATATGCTCCAACGAGAAGAAGGTCGAGGGAGCCTGCTGCCAGGTGTCATTTCCGACGTTCGCGATGACTACGAAGCAGCGATCCGCGCAGAGCAGGAGGATCTGGAAGCGATCGAGATGCAACCGGGTTTGTTTCGCGAACAGCAGATTCGGCAGACACGCCGGCGCGGGTTGCTGATCCAGCGATCAGCCCTCTTGGATCTCCGGCGGCAAGGGCAACTCTCGGCTGATGCGTTGCGCGAACTTCTCGAAGATGTCGACGCCGAACTGGTGCAGCTCGATGAACTACCGAAATCCTCGGATGATGACGAACAACAGCGAGACGAGGAAGAGGACCGCGACTTCAAAGATTCCGCTGAAGCAGAACGTAGCGTTCATGGGGCGACTGCTCGGACTGACTAGCCGTGCTGGGAAACGCTGGCCAGCGCCGACCATCGCAACCACCAGATCGCGCCCCGGTTAGGAATGGCCGGGTAAGGTCGTTGCCTGAAGCCGCCCCTCGCGATAGCTCTTCTCAGTTGCCTCACGTAAAGATTCCCGGATCACGCTCAAGCATGAACCGACCCCGACGATGGGCTCGTACTAACGTGCTATGCGGGCAAATCCGCACCCAACCGTACTGAAGTATCCCTATCCGGTATGAATAGGCTAGAGCTTCGATCTTTTGTATTTCAATACGGGTACCAACAAACCGCCGACATCCGGGACTGGCAGAGGCTGGAAAAGCGTGTGGAATCAAGCAAAATAGAGTTGAGTTATTCACGAGGAAGGGAGAAGAGTAACATGAGCAGCATCAGATTAGACGCGATACTCATGATCGTTCTCTTCGTGGCAACGTCGGGTTTCGCCATGTCACAACTGTTTGAACGTTTGGATCGATCGTATCTCTTCACTATCCTGGGCAGCCGAACGCGACTCCTGACTGCGCGGATCGGGATCTGGGGTGTGGCGATCGTAGCGAGCCTGGCAATCTGGAGCATTCTCGTCGTGGCGTTGCCGGGGTTCGCGGCGCTGGCGATCTTTTTCGCCTTCGAAGCGATCGTGCTCGATATCTGCACACAGCGCATTCAGTACGAACGCCGGTCAGATGTTGCGCTCAGCCCGGCAAGTTCGACCCCATGTCGGACAATGACCCGCGCGATCTAACGCGTCGGCTCCGCCCACTCAATCGGTGATCGGTTGATTCGCGATCACGTCCGTTACCTGAAAGTACTGAACCTCGGGCCGAGCGCCAAAGACCTGCTCTGCCCGAGTTTTCCATTCTTCACTATAGATACTCTCCGCCACTTCGCGCGATTCCCAAACGTAGGCTCCGCCCGCTTCGCGGCGCTCCGGCGCGACCCAGTAGAGCTTTTGACGGAGTCCTTCGAGGCCCACGTAAAAATCGCGACGCGAGCGCGATGTCCGTGCGAAATGCTCCGGGTCGAAGTTGTCGCCGTAGCGGAACGTGACCATAGCCAGGATCATGGGTTCCCTCCCGTCGCGTGCGTTGCCGCCGATTCGTTGAATTCGCGCGCGAGCGCGCTCATGAGCACCTGATCGTGCCAGGCGCCCGCACGATACATATCTTCGCGCAACACGCCATCTTCGCGAAAGCCGCTCGCTCGATAAGCACGCCGCGCGGCGATGTTCTCGGCGAAGACTGCGAGATAGACCTTGTTCAGCCCCAGGCCGCTGTCGGTCTCTGGCGCGAAGGCGTGCCGCAGCACGATGCGCAGCGTCTCCTTGGCAAAACCCCGGCCCCAGGCGCTCCGTTCGCCGATCATCAGCGCCAGTTCGGCTTTGCGATTGACCTCGTCGAGATCGAAGAGCGTTACATAGCCAATCGGCTCACCCTGATTGAGCATCGCCCAAACCAGCGCCCCTGTGTCCAGGTTCTTCTCGTACCAGCGCCGGATGGCTGCCTGGTCTGGAACGTCCTGGTTGATCCAATAGCGCGTCACCTCGGGGTCGGAGCGCCAGTGACGAACAGCGTCGAGGAATTCCGGCCCGAACGCCACGAGGTGTAACCGTGGGCCGGAAAGCGTTCGCGGTCGAACTGTACCGGACATGTCCGTTCCTTTCGTGCGACCATGCGTTATGGGCGAGACAGTACGTAGTCGTAAGCTCCGCCCATACTCCAGAGTTTAACCGTGTCCGCGGCACTTGACAGCGTGGTCTGGGAGCGTCGACGATCGAATGCGGCGATGGTGGATTAGGCTGCAGGAGCAGGACGTTCGAAATGGAGGACCATATGGCAGCTTCAAATCGTGGTTTTGGTGTGGCGGCAGCAGTGGCGCCAGAGGTTATTCGGGGAGCGGCGCAATTGGCCGAATCGCTCGGCTATCACTCGTTCTGGGTCAACGATAACGACCAGGGTGATGGGCTGGAGGGGCTGGCCCTGGCGGCCTCGGTGACCAAAACGATCAAGCTGGGGGTCGGGGTCATCGCGCTGTCACGGACGCCGGCTGAGGAGATCGTCGCGCGTCTACGGAAACTCGACGGCTCGCAGGGTGGTGAGGCGCGACTGCCGCTCGATCGGCTCTGGTTAGGGGTCGGCAGCGGCGCGGGTGGGCAGGGTGCGCTCGAACGAGTTCGCCGTGGGCTTGACGTCGTCAATCGCGATGCCAACACAACGGTGTTCATTTCGGCGCTGGGCCCACGCATGTCGCGCCTGGCGGGCGAGGCTGCTGCGGGGGTGTTGTTCAACTGGTTGACACCGGAGTTCGCCGGAGATGCCACCGGCTGGGTACGTCAAGGCGCCGAGCACGCCGGCCGTCAGGTACCGGTGCTCGCGTCGTATGTCCGCGTATCGCTCGGCACGGCAGGCGCGCAGCGGATGGCCAAAGAGGCCGCGCGCTATAACGGGGTTCCCTCGTACGGCGATCACTTCCGGCGGATGGGTATCGAACCGGTCGAAGCAGGTCTGCGAGGCGAGACCGCGGATGATATCCGCAGCGGTCTGGACCGTTGGGAAGGGTTGCTCGACGAGATCGTGGTGCGCTCGATCACGGCCAACGACACGCTCGAAGAAACGCTCGAACTGGTCCGTGCTGGAGCGCCACGAAACTGAGAAAAGGTGCGTACATTCGCGGTATCCTGTGGTACTGGACAGGGTTGACAGCCTAGAACATACGTGCTAATGTAGAGAGTACCGGTCGAGCTTTGGGTCAAGCGTACCGACTGGTTCTCCTCTACTCTCCTCTTCCGGCCGCCGGGCGCCCCCACTCCCGGCGGCCCCCCCTTTATCTTTGAATCTTACGCTGAGAGCGGGACTGTCGGCTAGTGTTGGAAGGCCGCTTCCATCTGCGCTAGATGTTCGTTATCGTGCTCGATCAATTGCTCGGCGATGTCTTCGACACTCAATTCGCCGAAATGGTCGTGAATGCCGGTGCGCTCCCAGTCCTTGAGCGCCAAGTTCATCAGCAGCGAAATGGTCTCGCCGCGCTCCATGGCGAACGCCTCAAGCTCCGGGCGGAATTGCTGCGGGAAAACGTCGATGCTTCCGGCTGGATTTGCCGATTTCAGATAGGGTGTCATCTGCGTGAGAATCAGCTGCATCCGACCGCGATAAAGCTTCTCGACATCGGTGAGATGCATCAGGATGCGCGACGGTCCCCAATCATCGGCTGTTCCAGGAGATGGGGTATTTCCATATTTTTCGGACATCTCCTGAATTCGGGTCGTCGTTCGCGAAAGATCATCGAGTATCTCACCATACGTGTCGATCATCGGTGCCTCGTTCTTTCATCGGTCGTCGCTCAATGGCTTCCGGCCTCCGGCAGGGGTTAGCTCGCAATATCGGTTAGATGCCAGGTGATGCCGTAGGGATCGCGGAAACGAAACGCGTGGAGGTCGTCCTGGACGACCGGATACGACCGAATCAGTACTGTGCCGCGCAGGAATCCGAGCGACTCGCTCGAAACGCGCAGACCAACGTGTGCCAGACGGGGCTCGACCATCACCGCGCCATGGCCCGCGTTGAGCAGGAGCAGGTTGATCGGGCCGTTACGCAGCACGACGAGCTCCGGGTAGAAGCCGGTATTGAGCCCCACGGTCCAGTCGAAATCGAACGGCATGATCTCCCAGTTGTCGCCCGAGCGCCGCGCACGTGCGATCACATCCATCTCGAGGAACTCGTGGTAGAACGTCTCAGCTCGTTGAATGCTGGCGACACGCAGTGCGACGTGATCAAACGCCTGAATATCGAGGGTGTGCTCGGCGTTGATGATCGCGGTGTCGCGCGGGATGACCAGACCATACGGGAAACCACTGGCAGCGTCGGTAGATAAACCGGGCTTCGTTGCCGTCGACGGCGCGATATCGGCTCTGACGTGATCCTCCGGCTGTTGCTCACTTCGGTCGGCCATGCGCTGCAATCCCCCCTGAATTACCTACGGTCGCATCGGATACCTTGCCGTTGACCCTTGGGCCATTGTAGCACTGAAAGAACGCGGTTATTGTTCGGGGCATTGATAATTGAGGTCGCCGGAAGTGCGGCACGAAGCAGTACGATCGTCGAGAATGGACCATCTACTGACAGTCGTAACCGGAGCGTACGGGGGAAGGGCGCATGACCGAACCGATCGGGTCGAGTTATCACACGCATAGTCATTACTGCGACGGCCAGGGGCAGATTTCCGAGATGATCGAGGCGGCGATCGATGCCGGGTTGAGCGAAATCGGTATCTCAAGTCATGCGCCGGTACCGTTCGCCACCGATTGGACGATACCGCCGGATCGTCTGGCCGCGTATGCGGCCGAAGTGCACGAACTGGAGCAACGCTACCGCGATCGTATAAAGGTGCGTTTTGGGCTGGAAATCGACTATATCCCGCATGCTGAGGTTGCCGCCTTTCAACAGTCGATGATTTTCCCGCTCGGCTTTGACTATTTTGTCGGCTCGGTGCACTTCCTCGGCCATCGGTATCCGCCGGGCGACTTTGATGGATCTGATCAAGAGTTCCGCGAGATTCTTGACGAGGAGTACGCGGGCGATATTGCCGCGATGGTCACCGACTACTATCAGCGCATGAGTCAGGTGCCAACCATCCCCGGCGTTAAGATCATCGGCCACCTCGACCGGATCAAGCGCTGGAACGCAGGCCACCGTTACTTCAGCGGCGACGAACCGTGGTATCGGGAAGCCGTCGAGCAAACGCTTCAGTCACTGGCCACGTTCGGAACGATCGTCGAACTGAACACATCCGGTTGGCGCAATGGGCTCGGGGAACCGTATCCCTCGTCGGCCATCCTGGCGCGCTGTGGCGAACTCGGCATCCCCATCACCATCAACAGCGATGCGCACACCCCCGGCGATGTCGTCGCGGGCTTCGATCAGGCGCACACACTGCTCGCCGATCTCGGAATCGTACCGGTACGATTGACATAGCTAATCCGAATGTGATCAGGTTCCTGCGTGTGCATGATAAAGTGCGATCAGACAGACACACGAAGCAAGCAGTTATTCACGGAGGTACGGAAATGCATGAGATCCGTGCGGGGAGCAACACCTTTGCTTTTCGTCCCGATGCCGAGCCGGTGTTGCGGATTCACCCTGGCGAGACGGTCCAGTTTGAGACGTCGCCTGAGCCGGTTGAGCGGCTCTTCGCGGCGGGTGAGCAGTGGATGGACGCGCTTGATATCGCGGCGATCAACGCCGTGACTGGACCGGTCTATGTCGAGGGCGCCGAGCCAGGCGACGCGATCGCGGTAGAGATCCTGGAGGTGCAACCGGGTGATTGGGGTTGGAATGCGTTCATTCCGGGGTTTGGTCTGATCGACGGTCATTTGCCAAGGCCGATGCTGCGCCGCGTGCCGATCCGCGAGGGTCGCGTCATGATCTCGGAGCGTCTGACGCTGCCGTTGCAACCGATGATCGGCTGCCTTGGTCTGGCGCCAGCCAGCGGCGAGACGTCGACGCTAATGCCGCCGTTTCCCTGGGCCGGGAACTACGACATGCTCGAAGTGAAGCCGGGGAACACAATCCTCTTCCCGGTTCAAGTGCCGGGCGGACTCTTCTCGCTCGGCGATCTTCACGCCGCCATGGGACGCGCCGAAGCGACCTTTGTCTCGATCGAATGTCCCGGCACGGCAACCGTGCGGCTCGGGCTGCGCAAGGGCCTATCGCTGCCGACGCCGCGCATCGAGGCGCCGGACCGGATCTATACCATCGGACTGTGCGACGGCGTCGATTTCCACTGCGCCCGGCAGCAAGCCGTCGCGCTCATGTTCGACTACCTGACCGTCGAGCGCGGCCTGTCGGCGGAAGATGCCCACGTCATCCTCTCCGCGTGCGTCGATCTCGATTTCGGCGGCCCCACCGCGGCGGTCGTTCTCGCGAGCGTGCCGCTCAGCGTGTTGGGATAAACCCGCACGACCGGTCTTTTCCACTCTACAGCCATTTGCACAGGCATTGGCCCTAAGACGGAGAACGACCCAGGTCATGCTGAGGCTGCAGCCGAAGCATCTCCCCCGACGCACCCAGGCGACGCGACGCGGACGGGGAGACCCTTCGTTGCGCTCAGGATGACCCGCCAGCGGACTCCAGCCGTTGCCCAATGCGTGTGCAAACCGCTATAGACGTTGAGAACTGGTCGCCGTCCTGCGGCACCGCACAGAAAGATCACGAGCAGCGTAAAGCTGATTGCGGCAATGGTGAGGTGCACCGCGATGATGACCACGTCGATCGATGAGTTGGCCAGAAGTGCTCCGACCACTTGACTGGCGGTGAAGGCGACACCGTTTGCGCCGGACAGGAACAAGAGACCTGCCGCGGTCACGTATCCGAGTCGCTCACGTTGCCAAAGCAGTATCCCACCCAGAGGCAGTACCGGGTTCCCGACCACATAGTCGACGATCCACTCGGTGTTCGTCAGCGTTTCCTCAGCTACGGGCCAACCTGACGAGTTCCCAGCCAATCGCGATGATCCAGACCATCAGGAGTACGCCGTAGACGATGTAGCCGATACCCAGGACCGGCTTCAATGACTCGCTGACGATGCCGATGGCGCCGGTCGCGACGCCCAGATAGGCGACACTCTTATGGAAGACGCCTTTCAACATGACGAGCGAGACGATCAGGATGCCGATGGTCTCCAGCACTCCCAGGATCGTCGGTACGTAGTTGAGTGCGATGAACCCCTCGGCGGCAGCGGCGAAGGCGGCACGTTGAGCATCGCTGGTGGCTGCCACGTATTGATCACTCAGATAGACCAACGCAGGCGCGCCGCCGCCAGTGGCTGGATAGGCGAGCGTGACGGCCCAGGAGGCGATGCCGAGGACGGTGCCGATCGCGGCATAACTCTTGTCGAGATGCTTAAGCGCCGGGTAGAGCGCCAGGAAAACAACGATGAGCAGGACGCTCGGCCCCAGCCAGAGGATCTGCTGCAGGATGTAGACCGACCGGTGCGCGGCGATGTATTCGAGCGTGGCGGCCCCGCCCGAGGTCGGGTATGCCGGAAGGGTGAATTCGACCACGATGGCAACGATATAGGCGATACTTGCCAGAAGTGCCGCGACTCCTCCGGCCCAGTAGAGTCGTTTCCAGGTGGGATCCGGCCTGGTCATCGTCTCCGGTAATGATCTGCCGCGCGTCAACGTCGTCATTCCAACCACCTTCTCTGGTATGGCTCCTCGTAGGACCCGAGAGGTCATGGCCGTCGAGTCCTCCTGATCAACCTGGCCCCAGCTAACGGGCCATAAAGTGGTTCGTGATACTTCCTCAGTCGTCGGGATGTCTCATTTCCCGAACATTGCCGGTGACTGCCAGCAGCGCGACGAGCACCGCAACGTCCATCCCCAGGGCGGCCGCGGTATTAAAAGCCGGCCACGTCCCAATAAAGAGAAGGATGCCGACAATCGAGACGATCGCGGACGTAACCGCCATTGATCGCCACGCACCTCCGGGCAGAAAGATGTCCCAGAGCGACAGTGCGGCCGCCACGAAACCGCACAGCGCCAGAACCCAGAAGATGCTCGCCACGAAAGTGGCTGTCCCGGCCGAAAGAGAGGGCAACAGCCACGAGCGCGCGGCGTGCCAACCTCCCGTACCGCTTCCCGGATGCTTCTGTATCCAGTTGATGGCTATCAGAGCTCCGCCATGACCGAACCCGTGCAGGAGAAGCGCGGTGGCGACGATCTGCTTAACCTTCTGGTCAGACATATTGCTGCTCCTCTCATTCAGCCGATTCCGGCACGAGCCGGACCAGTGGGATCCGGCGGCTGGTTCGTCGCGGATACCGGGCGTAGTCCGGCGCGGTTTGCAGCACGTGTGGCCAGAATGCATCTGCCTCGTCGTCCGACAACTCCTCTGCCCGCACGTGAAGCGTGCGATCCATGACTTCGATGCGTGCCCGCGGGTTGGCGGTGAGGTTGAAGTACCACCCTGGAGGTGATGGCAGCCCGCTGTTGGCGGCCACGACGATCATCCGTTTTCCATCGGGAAAGAATTGCAGCGGTACGGTGCGCTCCAGGCCCGAATTGCGACCGTGCGTGGTGAGGAGTAAGACCTGTCGATGCCATAAGCGCGCTATCCGGCCCCTGGTCACACGGTACAGACTCGCCGC
>Ga0307372_10013651_pt1 | contig 10482 bp, 11 predicted proteins | sample OX1MG_FD_202533 | JGI IMG/M metagenome (GOLD analysis project Ga0307372, IMG submission 202533) | Soil microbial communities from Risofladan, Vaasa, Finland - OX-1 | ecosystem: Environmental > Terrestrial > Soil > Coastal area > Acid sulfate soil | place: Finland: Risofladan, Vaasa | collected... | reverse complement strand
GTCGACGAGGTTGTCGGCGAGGCCGTCGGCCTCGTGTTCGAGCTCGTCGACGTCCTTCTCGGCGCCGAGCTCGAGCAGCACGAGTCGCCGGCACGAGTCGCCGTGCGGCGCGCGCTCGAGCTCGCTCCTGACGGCGAGGACGTCCGGGTGCGCCTCCACCCGGACACCTGCATCACGCCCGCGGAGCTAGAGGAGCTCTCGCCGACCGGCGCCGTCGTCGTCGTCGCGGACGCCACCGTCGAGCCGACGGGGTGCGTCCTCGAGGTCGGCGCCTGCCGTATCGACGCCCAGATCGGCCCGGCGCTCGAGCGCGTCCGCGCTGCCCTCGAGAACGTGCGGGCCCACTCCCGCAACGAGCTGGCGCCGTGAGCGTCCTCGGCACCTCGCGCCTCCTGTCGGACCTGCGCGCCCTCGCCGCCCCGCGGCGCACCGGACGCGTGACCCGCCTCGTCGGGCTGCGCGTCGAGGTCGAGGGGATAGAGGCCGCGGTGTCGGACGCCGTCGAGATCCACCGCCGCGACGGCTCGCGCCTCGCGGCCGAGGTCGTCGCGATCCATGGCGACCGTCTCGCGTGCATGCCGCTCGGCGAGCTGCGGGGCGTGCGCTTCGGCGACGTCGTCGAGTCCTACGGCCACCCGCTCCCCGTGCGAGTCGGCCACGAGCTCCTCGGGCGCGTCCTCGACGGGCTCGGCGACCCCATCGACGACGGTCCGCCGCTCACCGCACTTCAGACCGTCTCGGTCGACTCCGACCCGCCGCACCCGCTCAAGCGCGAGATGGTCGACCGCCAGCTCTCCCTCGGCGTGCGCGCGATCGACACGACCGTGCCGTGCGGGCGCGGGCAGCGCCTCGGCATCTTCGCCGGATCGGGCGTGGGCAAGTCGAGCCTTCTCTCCATGATCGCCCGCGGGACGTCCGCTCCCGTGTGCGTGCTCGCGCTGATCGGCGAGCGCGGCCGCGAGGTGAGCGAGTTCATCCAGCGCGACCTCGGCCCCGAGGGGCTCGCCCGCTCCGTCGTCGTCGTCGCGACCTCCGACCAGCCCGCGCTCGTGCGCATCCGGGCGTCGTTCACCGCGACCCGGATCGCCGAGTGGTTCCGCGACGAGGGCATGGACGTCGTGCTCATGATGGACAGCCTCACCCGGTTCGCGATGGCCCAGCGCGAGGTCGGGCTCTCCGCCGGCGAGCCACCTGCGACGCGCGGCTACCCGCCGTCGGTCTTCTCCCTCCTGCCGCGCCTCCTCGAGCGTGCCGGCGCGGCCGAGCGCGGGAGCATCACCGGCCTCTACACGGTCCTCGTCGAGGGTGACGACATGAACGAACCGATCGCCGACGCCGCGCGGTCCATCCTCGACGGGCACCTCGTGCTCTCGCGCCGGCTCGCCACCTCGGGGCACTTCCCGAGCATCGAGGTCCTCGACTCCATCTCGCGCGTCGAGTCAGTGATAACGACACGAGCGCAGCGCGACCTCGTCCGCGAGCTCCGGCGCCTGCTCGCCGCCTACCGCGACACCCGCGACCTCATCGAGATCGGCGCGTACTCGGCGGGCGCGAACCCACTCGTCGACCGCGCCATCGCGCTGCGCGAAGACATCGACGCCTTCTTGTGCCAGGAGATTGCCGAGCCATCGCTGCTCGGCGAGTCGTGGGAGCGGCTCGCTGCCCTCCTCGGCGGAGCCGAGGCACCGGCGGCCGCCGGGCACGAGCAGCCGGCCGTCGCCGTGGGCTGGCCGCCCGCGCCGGCGTCACGCGCGCCCGAAGGCGCCGTCGCATGAAGCGCTACGAGTTCCGCCTCGCCGCGGTCCTACGCCTGCGCCGGGCCGAGGAGGAGCACGCACGCGGCCGCCTCGCGTCCGCGAACCACCGGTTGCGCGAGTGCATCCTCGAGCGCGACGCGCAGTCGGAGCGCTACCGCACGATCGCGTCCGTCTCGTCTGCGACCTCCCTGGAGGCGCTGCGCAGCGAGCAGAGCACGGCCTCGCTCGCCGCGGCGGTCGTCACAGGGGCGAAGCGCTCCGTCGCGAACGCGGCAGCCGACGCCGCGCTCGCCCAGGTCGCCTGGCAGGGCTCCGCGCGGCGCGTCGAGATCCTCGAACGCCTCGATCGCCGGCGGCGGGACGAGCATGCCGAGGCCGAGTCGCGGGCCGAGATCGCGACGGTTGACGACATCGTGACGGCACGCTACGTCGCCGAACAGAGCGGGACGCTCTCCGACGAGCCCGCCCGCGGTGGACGATGAGCGATCTCGCAGCGATCCAGGGCTGGCTCTCGAGCGTGCAGTCCACGATGAGCGGCCTCCCGAGCCAGGTCCAGCAGGCGGCCGCGACCGGCGACTTCGCATCGGTGTTCTCAGAGGCGCAGTCGGTGCTCTCGGGCGGCCCGGGCACCCTCGGCGGCGCGGCGGGAACCGTCGCGTCCCCCCCGGGCTCCGTCGGCTCGACGGCGCCGGCGGCCGGGGCATCCTTCGGCGCCTACGCGCCGTCGGGCGCGGCCCTCGTCGGGACCGGGTCGGCGGCACTGCCGTCCGGCGCGACCGGGAGCGCGGCGGTCGCGACCGCGGAGAAGTACCTGGGCACGCCGTACGTGTGGGGCGGCGCTACCCCGTCGGGATTCGACTGCTCCGGGCTCGTCCAGTACGTCTACGCGCAGCTCGGGGTGTCGCTTCCGCGCACGAGCGAGCAGCAGGCGACAGCCGGCGCTCCGGTCGCGTCCCTCGCCCAGGCACAGCCGGGCGACCTCGTGTTCTACGCGGGCAGCGACGGGACCGCGTCCTCCCCCGGCCACGTCGGGATCTACGTGGGCAACGGCGAGATGGTCGACGCGCCGCAGACGGGAAGCGTCGTCTCGCTCCAACCCGTCGGTGCTCCCGTCGCGATCCGCCGCGTCGTGCCGGCGGCGGCTCCGACATCGCCGGCCACCGGTGGCGCGGCGAACACCGCGGTGCCGAGCGCGCTCGCGCCCGTGTTCGCCGCCGCATCCGCCCGCTACGGCATCTCGCAGAGCCTCCTCGAGGCCGTCGCGCAGGTCGAGTCCGGGTTCAATCCGTATGCCGTGAGCTCCGCGGGGGCGCAGGGCCTCATGCAGATCATGCCGGCCACCGCAGCGGGCATCGGGGTCAACCCGTTCGACCCGGCCCAGGCGATCTACGGCGCGGCGCAGCTGCTGTCCGGGTACCTCGCGCAGTACGGGGGCTCGACGTCGCTCGCCCTCGCCGCGTACAACGCGGGTCCTGCGGCCGTCGCGCAGTACGGCGGCGTGCCCCCATTTCCCCAGACTGCGACCTACATCCAGGCCGTGACCACGATCGCCGGAGGTGGCTCGTGACCGCACCCGTACCGTCGCGCCGACGCGTCGCGAGCTCGCTCCGATGAACGCGGCCGCCATGATCGCCCCGCCCGCGGCCGCGCCCGAGGGTGCCGTCGCGGACCTCGCGCCCGCGGCCGGGGCTCTCGCCACGCCCGTCGCGGCGGGTCCGGGCTCGAGCTTCACCGACGCGCTCGCCGCCGCGAGTGCGCCGCCGAGCGCGCCGACCGCCGGCGCGCACCTGGACGCGCCTCCGTCCGTGCCCGCGGCCAGCGCGCCCGCGCCGGCTGGAGCAGCAGCGGCGAGCGCCGCCCCCGCGCCCGACGCTGCACCCGCTGCGCCCGCTGCGCCCGCTGCCCCCGCTGCGCCCGCTGCCCCCGCTGCGCCCGCTGCGCCCGCTGCGCCTCCGGCGGCCATCGCCGGCGATCGAGGGGCGGTGGCGCCTCCCGCCAGCTCGACCTCCGCGCCCGCGGGACGTGGCCCGACGCCCGCCGTGCCGGCTGCACCCGCCCGGACGGGCGACGGCGCTCGCCACGGCGCTCCGGCGCCGTCGCCGGCGTCCGCCTCGAGCGCCGCCGCGCTCGCCACGAGCGCCGCGGCCCTCGCGCCGCGAGACACCGCGCCCCCGTCAGGGCCCCCGACGACCCGCCACGACACCACCGTCGCCGCGACGAGCGATCCCGGCGCGTCACGCTCCTCGGCCGCCGCAGCACTACCGGGTGCCGCGACGGCCGTGGGCATGCGCGCGGGTGTAGGCGCTGGCGTCGGCGTGGGCCGCGACACCGTCACGGCGAGCGCGACCTCTGTGATCGCGCCCGGGAGCGCCGCCGCCCGTGGCACTGCGGACGCGAGCTCCTCGCCGGGCTCGGGCGCCGATCCGCGAGCGCACGGCGGCACCACGGCCGAGCCCCGCCCGACGGCGTCCTCCGCGCAAAGCGCCGTCGCGCCGGTGGCGGGCACCGCGGCGGATCCGACGACGAGCTCGCCGGTGGCCGCGAGCAGCTCCACCGCCCTCGGCGAGCGCGCGCCGTCGGTCGACACCCAGCGCTCGCCCGGCGGCGGACCGGCGGCAGCGGTCGCGCCGAGCAGCGCACGCGCGTCGACGGCGACCGGCGGCCCGCACGGCGCCGGTGCCACCGGCCAGGCCTCCGGCGCGGCGTCTGTGGGCGGCGGCCCGGACGCCGCGGCCGCCGTCGGGCCGGCAGCGATGGCGACCGACATCCCGGCCGCTCGCCTCGACGGAGCGACTCGCCCGCAGGGCGAGAGCACGCTGCCCGGAGTCGCGAGCCAGATCGTGAGCGTCCTCTCGCCGCTTCGCACGACCCCCGCCGGCGCGCAGAGCGTCACGATCCTTCTCCACCCGGCCGAGCTCGGTGACGTGCGCGCGACCGTGACCATCTCCGCGGACCAGGTGACCGTCCGGCTCGTCGCGACGACAAGCGCAGGAAGCGACGCACTTCGCGCCGCGCTCCCCGAGCTCCAGAGCGGCCTCGCGCACGACGGGCAGAGCGCGACGGTCGTGCTCGGAGACCCGGGCTCCGGGACCTCCTGGTCGGGATCGCACGACCCGCACGACGCCTCGGACGCCGCGCGTTCCGACTCCGGCGGTGAGCCACAGCCGGGCGGCGACCGTGCGGCCGTCCCTCCCCCCGCGGGGCCGGCCGCCTCGCATCGCGCCCCCTCGGCGCACCGCCTACTCGACGTCCGGCTCTAGGCAACGAAGGAGAACGATGAGCATCGCATCGATCGGCGGGACCAACCCGCTCGTGAACGCACTCGCGACCGCGACGACGACCATCCCCGCCGCGGCGGCGCCGACTGGTTCCGCGGCAGCCGCCGCGGCAGCGGCTGCTGCGGCGGCGGCGAGCGCGTCCGGCACGGGCAGCCCGGCGGGGACGGGCAGCGCGCCGGGCGCCTCCGGCCAGTCACCTGCGGGCTCGACGACGCAGTCCAACATGGCGAGCCAGCTCTCGAACCCGCAGATGTTCCTCCAGCTCCTCGTCGCCGAGCTGCAGAACCAGGACCCGACGAACCCGACGGATCCCGCGACGATCCTCCAGCAGACCTCCGCGCTCGCGCAGATGGAGTCGGTCACGACCCAGACCTCCGCGGTCACCGCCGCACAGACCACCTCGCAGGACACCGAGGCGACGGGTCTCATCGGGCGCACCGTCACCGCGAAGGTGGCCGGGAACGCGATCACGGGCGCGGTCACCGACGTCACGCTCAGCGCGAGCGGGGCACCGACGCTCACGGTGAACGGCACGACGATCCCGCTCACCGACGTCCAGACGGTGAGCAGCTGACGGGCGGGCGCAGCACCGGTCGGACCCCGGCGAACGCCGGGGAAGAGATGGGCACACGACACGAAGGAGCAATGAGATGACGGAACGTTCGGTACTTGCAGCGGTCTCGGGGATCCAGGCCGACCAGACCTACCTCGACAGCATCGGCAACAACATCGCGAACGCCGACACTGTCGGGTACAAGTCGAGCCAGGTGCAGTTCCAGGACCTGCTCGCCGAGCAGCTCTCCGGGGCATCGGGCCCGACGCCGACCACAGCGGGCATCAACCCCGTCGCGGTCGGTTCCGGGGTGCGGGTCGCATCGAACGAGGTCAACCTCCAGGAGGGCTCCCTCGAGCAGACGGGCAACCCGACGGACGTCGCGATCCAGGGCAGTGGCTACCTCATCGTCCAGAGCGGTGGCCAGCAGCTCTTCACGCGTGACGGGAGCCTCACGACCGACGCGAACGGCGACCTCACGACTCAGTCCGGGGGACTCATCCAGGGCTGGCAGGCAAACAGCTCGGGCACTGTGAACACGAGCGCACCGCTCACCTCGATCAAGATCCCGCAGGGCGAGACGATCGGCGCGACCGCGACCCAGAACCTCACCCTCGGCGGGAACCTCCCCGCTGGCGGCACCGCCCCGCTCACGACGACGATCAACGCCTACGACACGCTCGGCAACGTCGTGCCGGTGACCGTGACCTTCTACCCGACGACGACAGCCAACGAGTGGAACATCACGGCGAGCGTCCCCGGGCCGACGGGGAGCACCGGGCCGAGCTACATCATCGGCGCGGCCCCGACCGGCACCGCCCCGTACGCGCCGGGGTCGGACAACGTGCTCTTCGACCCGGTGACCGGACAGGTGAAGAGCGTCAACGGGTCGACGACGAGCCTCCAGATCGCCGCGACCGCTCTTCCGAACCCGCCGTACTCGCCGGCGACCACCCCGATCAACCTCGTCTTCCCGGCCACGGGCAGCTCGAACCAGGTCACGCAGTTCAACTCCGCCTCGACGGTCCAGGTGCAGTCCCAGGACGGCTACTCGTCGGGCACGCTGCAGTCCTTCTCGATCGGCCAGGACGGCACGATCACCGGCGCGTTCTCCAACGGGGCGACGCTCGCGCTCGGCCAGATCGCTATCGCGAACTTCGCGAACGCGACCGGCCTCGCCGACCAGGGCGGCGGCCTCTACGCGACGAGCCCGAACTCCGGCCAGGCGCTCATCGGGACGCCGGGCACCGGAGGGCGCGGCGCGCTCCTCGGTGGAGAGCTCGAGCAGTCGAACGTCGACCTCGGCACCGAGCTCACGAACCTCATCACGGCGCAGGAGGCCTACACCGCGAACACGAAGACGCTCACGACAAGCAGCAACGTCATCCAGGCGCTCGAGAACGTGCCGTGAGCACAGTCGTCGAGAACGAGGCACCCGCCGCGGCTCAGCGCGAGCCGCTCGCGGACGTCGAGACCCCGTCGCCCGTCGTCGCCGCGGACTCCAACCGGATCCGCGTCTTCGACCTCCACCGCCAGGAGACCGTCGAGCGCGCGCGACTGCGCCGGCTGCAGCCGATCCTCGAGACCGTCGCGCACCGCATCGGCAGCTCGCTCACCTCCGCGATCCGCCAGCCCGCCCACGTCGAGCTCGTCTCGCTCGAGCAGCGCATGTGGGAGGAGCACTCGTCCTCTCTCCCCGACCCGACCTTCGTGTCGAGTGCAGTGCTCCTGCCCCTCGAGGGCAGGGTCGTCATGCACATCCCGGTGCCGCTCGTCCTCAAGCTGCTCGACTTCCACCTCGGCGGAGACGGGCTCAACCAGCCGGAGCGCACGCAGCTGACCGAGATCGAGCGCGCGCTCGTCGGGACGCTCACGGACGTCATCTGGAACGAGCTGCCCCCACCGTTCGCGACGCTCGTCTCGCTCAACGTCGCGCTCGTGCAGAACTCCTCGAGCGCGCTGCTCGTCCAGGTCGGCCGGCCCGGCGTCATGTGCCTGATCGTCGAGCTCGGCGTCACGATCGCGGACCACGAGCCCGAGACCATCTTGCTGTCGCTGCCCCTCACAGTCCTGCTGCCCGTCCTCGAGCACATCGAGCGTCACCAGAGCTCGGAGGGCATGGACGGCGTCGTCGACCGCAAGGAGGCACGGCGCAGGATCTTGTCGGTCCCGATGGAGCTGAAGCTGTCCTACCCGCCGATCGGCCTCACGCCGTCAGAGCTTCTCAGCTTGCGGGTCGGGGACGTCATACACATAGAGCAGGAGCCGACCGAGGGCCCCTACGAGCTCCAGCTCGTCGTACAGGACACGCCGTTCGGCACGGGGATCCTCGTCGAGAACGGGAACAAGCTGGCATGCACCGTCGTGAGCAAGAGGGAGAGCACAGATGAGTGAGGACAACGTGGCACTCGCCACCGAGGCGGACCTCGTCGACGTGGACGTCGTCGAGGAGGAGCCCGCGCCGCGCGCCGGCTCCCCCGCCCGCAGGAGCACGGCGCCGGGCGACGACCGCGCCCAGGCGAGCCGAATGCCGATAGAGACCCTCGGCCAGGTCGAGCTCAAGGTGGAGGTCGTCCTCGGGCGCGCCCGGCTGCGCCTCCACGAGCTTCTCGACGTGCGGCCGGGCCAGTCCCTCGAGCTCGACCGGGCACGCAACAGCCCCGTCGACGTCCTCGTCAACGGGACGTTGTTCGCGCGCGGCGACATCGTCGTGATCGACGACACCAACCTCGGCGTGCGCGTCAGCGAGGTCATCGGCGCGGACATCGCGAGGGATGCACGGTGAGCCTCGCCCCGACACTTGCCGCCGCGGCGGTGAAGACTCTCCCCGACATCTCCATCGGGCACTCGCTCGTCCAGATGGTGATCGCGCTCGTCGTGATCGTCGTGTGCATCTGGGGCCTCGGCAAGGGCCTCGCGCGCATGCGCGGCAGCGCCGCGTCCCCGCGCCGAAAGACCGCCGGAAGCGGCCTCCAGGTCGTGAGCCGTCAGTCGCTCGGCAAGGACCTGTCGATCGCGACGGTCCGCTGGGGGGAGCGGGAGATCCTCGTCGGCATCGCCCCCCGCGCCGACGACACCGCTCACGGCCCTGCGACTGCACTCCCCGCAGAACCCTCCGCGGAGTCCGCCGCCGCGGCGACGGCGCTCGCGATGTTCTCCGCCGCGGCGCTCACGTCTCCCGCCCCGCGAGCAGCCGCGCCCGCGGACCGCGAGCCTGCGATGAGCTCGTCCGGTGCGATCGGTGCGGTCGGCGCAGATGGCGGACGGCCCGCGTCCCTCCTCGACACGCTCCGCAATGCAACCCTGCGGCGCTGAGCGCCCCTACCCGACAGGAAGCAGATCTCCCCCGTGCACCTCGCGATGCTCGTCCCACACAGCGCGCTCCTCGCGTCGACGTCGGTCTCGATAAACCTCGGCAACACGCTCTCGAAGCCGACCACGAGCATCCTCGTCATCCTCGCCGGGACGTTCCTCTCCGTCGCGCCGTCGCTGCTCATCTTGTGCACGGGCTTCGTCCGCATCATCATCGTGCTCGGTCTCACCCGCCAGGCGCTCGGCCTCTCTACGACCCCGCCGAACCAGGTGCTCGTGGGCATCGCACTTTTCATCTCGCTGTTCCTCATGACGCCGACGCTCAACGCGATGAACCATGAGGCGCTCCAGCCCTACCTCCACGGCAAGATGACCGCGACCCAGGCCTACAGGGAGGCGGAGGTGCCCCTCAAGACCTGGATGCTCAAGCAGACCGGCGCGGAGGAGCTCGGCGTCACGGACAAGATCGGCCACTACAACCCGGCCGCACCGATGAAGGCACCGCTCGCGGCGATCATCCCCGCGTTTCTCCTCACCCAGCTGAAGAGCGCGTTCATCATCGGCTTCGTGATATTCGTGCCCTTCCTCATCATCGACCTCGTCGTGTCGGCGACGCTCATGTCGATGGGCGTCGTCATGCTCCCGCCGACGCTCGTCTCGCTCCCGTTCAAGCTCCTCCTCTTCGTTCTCGTGGACGGCTGGGTCCTCGTGCTCCAGTCCCTCGTGACGAGCTTCAGATGACCGAGGCGCAGGTCCTCCAGATCGCGGCGAACGCGATGATGACGGGCGCGAAGATCGCGGCCCCGATCATGCTCTCCGCGATGGCCGTCGGCCTGCTCATCTCCCTCTTCCAGTCCGTGACCCAGATCCAGGAGGCGACGCTCACCTTCGTCCCGAAGGTCGTCGTCGTCGGTGCCGTCGTGATGTTCGCCGGGCACTGGATGCTCGGAGTGTTCGTCACGTACGTCCACTCGCTGTTCGCGAGCCTGCCGCAGCTGCTCGCCGGCGGGTAGCCGTGGCGCTCGCGCTCAACTACCAGTGGCTCGTCGCATTCCTGCTCGCGCTCGCCCGCGCGCTCGGCTGGCTCATGCTCGTGCCCCCTTTCTCCAACCGGCGGGTGATCCCGCCGATCGCGACGACCTGCGTCGCGTCCGGCCTCGCGCTTCTCGTCGCGCCGCGCATCGCGCCGTCCGCGATCCCGACCACGTCCGCGGGGCTCATCGGCGACCTCGTCCTACAGGTCGTCACGGGCGTCGCCATGGGGTACGTCGTCTACCTGCTCATCACGACGATCACGACCGCGGGCAGCTTCGTCGACCTCACCGGCGGGCTCAACCTCCCCGCGGCCATCGACCCCCTCAGCCTCGACCAGACGCCGATGATCGGGCAGTTCTTCGAGCAGGTCGCGATGGTCCTTCTCCTCGTCTCCGGCGGCTACCTCTACCTCGTCGACGGGTTCGCCCGGTCTTTCGACGCGCCGGGCTTCACGCTCGCGTCGACGAGCCGTATCGGCGAGGTCGTCGTGCTCGACCTCGCGACGATGTTCACCTCGGCGCTCGAGATCGCCGCGCCGATCCTCGTC
>Ga0307372_10013650_pt1 | contig 10482 bp, 11 predicted proteins | sample OX1MG_FD_202533 | JGI IMG/M metagenome (GOLD analysis project Ga0307372, IMG submission 202533) | Soil microbial communities from Risofladan, Vaasa, Finland - OX-1 | ecosystem: Environmental > Terrestrial > Soil > Coastal area > Acid sulfate soil | place: Finland: Risofladan, Vaasa | collected... | reverse complement strand
CGAGCAGGGCCACCCCCGGCGGCACCGACTCCAGCAGGACCTGGACCACCTCGCGGACCAGCCGCACCGCCATCACCGCGATCAGGGCCGAGATCGCGAGCGAGAGGACCGGGTCGGCCTGCCGCCAGCCGGTGGCGAGGATGGCCAGCGCCGCCACCACCACCGCCAGGCCCGCCGCGACGTCGGCGCCGGCGTGCAGGAGCGCCGCTCGCACGTTCAGGGAACCGTCGCCCCGCAGCCAGACCGCGCTCACGCCGTTGGCCAGGATGCCGAGGCAGGCCGCCGCCAGCATGATCCCGGCGACCGGCCGCCCCGGGTGCTCCAGCCGGGCCACCGCCAGGACCGCGACGCCGCCGACCACCACCAGCAGGAGGACCGCGTTGGCGAGGGCGACGAGGACCCCGACCCGGTGGTAGCCGTACGTCTGGCGCCCGGTGGGAGGGCGAGCCGCCTGGTGGGCGGCCACCGCGGCGAAGGCGAGGGCGAGCACGTCGACGCCGACGTGGCCGGCATCGGCGAGGAGCGCGACCGAATGGGCGAGGAGGGCGGCCACCAGCTCGATCGCCAGCACCGCCGCGGCCAGGCCGGCGGCCTGCGCCAGGCGCCGATCGCGGGAGCGCGGGCTCATCCCGCCATCGTAGTCCCGGTCCGCGCCCCTCCTACCCCGAGCCGTCCCCCAGCGACGGCTCCCAGCGGGCCAGACGGCGGATGCCGACCGCCACCACCATCCCCACCGCCAGCGCACCGGACCCGAGCAGGAGCAGGGGGATGAGGATGATCGACGGGTCGGGGCCGGTCGCGGCGATCATCGCCCCGGGCAGGATCGCGTGGAGAAGGTGGGAGCCGGGCACCCGCAGGATCGCGAGCAGATAGGTCCCCGCCAGCAGCGACGAGGCGACGAACCAGAGGCCGACGAGGTTGGCGACCAGGAGGCCCACCCCCCGGACCGCCCGGCGGGGGTCGGCCGCGCCGTAGTTGGGGGCGGCGGCGCCGGCGCCGACGGCGACCGCGACCAGCCCCAGGGCCAGCCAGACGATGCCGACCGCGAGGATGGCCAGCTCCGCCGGGCTGCCGCGGCGGATGACGCCGATCGCGAGCGCGACCGGCAGGCTGAGCCCGGCCACCAGCAGGGCGGTGCTGGCGACCTTGGCCCGCACCAGGCTGGCGGCCGAGATCGGGCTCTGGCGGAGGAGCTGGATCGCCCGCCCCTCCAGCGGGACCGCGGGCACCGCCAGCACCTCGGACAGGAGGAAGGGCACGAACGGCGTCACCGCCACCCCCTCCCAGAAGCTGAGGCCGCCCCCGCCGCCGAGGTGGAGCGACGGGACCGCCACTGCGGGGTAGGCGAAGGCCACCACCAGCGCGGGGACCAGCCGTCCCAGCCGGCGCAGGTCGCGGCGCAGCGACCGCCAGTCCTTCCGCGCCATCGCCGAGGTCAGCCGGGGGCGGGGCCTGGCCCCGGGGCGAGCGCCCGCGGGCGCGTGGCGGAAGCCGACACCCTCCAGCGCGGCCGCCATCGACCAGCCCTCCGGCGCCGCGCCGTCCCCCTGGCCGCGGTCCGACTCGCGCCCCCCGTCGGCGGTCTCGGTCGCCCGGCGGCGGGCGGCACGGCGCGCGCTCCGGCGCCGGGGCGCGGCCTCCGCCATCGCCCCCATCCCCGACACCAGGGCCCGCCTGTAGGCGAGGTGGGCGGCGGCGACCACCAGGGCGGTGGCACCGACGGTGAGGAGGAGCCAGCTGGTGGCCCCCCCCCAGAGGCCGGCGGCAGCGTCCGCGAGCGCATGCGCCGGCCAGGCGGTGGGGAGCCAGGCGCCGCGCCGACCGAGGGCCACCACCGAGCTGAGCGCCGCCCGCGGGGGGATGGCGGCAGCAAGCCGGTGTCCGCCCGATCGGGTGAGCACCAGCCACCCAACGTACAGCACCGCCGTCACGAAGGCGCCCGCCACGTTGGCGACGTCGCGGGCGATCCGGGGCGGCACCAGGCGCAGCACCACCGCCAGGATCAGGAGCTGGAGCGCGGTGGTCGCGATCGGGAGGGAGAGCGCCACCACCACCCCGAGCAGCAGGAACATCGGCCCGGCGCGGTGGGCGGTGCCGAACCCGGCCAGACCGACGAGGAGCAGGAGCCCCAGCAGGGCGTTGGTGCGGACCGCCACCAGCAGGCGGGCCAGGAAGATCACCGAGATGTCGAGCGGGGCCAGGGTGAGGAGGGTCAGCTCGCTGCCGAGGAAGAAGGCGGTGATCACGCTGGAGAGGCCCAGCACCAGGGTCAGGACCGCATAGCCGGTGAGGGCGGCGGTGAGCAGGCCGGTGGAGGCCCGGGCGGCCACGGTGCCGACCCCGAACCCGATCCCGTAGGTCAGCGCCCCGGCCACCGCGCCCAGGGCCAGCAGCATGGCGAGGTAGCCGGCCAGGCGCAGGGGGGTGCGGGTGCGCACCTGGAGGCGGTTCCAGGCGCTCCGCACGTCGGCGACGACGATCGCCGTGAGGGGGGCGCGCCGCTCTGCCCCGCCCCACCCCTGGGCGGCGGGGTCGTGGGCGCTCAGGGAGCCCTCCCCGACCGGCCGCCGACCGGCCGGGCGGCGGTGCCCTCCCCCAGCAGCCGGTCGACCAGGGCTCGCGACTCCGGGCCGCCGGTGAGGGTGAGGAAGAGGTCCTCCAGGCTGGCTCCGGCCTGGTCGGTCCCCCGGCGCAGCTCGTCCAGGGTCCCGATGGCGATGATGCGACCGCGCTCCATGATCGCCACCCGGTCGCAGAGCGCCTCGGCGATCTCCAGGATGTGGGTGGACAGCACCGTCGTGACGCCCCGACGGCTGAGCTCCTGGAGCAGGTCCTTGACCCGCCGGGCGGAGCGCGGGTCGAGACCATTGGTGGGCTCGTCGAGGAGGAGCACCTCGGGCCCGTGCACGAGCAGCGAGGCCAGGCCGATCTTCTGGCGCATCCCATGGCTGTACCCGGCGATGAGCTCGTCCTGCTTGTCGGCGAGCTCGAAGAGGCGCAGGAGCCGCTGCACCCGGTCGCGCCGCTCGGCTCCGCCGGGGACGCCGTAGAGGTCGCAGACGAACTCCAGGAACTCACGGCCGGTGAGGTTCGGGTAGACGATCGGCTCCTCGTCCAGATACCCCAGCCGGGCCTTGGCGCGGCGGGGGTCGCGCTGGATGTCGGTGCCCGCCACCCGAGCGGTGCCCGCCGACGGGTGCAGGAGGCCGGACAGCATCCGCAGGGTGGTGGTCTTGCCCGCCCCGTTGGGGCCCAGCAGGCCGACGATCTCGCCCCTGGCGATGACCAGGTCGATCCCGTCCACCGCGGTGAAGTTGCCGTAGCGCTTGGTGAGCCCGAGGACCGCGACAGCCGGGTCCTGCGCCGAACCGGCGGTGGCGACGGACGCGGGGGCGCCGCTCATGCCCGTCAGCCGGAGCGGCCGGCGTTCCCACCCAGCGAGGACCGTTGAGACTGACCCCCGGACCCGGCTGACCGCGAACGGCCGCGGGCGGCGAGAAGGCGGGGGAGGACGACCCGGGCGGAGGTCAGCGCCGCCGTCTGCCAGAGGGGCCGCCCGCTCCTTCGCCCCGGACGCCGCCCGTCGGCGGCCCCCGCCCCGCCGCCGGCCTCGACCAGCTGCTGGAGCTGCTCCTGCCACGCCCTGGGCATGGTGGCGAACCACTCCGCCGCCGTGGTCGGGGCGGCATCCGGCCCCGGGCGGTGCCGCCGGCGCAGCCAGACCGCGGTGCCGACCGTGACCACGATCGCGGCGGTCGCCGCCAGCCGGGGGCCCTCGCGGCGCAGCCGCTGACGCAGGTCGAGGTCGGCCCGAAGGCGGCGCTCGAGCCGCTCCAGGGTCGCCGCCATCCGCAGGCGGGTGTCGGCTACGGCCTGGCGCGCTTGGTCTGCGCTCTCGCCCATTCCACGTCTTCCCGAAGGCTGGCGCGGGTCAGCGCCAGGGGGGCCAGATGACGGTGTCCGACGGCGACCGCGGCCCCGGCCAGCGCCACCAGCAGGAAGGCCCCGGCGACGATCCCGGCGACCAGGGTGTGGTTGCCCCGCCAGGCGATCAGGATCGCCAGCCCGAAGCCGACCAGATAGCCGAAGCCGACCAGGGCCACCACCGCCCCGGCGAGGAGCCAGGCGGCGCGCCGGAGGGTCGCCAGCAGCTCCGCCCGGGCCAGCCGCACCTCGGCGCGGAGGAGCGCGCCGGCTTCGTCGGCGAGTGCGTCCACGATCCCGCGCAACGACTCGTCGGCGGCAGGCACGGCACGCTCCGGCGGCGGCATGCTTTGAGAGTACCCGATCGCCGCTCGCGCTCTACCTACCATGGAGGCTGATGTCGCCCACGGCCTGCCGACTCCGCCACGCGCCGGCGGAGCTGGTCTCCAGGCTGCGACCGATGGTGGCGGCGGGGCGCTGCCTGGTCGCCTCCGACTTCGACGGCACCCTGGCGCCGATCGTGACCGACCCCACCCGGTCGGCGATGCTCCCCACCGCGCGGCGGGCGCTGGAGCGGCTGGTGGACCGGACCCCGGTGGCGGTGGTGAGCGGCCGCCACGCCACCCTGCTCGCGCAGCTGTGCCCGATCCCCGGCCTCACCCTCATCGGCAGCTACGGGCTGGAGCGGTGGGTCGACGGCGAGGCGCGCCCCGATGCCAGGGCCGTCGCCTGGCTGCGCCAGTGGGCCCACGACTGGGAGGGGGTGACGGCCGCGGTCGAGCGCGCCGTCGTCGGCTCGCCCCCGGGGGTCCGGGTGGTGCGGAAGCCCTGGGGGATCTCGGTCCACCTCCGCGAGGTGGTCGGTCAGCGGGTGCCCCTGGAGCGCCGGCTGGCGATCGAGCTGCGGCAGCTGGCGAGGAGCGTCGGGCTCAAGCTGGTCCGCGGACGTCTGGTCCTGGAGCTGGTGCCGCCGCTGCGCTGCTCCAAGGGGACAGCGCTCCTGGGCCTGCTGGAGGCGACCCGTCCCGCCGCGGCGGTGTTCGCCGGCGACGACCGGGGCGACGTCCCCGCCCTCCGGCTCCTCGCCGGCCGGCCCGGCCTGGCGGTGGCGGCCGCCCTCGCGGTCACCGGGCCGGAGACGCCCCGCGCCCTGCTCCGGGTGGCGACCGGGGTGCTGGCGGGTCCCCGGACCTGGGCCGAGCTGCTGGCGCAGCTGGCGGCGTGAGGACCGCCCGCCGGCCCCGCCGGTCAGTCGCCCAGCAGGTCGCGCAGGTCCTGGAGCTGCTGGGTGATCCAGCGGGTGATGTCCGCGCTGCGGACGGTCTGGCGGAGCTCCTGGGCGCGGTGCTGGCGCTCCCCCTCGGGCAGGGTGAGGGCGAAGCGGAGGGCCTCGGCGGTCTGGTCGATGTCGAAGGGGTTGATGGTGAGGGCGGAGTTCCCCAGCTCCTCGTGGCAGCCGGCGTTCTCGCTCAGCACCAGCACCCCGCCGCGGGTGTTGCAGACCACCCCCTCCTTGGCGACCAGGTTCATGCCGTCGTAGATCGGGTTGACCAAGAGGGCGTCGAACGACTTGTAGGCGGCGACCGCCTTGTACATGTTCTCCTCCACCTCCAGTCGGATCGGCATCCAGGCCCCGGTCTGGAAGCGGCGGTTGACCCGGGCGGCGGTGCCCACCACGGCGCCGAGGTAGGAGCGATAGGCATCGACGTTCTGCCGTGAGCGCTGCAGGAAGGCCCAGAAGACGACTCGCCCGCGCAGCTCGGTGTGGGTCTCGAGGAGTCGCTCGTAGGCGAGGAACCCGCGCACGATGTTCTTGCTGAGGTCGGTGCGGTCGACCCGCAGGATGAGGTACTCCGGGCGCCAGGCGGCGATCAGCGCCTCCTGCCGGAGCACCTCCTCGTGGCGGGCGAGCGCCTCCAGTTGGGGCACGTCGATGGAGATCGGATACGGACGCACCCACACCGAGCGGCCGTCGACGAAGACCGTGCGCTCCCGATGGTCGACCGCCAGCCCCAGGTTCTCCTCGCAGGTGAGCAGGAAGTTGCGCACGTCCAGCGACGTCTGCAGGCCCACGATGTCGTTGCCGAGGAGTCCCACGACGATGCCGTCGCGCATGTGCCGGGGCAGCACCTTCCAGTACTGGGGGGTGGGCCAGGGCACGTGGATGAAATGCTGGAGGCGGGCCTGGGGGAGGCGCGCCCGCACCAGCTGGGGCAGGCAGTAGAGGTGGTAGTCCTGGGTCAGGACCAGCACCGGCTGGTCCAGCCGCTCGGCCTCCGCCACCACCCGCTCCGCGAAGGCCTCGTTGACGACCAGGTAGCCGTCCCGCCAGGCCTGCTCGGTGCGGGCGTCGAGGATCGGCTGGCGGCCGAGGTCCCAGAGGTAGTGCTGGATGAACCACAGCAGGGGATTGCTGATCTCGTTGTAGTAGCGAGCGTAGGCGGCGGGGTCGGTGGCGACGTAGGCCACCCGGAACCGTTCGCCGTCGTCGGTGGTGACGGTGGTGGGAGCATCGCCCCCCCCGCGCTGGGCGAGGCGGCGGTCGGCCTCGCCGCGCTCGGCGGCCACCCAGACGGCGTCGGTGGCCCGCGCCAGCGCCCCCATCGCGGTGACCAGGCCACCGCCCCCGCGGGTGATCCGCTCGGTCCCATCCGCAGACTGGTGGCTGTCGACCGGGGGACGGTTGGCGACCACGATCGGCCTGCGGCCGCCGAGCACCTGGCGCAGGTACGAGTCCAGCAGAGGCACCCGCCTAGCATGGCGGACCGGGGCACGGCCGGGTCGCCGCCGGGACCGCTCCGGTAGCATCCCGGCTGTGAAGGTCGCCATCCCGCGAGAGACGGCGCCCGGGGAGCGCCGGGTGGCGGCCACCCCGGACTCGATCCGCCGGCTGGCGCCGCTCGGGCTCACCACCGTCGTCCAGACGGGCGCGGGCGCGGGCGCCGGCTGTCCCGACGAGGCCATGGCCGCGGCCGGGGCCACCGTCGCCCCCGATCTCGCCGGCTGCCTCGCCGGCGCGCGGCTGGTGTGCCGGGTGCAGCCGCCGTCGGCCGAGGAGGCCGAGCTGCTCCCGCTGGGCTCGGTTTTGGTCGGCTTCCTGCCGGCCACCACCCCGGCGGCGGTGCTGCGTCTCCTGGTCGAGCGCCGGATCACCGCCTTCAGCTTCGAGTTGGTGCCCCGCATCAGCCGGGCCCAGGGGATGGACGCCCTCTCCTCGCAGGCCTCGCTGGCCGGCTACAAGGCGGTGCTGCTGGCGGCGGCCCGGCTGCCCAAGATCCTGCCCCTGCAGATGACCGCCGCCGGCACCATCGCCCCCGCCCGGATCCTCGTGATGGGGGCGGGCGTCGCCGGGCTGCAGGCGATCGCGACCGCGAGGCGACTCGGCGCGGTGGTCGAGGCCACCGACGTCCGGGCGGCGGCCAAGGAGGAGGTGACCAGCCTGGGAGCCCGCTTCGTGGCGCTGGAGTTGGACGCGCAGGAGGGGACCGGCGGCTACGCCGGCGCCCAGAGCGAGGAGTTCCTCACCCGCCAGCGGGAGCTGGTCGCCCAGCGGGTGGCGGACAGCGACGTGGTGATCACCACCGCCGCGATCCCCGGGCGGCGGGCGCCGGTGCTGGTCACCGACGCCATGGTGAAGGCGATGCGAGCGGGCTCGGTGATCGTCGACGGCGCCGCCGACACCGGCGGCAACTGCGAGCTGACCGTCGCGGGCGAGGAGGTCTCCCGGCACGGGGTGACGATCATCGGCTGGCGCAACCTGCCCGCCACGGTGCCGGTGGCGGCCAGCCAGGTCTACAGCCGCAACGTCGCCCAGGTGGCGGCCCACCTGGTCAGGGAGGGCGAGCTGGTGCTGGACTTCGACGACGCCATCACCAGCCAGAGCTGCGCCATCCACGACGGCGAGGTCCGCAACCCCCAGATGCGGGAGGCGCTCCAGTGAACGCCCACCTGGTCAGCGAGATCTCGATCCTGGTGCTGGCGGTGTTCGTGGGGTTCGCGGTCATCTCCCGGGTCCCGACCATCCTGCACACCCCGCTGATGTCGGGCAGCAACGCCATCCACGGCGTGATCCTGGTGGGGGCGATCCTGATCACCGCCTCTGCCCACGGCGCCCTCCAGCTGGCCGTCGGGGTGGTGGCGGTGGCGCTCGCCACCATCAACGTGGTGGGCGGCTTCGTGGTCACCGACCGGATGCTGGAGATGTTCAAGAGCCGCCGGCCGCGCCGACCGGGACCGCCGTGAGCCCTCCGCCCGGCCTCACCCTCCTCTACCTCCTGGCGGCGGTCCTCTTCATCGTCGGGCTGAGCCAGCTGAGCTCCCCCCGCCACGCCCGCCGCGGCAACCTCATCGCCGCCGTGGGGATGGCGCTGGCGCTCGGGACCACCGTCCCCCTCCTCCACCCCAGCGGCCTCACCCTGGGGCTGATCGCGCTGGGGATCGTGGTGGGGGCACCGGTGGGAGCGCTGGCCGCGCGGGCGGTGCGGATGACCGCGATGCCGCAGATGGTGGCCTCGTTCAACGGCGTCGGCGGGGGAGCGGCGGCGCTGGTGGGGGCGGCGGAGTACCTGCGCGCCCCGGTCGGGGGCGCCGCCCTCGCCCTCTCCCTCCCGGTGGTGTTCAGCGTCGTGATCGGGGCGGTCAGCTTCTCCGGCTCCGGGATCGCGTACGCCAAGCTGCAGGAGCTGATGCGGGGCACCCCCATCACCTACGCCGGCCAGCAGGCGGTCAACGGGGCGGTGGCGGTGGCGATCGTGGTCCTGTCGGTGCTGCTGGTGGTGAGCGGGGTCGGCGGGGCGGCGCTCCTGGCCCTGCTCCTGCTCGCCCTCCTCCTGGGGGTGGCGTTCGTCCTCCCCATCGGCGGGGCCGACATGCCGGTCGTGATCTCGCTGCTCAACGCCTTCACCGGCCTGGCCGTGGCCGGGGACGGCTTTGTCGTGGGCAGCCCGGTGCTCATCGTCGGCGGCACCCTGGTGGGCGCCTCCGGCACCTTCCTCACCAAGATGATGTCGGACGCCATGGGCCGCTCCCTCGGCAACATCCTGTTCGGCGCCTTCGGCCAGGTGGTGGCCACGGTCGGCGCCACCGCCGGGCCCGAGGGGCGGAGCGTGCGCGCCGGCGGCGCCGAGGACATCGGCACCCTGCTGGCGTACGCGCAGCGGGTGATCATCGTCCCCGGGTACGGACTGGCGGTGGCCCAGGCCCAGCACGCGGCCCGGGAGCTGGCCGACGCCCTGGAGCGCCGCGGGGTGACGGTCGACTACGCCATCCATCCGGTCGCCGGGAGGATGCCGGGGCACATGAATGTGCTCCTGGCGGAGGCCAACGTCCCCTACGAGCAGCTCAAGGAGATGGACGTCATCAACGACAGCTTCAAGAACACCGACGTGGCCCTGGTGGTGGGCGCCAACGATGTCGTCAACCCCGCCGCCCGCAGCACCCCCGGCAGCCCGATCTTCGGGATGCCGATCCTGGACGTCGACCAGGCCCACGCGATCGTGTTCCTGAAGCGCTCGATGCGGCCTGGCTTCGCCGGCATCGACAACGAGCTGCTGTACGACCCCAAGACCGTGCTGATGTTCGGTGACGCCAAGGACTCGCTGACCAAGCTGGTGGCGGTGGTGAAGGCGGCGTGAGCGGCGCCGCCGGATGCCCGGCGGCCCGGTTGACCCTCGCCGACCGGTCTCGGTACGGTCGCCCGGCGGGGACGGCGCTGCTCCCGGTGGACGCCCAGCGCACCATGCTGGAGGGGGACCAGGCGGTCCCGGGCGCGGCTGCCGTGCGCGGCGAGCGGGCGGGACTCCCGGCCCGTGCCCGGGCGGCGGGGACGGTCGTGGTCCAGGTCCACAACGACGGGCCGGCCGGATCCCCCGACGCGTCCGGGACGGTGGGATGGGAGCTGGCGCTCGCGCCTGTACCCGGCGAGGCCGTCGTGCGCACGCGGGGGTCGGACCCCTGCGCATCCAACCCCGACCTGGCCGCAGCGCTCAGCCGACGGGGGGTGCGCTCGATCGTGGTCGGCCGGATGCCGAGCGCGCACGGCACCCCGCCACCGGCGGCGGCGCCCTCCGCCACGGCTTCGCGGTGACGCTGGCCGCCGACGCGCGCGCCACCTACGACAACGCCGAGCCGGCCCGGACCATTGTCAGCGCGGTGGAGCGCGACCGGGCCCGCGAGGGGGTCACGGTGGTCCCGGCCGGCGAGGTCGACGTCACCGACTGAGCCGGCGGTCGTCGGCGCCCCCGCCGGATCAGCCGCGCGAGGGCCGGGGGGAGGCGGGGGCGGCGTAGCGGAGCGGCAGGCAGCTGGTGGTGGGGAGGGCGCAGGTGACGAACCGGTGGATCCGGGGGCGGCCGGCCACCCGGAAGACGTACACGGGCACGGCGAAACCGGCGTCCACCACCACCGCCAGCTGGTCACCCACCAGGCGCGCCGGGGCGGCGGGGCGCGGGGCCGGTCGGGCGGGCGGATAGGGCCGGAGATCGGGTGCGAGTCGGTAGCGTCCGGGGTCCACCCGGCGTCGATCGAGCGCCGTCACCACCTCGGTCGGGCTCACGGTCC
>Ga0307372_10013647_pt1 | contig 10484 bp, 3 predicted proteins | sample OX1MG_FD_202533 | JGI IMG/M metagenome (GOLD analysis project Ga0307372, IMG submission 202533) | Soil microbial communities from Risofladan, Vaasa, Finland - OX-1 | ecosystem: Environmental > Terrestrial > Soil > Coastal area > Acid sulfate soil | place: Finland: Risofladan, Vaasa | collected... | reverse complement strand
TGGATGCGCCGGTCGGGCGACCGTGCGGGCATCGAGCGGTCCGGTCAGTCACTCGACCGGTCGGGGCGGCTTCGCTGCAGCCTCCGCGGGGCCCGACCATGGTCGGAGCCGACGGTGCTGGCGACCACGACGAGCGCGTGCGCCCGGGCCGAGCCGTGGTCAGCGCCATCACCGCCTCCCGGCCGGATGCGGGCTCAGCGGCGATCGACGGGCAGCAGCGACGGGCACTGGGTTTGCCGGCTCGCGGGCGCTCGGTGCGCTGCCGGAGGTGCGCCAGACCCTGCCGGGACGTCCGGGTCGTCCGCGATGGGGGCACGTCGACGAGGTGGTGGCGGCCGCAGCACCCGTCGACCGCGCCTGGTGCCGACCAGAGCGAGTGAATGAGTGGGGCTGCACCGCCCGGGCCCGACCGCTGTGGCCGGGACGGCCGGACGGCAGCGCCGAGCCGTGGCTCTGGCTCATGCCCGCTCCCTGATGCGGTCGGCCCGCTCCGGCCGATCGCAGCCCGTCCACTACCTCGATCGACTCCTGCCGGATCTGCTAGCGTGGATAGGTGCCGCCGCCTTCTAGCCCTCCTGGCCTGCCATCGGAGGCGGCGCTGACTGTTCTTGAGCGGACCTTTGGGCTGCCTGGGTTCCGGCCCGGCCAGGGCGAGGTGGTGGCCGCCGCCGAAGCAGGTGCCGATGTCCTCTTCGTCGCGCCGACCGGATCCGGCAAGAGCATCGCCTATTGGGTGCCCGGCATTGTGGCGGGCGGCCTGACGATCGTGGTTTCGCCTCTGATCGCGCTGATGGTGGATCAGGTGGCACGGCTCGCCCAGCTCGGTGTTCCCGCCGTATGTGTGCACAGCCAGATGGGCTCCGCCGACCGCAGCGCAGCTATGAACAGGGCCGTAGATGCGGACCTCCGGTTCCTGTACCTAGCACCGGAGCGGCTTGGCACCGCCGGAGTCCTAAGCTGGCTTCAGTGCCTTGCCGTCAGGCGCTTTGTCGTCGACGAGGCACACTGCATCTCCAGCTGGGGACACGACTTCCGCCCTGATTATCGTCGCCTCGGAACCGCTATTGCCGCCTGCGGCCGGCCCCCGATCGGAGCCTTCACAGCGACCGCGACGCCGCGGGTGCGGGATGACATCATCGAGAGCCTGGGCCTGCGGCACCCTGTGGGCAAGGTCACCGGATTCGTCCGCGAGAACCTGACCATGTCAGTGGTCCGGTGTCGCGGAACGAGGGAGAAGATCGACCGGCTACTCGAGCGCGTCCGGGGCGGGGAAGGACGGTCGCTCGTGTACTGCGGAAGGCGGCGATCGGCGGACGAGGTGGCGCTGCTGCTGTCGGCGGCCGGTGTGCCGGCGGCGTCCTACCACGGCGCGTTGGGAGGCGAGGAGCGGCAGGCGGTTTACGAGCAGTTCGCCGCTGGCAACCTGCGAGTGATCGCGGCCACCTCCGCGTTCGGCATGGGTGTTGACTTTCCCGACATCGGTCAGGTCATCCACTTTGACTTCCCCGGCAGTCTGGAGGAGTACTATCAGCAGGCGGGCCGCGCCGGGCGGTCCGGCCAACCGGCGGAGTGCGTTCTCCTCTTCAGCCCTCAGGACCGCCGGCTCCAAGAGTATTTTATCGAGCAGGCGTACCCTGACCGGGCCACCGTGCGCGTTGTCTACCGTGAGATGCTACGCGTAGGCGGCGGCCGGATCGCGGATTGGCGGCCCCGACTCCCCGGGGTGGATGCAAGCGCGGTGCGGGCGGCGGTGGCGCTCTTGGAGCGCGCCGGCGTAGTCGAGCCGGACGGGGCGATCCGCCGTCTTGCCGGTGCACCCGTAGACTTCGATCACCAGGAGCGGCTGAAGGAGCACGCCTACGCGAGGATGAGCCAGGTTGTCGACTACGCCCGCTCGCGGAGCTGTCGCCATCACCGGATCGCCGACTATTTTGGCGAGGAGGGGGTGGCTCGGACGTGTCGCTCGTGCGACAACTGCCTGAATCCGGTCAGGGCGACGGCAGTCACGGTGGCCCCGCGTGATGTGGAGTCCGCGCTCACATGCGTGGCGAGATTCGCTGGTCGTCTCGGCGCAGCTCGGATCTCGCTCATCCTCCGAGGAGAGCGTGACGCCTGGACGACGTCGAATCCATGGGTAGCGGACATGCCTTTCTTCGGGGCCCTGGCGGGGTGGGACTTGGAGCGGATCAGAGATCTGGTGTCGACGCTGGTAGATCTGGGTTTGGTCGCACGCGGCCACAGCCGGATGCCGACGCTCAGTCTCAACGAGCGTGGCCACGCGGTGGTTTCGAGGAAGGAGCGCTGCGTCGTCACGCTGGAACTCGCATCCGGCCCACCGGCATTGCGCCGTGGACGGCTGGCATCAGCGGGGTCTCCGCAGAGCGGATTGAGCGGTCAGGTGCTCGCCCGCCTCGAGGCGCTGCGCCAGTGGCGGCGAGAGACCGCCCGGCGGATGGAGGTCCCTGCCTACGTCATCCTTCACGACAAGACCCTCGCCGCAATCGCGCAGCGCTGGCCGGCAACTGCCCACGACCTCGCCCAGGTGGCCGGGATCGGTCCGGCCAAGCTGGCCCGGTACGGCACTGAACTGCTCGCGCTACTCGGCCGAGGGTAGCTGCAGACTGGCCAGGCCACGCATTCCCGTGGGCGGCACGTGGAAGTCGCTGGCGGTGCGGGCGAGGGCGGCAAGAGCGCCAGCTCCACCCGCAGGCAGGGCCCCGATCGGGCGGGCACGCAGCGGTCCTGGCTGAGCTTGGGGATGCCCAGCTCAAGCCGGCCCGCCCGCGTGTACACGGTTGACATGCGCACCCCATTGGGAGGCGACTGGCGGTCAGGAATGGCTCGTGGCGGCTGGCCGCGGCCGCGGCCGCGCCCTCCGCCTCGATCGACGGTTCGAGACCTGGCTCGGTTGGCAGAGGTTCTCGGGGTGACCCCGCTCGGGCTCCTCAAGACTGACGCCCCCGTGCGGCCTACCCCCACGGACCGGGACGACGGCGTTTCTGTCCGCACACTCGCCGGCCTCCTGGCCACGGCCAGGGCGGCGGCGGCGGTCGACGCCCTGGTGGCCGCCACCGGCGAGGCCGAGGCGGTGGTGGATCAGCAGCTCGCCGACTTGGACCGTGCGCTACGCCCGGTGGGCCAGCAGGTGGTGCGCGCCCGCGGTCAGGGGGTCGTGCGGTTGGCGGCCGATGCTCATGTGCGGCTCGACGCGACAGCCCTCCGGGACCTCACTCGCCGCACCCTCGGGCGGCTCGACCCTAAGGGCCAGCCGGCCGAGCTGCTGCACCAGACACTCGCCGGGTCGATGACCGCGAAGTCGATCCTGGTCCGGCCGCACGGCCGGATCACACTCGGGCAGCTGACCCACGCCGGGTGGGTGCAGCCGCCCGCCAACTACGCTAGGCCGCTCGAGGTGACCAACGACGTGCGAACCTCGCTGCTCCTCGACGAGCGCTCAACTCGGCAACTGGCGGACGGCGGCCCGATTCCTGGCGCCGCCGCACCACGCCGCGCCTGCGTCACCCGCCCGCGTCGCCGCTCCGCGTAGCCGCGTGCGAGCCGGGCGCGGACCCCGCCGGCCCGGCCGGGTGCCCCCTTCTGAACGACCGGTCGCGCCTACACGAGTGACCATCCGGTCACTGACACTTTGGATGTCCTTTTACTGACACTTTGACGTCCGAACGCTGACAATTTGGCGTCCGACTTCTGACATGTTATGTCCGGCCCCCGATCGAGCCGACTGACATTTCGGCGTCACTTTCCAATCATGAGCACCCTGACGTGGCGCCGCAGTTCATGCACTTGTAACAGGCGCCGCTGCGGACCATGAGCGCCCCGCACTCAGCGCAGGACGGAGCGTCCTCCTGATTCCAGAACGCCTGGCCGGCCACCAGCTGCTTGCCCGCCACGTGTCCGGGTGCGGCGATTGTGGTCGAGGGAGCGCCTTCGATGCCTCGGGCATCATCAGACGCGTCCGGCTCGACTGCGATCGGAGATCGGTCGAGTACGCCCAATGCAGCGCGCTCAGCTTCTGGCAGGAAGCGAGCGCCGAGCCAGCGAAAGATATAGTCGACGATCGACTTGGCGATCGGGATCTCTCGGTTGCCAGTGTAGCCGGAAGGTTCGAAGCGCATGTGGGCGAACTTGTCGCAGAAGAGCTTGAGCGGCACACCATATTGGAGGGCCACGGATACGGCGGTGGCGAAGGCATCCATCACTCCGCTGAGGGTGCTGCCCTCCTTCGCCATCTTGAGGAAGATCTCGCCAGGCTGGCCATCCTCATAGAGGCCGACGGTAATGTACCCCTCGTGCCCCTGGATCTCAAACTTGTGGGTGATCGCCTGGCGTTCAGAGGGAAGGCGATGGCGCGCCGGCCGGTCGGTGGCAGGGTCGGCCTGACCATTGAAGGTCGCCTGTCGCCGGCTGGTGGAGAGTGGCTGACTTCGCTTGCTCCCGTCCCGGTAGACGGCGATGGCCTTCAGTCCCATCCTCCAGGCATCGAGGTAGGCGTGCTCGATGTCCGCGGGGGTCGCCTCCTGGGGCAGGTTGACGGTCTTGCTGATGGCGCCGGAAAGGAAGGGCTGGACGGCGGCCATCATCCTCACATGGCCCTGCCACGCGATGGAGCGCGTGCCGTTGGCCGGCTGGAAGGCACAGTCGAAGACGGGCAGATCGTCCCCTCGCAGGTGCGGTGCGCCTTCGATGGTGTCGTGGGCATCGATGTGGGCAACGATGTCGCTGACTGCCTGCTCACCGTAGCCGAGTTGGCGGAGTGCCTGGGGCACGGTGTTGTTCACGATCTTGAGCAGTCCGCCGCCGACCAGCTTCTTGTACTTGACGAGTGCGATGTCGGGCTCCACCCCGGTGGTGTCGCAGTCCATCAGGAATCCAATCGTCCCGGTCGGGGCGAGCACCGTCGCCTGTCCATTGCGATAACCGTGGACGGCGCCAAGTTCATGGGCGTCATCCCAGGATGTTCGAGCCGCCACCACCAGGTTCGGGGGCAGGTGCTCGGCCGGGATGCGGTAGGCGGCAGCACGATGCTTCTCCATCACCCGGAGCATTGGCTGACGGTTGTCCGCGTACCCATCGAAAGGGCCGACCTCTTTGGCGATGCGGGCCGACTGAGCGTAGGCCTCGCCGCAGAGAACCGCGGTCACCGCGGCAGAGTAGTCGCGCCCCTGGGGACTGTCGTAGGGCACCCCGCGCGCCATGAGGAGGGCGCCGAGGTTGGCATATCCAAGGCCCAGCGGACGGAAGCGCCGGCTGTTCTCAGTGATGCGCTCGGTGGGGTAGCTGGCATTCCCGACCAGCACCTCCATCGCCGTGATCATGATGGCGATGGTGTGCCGGTACCCGTCCACGTCGAAGTCCCCCTTCTCGCGGAGGAACTTCATCAGGTTGAGGCTGGCGAGGTTGCAGGCGCTGTCGTCGAGGTACATGTATTCGGAGCAGTTTGCCACCACCAGCCCGTTGGCGATGTACGAGTGGTTGCGTGGCTCGCTGAGGTTGTAGGTGAGGGCGGTTCCGGCATCGATGCGCGAGGCCAGATGGGTGCCGACGCGCGCACGGAAGGGCTCGTGGCCGAGCACGACGCCCAGGCTGTCCCGCTTGTGCATGACGCTGAACCCCACGGCCTCGACAAACGGCGTCATCGCGCCGGGCGCAATCGTGAGAGCGTGTGGCAGCAGCGGGGATCGGTCGAGGCCCTCGCCGGCCTGCGCGCATCGGGAGCCCCAGCGACCGGTGCCAGGCGCCGAGCGGACAGTGGACGGGATGCCGAGGCTGGTGAGCAGGCGCTGAACGTTGAGAGTCAGGTCCCGGGACCGCGACTCGAGGCCGATGTGCTGTCCCCGTTCATTCCCGTCGCACACGCCGCCGACGGCGTCGAAGATGCCGCGAAGGAAGGCCCCCGCGATCTCGGGTGGGGCTTGGAGGATGGTCCAGGGCACGGTGGTCTGGTCCGCCGCCACCCGCCTCAGACCCAGGGACTCGAGGTGGCGAGTGAACGCTCGGTCGATGATGCGGACGTGCTGGGTGCCGTCGGAGAGGGTTGCCACCGCCGGGGCGCGCCCCGCGAGCGCTGCGGTGACGAGGGCGAGGTGGCGAGGCATGATCTCGCGCCGGTCCGCCTCGGTGTCGTAGGCGGTGGTGCAGGCGCCGTCTGCTCCGACGGCACCCTGGCTGACCAGCCAGCCCAGATAGTGGGCGAACTCCTCAGTCCACTCGAGGGGAAGTCGCCGCGGCAGGCGGTCGTCGCCCGCGTCATGGTCAAAGGAATCGGCGGGCACCGGCAGGGTGCGGGTCGCCGCCCGCGCCGGCGTGGCGATCGCCAGGGTGAGCACGGAGTCGGCCGCCAGCAGGTCGGTGGCGCGCACGTAGCCACGATTGGTCGTCCAGAGGCGGTGGTTCGGCGTGCAGCGAATCTCCATTCCGTTGGAAAAGGTGAGCTTGACCACGCGGTTCAGGCCGGTCATCATCACCGCCTCGGGGGTTGTCAGCTCCACGGCGTCGGCCGGGGGCCCATCGGGTGAGGTGGCCTCATGGGTATACACCTTGAAGGTGGTCCCGGCGTTGAGGCGCGTCACCAGATCAGAGAACGCGATCAGGCCCCGGTCCGTGTGAACCAGGGTGTCAGCGGTGAAGCAGGGATTGCTGGCGTTGATTCGTCCGCTGTTGGGCGAGGTGTGCCATTCGTTGACCGTGGTGTCGAATTGCATTCCCGGGTCACCGCAGGTCCAGGCCGCATCTGTGATCTGACGCATGAGATCGCGGGCCTTGAATGTGTGCATGATCCGTGAATGGTCGGTCACCGCATAGGTGTGCCAGTCGCGGTCCTCGAGGACTGCCCGCATGAACTCGTCGGTGACCCGCACCGAGTTGTTGGAATTCTGGAAGAACACTGAGCCGTAGGCCTCGCCGGTGAACGACCCGTCGTATCCGGCGTCGATAAGGGCCCACGCCTTGCGCTCCTCGTTGACCTTGCAGTTGATGAACTCCACGATGTCCGGGTGGTCAGCGTTGAGGATCACCATCTTGGCGGCCCGCCGAGTCGTCCCTCCCGACTTGATGACTCCGGCGAAGGCGTCGAAGCCCTTCATAAAGGAGACTGGTCCGCTGGCGGTGCCGCCGCCGGCTAGCTTCTCGTCCGAGGAGCGGATGCTGGACAGATTGGTCCCCGTGCCGGACCCGTACTTGAACAGCATCCCCTCGGTCTTGGCGAGGGAGAGGATCGACGCCATGGTGTCGTCGACCGAGTTGATGAAGCAGGCTGAACCCTGCGGGTGGGGTTCGACACCCACGTTGAACCACACCGGGCTGTTGAAGGCCGCGATCTGGTTGACGAGGATCGCGCACAGCTCCGCGTGGAAGGCGTCTAGGTCTTCGTCGGTTGCGAAGTACGAGTCAGCGTGCGCCCAGTCGCGGATCGTGTCGGCGACCCGCCCGATCAGCTGTCGGACACTTCGCTCGCGCTCCGTCGTCTCCAGAGGTCCGCGGAAGTACTTGGAGACCACCACGTTGGTCGCAAGTTGCGACCAACTGCGGGGCACCTCGATGTTCTCCTGGACAAAGACCGCCTCTCCCTTCTCGTTGGCGATGCTGGCCGTGCGCAGCTCCCACTCGATCTCGTCGAAGGGATGGACCCCGGGGCGGCTGAAGTGCCGTTGCACGCGAAGCCCCTTCCCCGCCACCGGCCCCGCCGCCACCCCGTTCGGCTGGACCACCCGCTTCCCGACTCCGGAGCCAGCATCGCTCTGACCAGCGGGATCGCCGCCGGGTGCGGGGGTGGGGTCGCTGCTGGGCTCGTCCACGAGGCACTCCTCCGAAGGGTGACTGAAGTCAGGATGAGGCTGCCGGGGTCCTGTCGACTGGCTCCCCAACATCTAGGGGGTCGCAGGGTGCCCGGACGCAAGATATTGCGCTTTCGGGACCGGGGAGTCAAGTCCCCGGCCACCGCCCCGATGGCATCCGTCCTAGAATTGCATCGGGCGCCCCGGCCGTCCCCGAGCACAGCCCGACGGCCCCGCCCTCGACCAGACCCCGATCGTACTCCAGGAGGCCTCGTGCCGAACCGGACGCTCCCCGTCACGCTCCCCGCGATGGGCGAGTCGGTGACCGAAGGGACGGTGGCAAGCTGGAGGAAGCGGGTCGGCGATCTCGTCGCCGCCGGCGAGACGTTGGTCGAGGTCCAGACCGACAAGGTCGACGCTGAGATCCCGGCACCCCAGGGAGGCCGCCTCAGCCGGATCCTGGCCGAGGAGGGCGCCACCGTGGCGGTCGGCGCGCCGATCGCTGAGCTGGAGATTGGGGCGGAGGACGATGCCGAGGCGGCCCCGGCTGCCCCCTCCGCGCCCGCGCCGACCCCGAATCCGCCGATGGCGTCCGCCGCCGGCGGGTCGCGGCCGGATGGCGCGTCGGTGGGCGGGGACGCGGCCGGATCCATGATCACGATCACGCTCCCGGCGATGGGCGAGTCGGTCACCGAGGGCACGCTCGGGAGTTGGCGACGGGCTGTCGGAGACCGGGTCGCCGCCGGGGACATCCTGGTAGAGATCCAGACCGACAAGGTCGACGCCGAGGTGCCGGCACCGGTGAGCGGCCGGGTGGCCCGGCTGCTGGTCGAGCCGGGCACCACGGTCGCCGTCGGCACCCCGATCGCCGAGGTGGATCGCATCGACACCGCCGCGCCCGCGGCGGTCGGGTCGCCGCTCTCTCGGTCAGCCGCCGGCGCGCCCCCGCCCGCACCGCAGTCGGCGCCGATCGCGCCGGCGCCTCCCGCCGGCACTCCGCGGTCCGCCGGCGCCTCCGACGCGTCGCCGATCACCCGCCGGCTCGCCGATCGGCTCGGGCTGGACCTCGCAGCCGTCCGCGGCAGCGGCCCTGGCGGTGCGGTGCGGCGGCGCGACCTCTCCGAAGCGGCCCCGGCCACGGCGCCAGGCAATGGTGCGGCCGGCCCGGGTGGCCCACAGCCGGGGAGGGGTGCCGACGCGGTCGCCCAGGCGCCGGCCTCCCATCCCGCCGAGACTCTCCCGTTCGCGCAGCCGGTCCGAGGGCCGCAGCTGGCGCTGGTCCAGGCCATGGAGACGAGCCTCGCCATCCCCACCGCGACCAGCTTCCGGACCTTCGATGTCGAGGTCCTCGATCGCCGGCGCCGCCAGCTCAACGCGGCCCTGCAGGAGGCGGGCCGGGCCACGGTCAAGGTCTCCTTCACCCATCTCATCACCTTCGCCGTGACCCGAGCCGCCCATGAGCGCCCCTCGTTCTCGACCAGCTTCCAGCGGGTCGAGGGTCAGCCTCAGCGGCAGCAGCGCGATACCGTCGCCCTCGGGCTGGCGGTCGACGTGGAGCGGCGGGACGGAACCAGGTTCCTGCTGGTCCCGGTCGTGGGTGACGCCCACCGCCTCGACTTCGCCACCTTCCGGGCGCGCTACGAGGACCTGGTCCAGCGCGCTCGTGCTGGAGCTCTCACCGCCGACGAGCTGCAGGGTGCAACCCTCACCGTCACCAACCCCGGCGGGATCGGGACGGTGGCCTCGGTGCCTCGTCTCATGGCCGGGCAGGCCGCCATCGTCGCCGTCGGAGCGGTGGGGTACCCTCCCGGTCTTGCCCATCTCGACGAGGCCGCGGCGGCAGCGGTGGGAGCCCACCGGGTGATGACCGTCAGCAACACCTACGACCACCGGATCCTGCAGGGAGCGGAGTCCGGCGAGTTCCTGCGTCGGGTGGAGCACCTCCTCGCCGGCGCCGACTCCTTCTACGAAGGGATCTTCGCCGCTTTCAACCTGTCCGCGCCGGCGCTGGAGGCGCTGGCGCCCCCCCATCCGCGCCGACCTTCGGACCGGACCGACTCCGGTCCCACTGGCGCCGATGGCGAGGAGTTGATGTACGCGGTGGCCGCGGGGATGTCACTCGTCAAGGCCTTTCGCACACATGGTCACCTGGCCGCCCACCTCGACCCCCTGGGCAGTGATCCTCCCGGCGATCCGGCGATGGACCCGGAAACGGTCCGCCTCACCCCGGAGCTGATGGCGGCGGTGCCAGCCTGGATGATGCGGGTCGAGGTTCCTGGTCGCACGCTGGCCGAGGCACTGCCGCACCTCGAGCAAACCTACTGCGGCACCATCGCCTACGAGATCGAGCACATCTCCAGCCATGAGCAGCGGGTGTGGCTCCGCAAGCAGATCGAGTCCGGCGTCCACCGCCGCCCGCTCGCCCCAGACCGGCAGCTGCGGCTGTTCGACCGGCTTGCCACGGTCGATGCCTTCGAGCGGTTCCTGCGCCGCACCTACTTGGGCCACCACACCTTCTCCATAGAGGGCCTGGATGCCCTCATCCCGATGCTGGACGAGGCGATCGAATTGCTCGCGCGCGACGGCGCCAGCGAGGTGATGCTGGGGATGGCCCACCGGGGCCGCCTCAACGTCCTGACCCATGTCGTGGGTCGACCCTACGCGTCGATGCTGGCCGAGTTCGAAAGCGGCCAT
>Ga0307372_10013646_pt1 | contig 10486 bp, 10 predicted proteins | sample OX1MG_FD_202533 | JGI IMG/M metagenome (GOLD analysis project Ga0307372, IMG submission 202533) | Soil microbial communities from Risofladan, Vaasa, Finland - OX-1 | ecosystem: Environmental > Terrestrial > Soil > Coastal area > Acid sulfate soil | place: Finland: Risofladan, Vaasa | collected... | reverse complement strand
GCAGCCCTTGCGGTGCTGTCCGGCCAGCCTGGCATCAGCGGCACCGAGCTTGGCCGGGCGGTCGGCGTGTCCGAGCGCACGGGCCGGCGCCTCCTCGCCCGGCTGTCCGCCACTGGAGCTGGCGGACGACACGGGTGACAGCAGCTAGACGAAGGCCCAGGAGCGGCGCTAGCCCGAACCGGCACGTCGTAGGAAGATGAAGCCGTTTCCGGTCCTTCGGCAAGGTAATCCCGCCTCCGTAAAGATGTGTCAGCGGGTGATGGCCCCACCTCGGATTCCAACCGGACCTGGCCCCGGCAGGTTACGCGCCTGGTGGAGCGCGACCGTCGGCCATATGAGCCGGTCTGCAGGGGCGCCCCGGCTGGTCGGTCGCATGCCCGGCCTTCCAGAGACCGCCGCCGTGTCCGCAGAGCCCGGGCAACTCCGGCCAGGACAGCATGGCCTGTGCGTGTTGACCTGATGGCCACCGGGCGCTGCAGCGACCACGCGCAGACGACCTATGCCCGGGTGGTGCGCAAGTGACCGGCCACGGCCTCCGTCACGAAGCGCGCTGACCGGCCAGTGTCCCGGCATTGACCGGTCATTGACCGGTCAGCCACCGCGGTGGCCGGACCGGTCGGCCAGCCCGGCCAGAACGGGGGTGGCCAGGCAGGGCCCGCGGCCGGTCGCACGCGGACACGCAACCGCCGCGTTGCGGCACTGCCCCGCTCACCCCATCCTCAGCGGCGCGGGCGCTTGGCCGGGCAGCCTGATGCCGTCGGTCAGCGCCTGCTGGACCTGGCTGCCCACCATCCCGTGCCAGACGGCGCTGCCCGCGACAGCGCCCATAGAGCCCCTGGCACTGCCAATCCAAGGTGCATCCGGCAGACCGGCGCGCAGCCACACACCCATGCCAGAAGCTCCAGGGACGCCGGAATGACGCGACGCTGACAGGGGAACAACGCCGAGGTGAGACTGGGACGCCCAGAACCGTCAGACGCCGGTTCCCGTGGGACACGCAAACGAACTGAGGCCCCGTGGAGGACGTTGCACCCGTCACAAAGTGACAGACCCGGCCCTGGCACACGCTTCGGCGCTACTGCAGGCTCCGGGTTCAGCCGGGCTGGCGGCTGTAGTCCAGCCTGGATGCAGAGTCGGCGGACGACCTGGGCCACGTCACCCCAGGAAAGCTGCCCATTGCATCGGGCCCACTCGCTCATAGCCGATGAGCGGACGGTCAGGTCTGTGCGGGCCAGCTCAGTCCGATGCCTCAGCGACGATCGGGCACTGGATCGCCTCCGGCGACTGAGCCTGGCATGCTTGTTTGGTGGAACCCGAGGAGCATGCTGAGCCGCTCGAAAGGCATCCCCCGCAGCTCGTGCGCATCGTGCATTTGGCGGCGCCCGTGTTTCGCGCCCTGGCCAACGGTGACCTGGCGGCTGCAAACACGGTGAGTCCCGTGCCTCTCCCAGCTTACTTCGCCGGCCCTGAGTGGAGAGCGGTGTGGCAGAGGCGCAGCACGCAGGTTGAGGAAGACCCGGCCAGCGCGGCATGGGTCACCGGTGTCATCTGGGATGAACGGCACCAGGTGGCCGTCGGCCGAGCTGGCTATCACGGGCCGCCCGATCCGTCGGGCATGGTCGAGATCGGTTATGCGGTCGATCCAGCCCAGCGGCGACGCGGCTACGCTCGGGCCGCACTGGAGGCCCTGCTCCAGCGCGCTGCCCGCGAACCGCAGGTGCGCACGGTGCGGGTGACCATCAGCCCTGACAATGTCGCCTCTTACCAGTTGGCATCGCAGTACGGCTTCACCGAGATCGGTGAGCAGTGGGACGACGAGGACGGCCTAGAGATCATCTACGAGGTCGATGCTTAGCGCCGGTAGGCGAAACGAACGTCCGCACATGCCGCTGTGCGAGCGGTCCTGCAACGCATCGCGCTCCCTGCGGGACGGTCTTGGCGATGTGCTGACCCGGCCCGAGCGGTCACCAACTCAGGTGCCCGGTGGTTGCAGGTCGCGGCGCACAATGAGGGCATACTCCAACTTCACGAACGCGGTGATTGGGACAAGATCAGTGTGCCATCGGTCGTAGAAGGTCACGCCATCCACCTCCTTAAGACCGTTGCCGGCCAGGATGGCGTGGATGTTCAGCATTGCCATCATCTGCTGGTGCTCGAAGCGAAGGGCGGCCTGCATGGCCTCGTCGGAACAGAACATCTGAACCGAGGTAACGAGCGAGTCCATGTGTCTTGACTCGTCATCGATGGGGCGGAACGCCTCGTTGATCCGCCGCAGATGCTCGCGGATCTCGGGCGTGAGCTCCTGTCCATCCTGTGTGTGAATGCGCTTCAACTCATCGATGGCCTTACCGGCGTTGACCATGCAGTTCCAAAGGCGACGCGCGAACACCGTCATGTCCCTGTGCGCCTGCATTTTGTCGGTCCGCCAGGCGTCCTGGACGACGTCCCGTCGCGCTAGTTCCCGCTGCCTCGCTTGGTCCTCGCGGTCCTTGTCACGCTCCGCAGCGTCTTGCTTCCGGCGACGGCTCTCCGCCCAGTTCGTGATGACGAGCGTTAGGAGAATGGGGATGGTCGCCACCAGCAATGTCTGCCACCAGGTCATGTGTCAGTATCCGCCCTGCCCTGACCATGCCGGAACGGCCGACGGACGACACTTGGCGCCGTGCGGAACGTCCGCACATGCCGCCGATCGTTAGTCGCGTGAGGATTCCTCCGGGGAAGGTCGCAGCAACCTGACGGACACCGCCGCCCACAGGCCAATCAGCGCAAGCCAGATGATCAAGCGCAGCCATCCGGCCAGGCCGGTGCGCGGCGGGTAGAGCGACTGCGTCAGCGGCGCGTAGGCATACCAGCCAGACCGGGCCGCGCTCCCGAGATTGACGAGGTAGCTTCCGGCCGCCCCGAGCGCCATTCCAAGCGCAATGACGACAACGATCCTCTGGGCCGTGCCCACGGCCTTTGCGTAGTCGGTTGATAGTGCTCTGATCAGGCAAGGATTGGTCCGGCACGCCGGGATCGTGGCGGTACGGGAGCAGGCACGGCGCGGCAGTGATCATGAGGTTGCCGAACTTCGTGATCATCACCGGGAGCCGTGCCTGCCGTGCCATCTTCGCTCACTGTCCTGGCTGCTGGCCACCTTGATGTGCTTGCCCGCAGTGATCCGGCGGCCGCCGGGGCCGTGCCTGCGGGGTTGCTGGACGCGCTGGCGCAGGTCCCTGATCCGCGGGACCCGCGCGGGGTGCGGTATGACCTCGTCCCGATCCTGGCGGTGGCGGTCTGCGCGACCCTGGCCGGCGCCCGGTCGTATGCGGCGATCGCGGAGTGGGCGGGCGACGCCGGGCCGGATCTGCGGGCCGGGCTGGGGTTACCCGGGGCGGTCCCGGACCTGGTGACTATCTGGCGGGTGCTGACCGCCGTGGATCCGGTAGCCCTGGACCGGGCTGCCGGCTCGTGGGTCAGTACCCAGCTGGCAGCCCGGCGGGTACCGGGTGCACGGGTGGCGCTCGCGGTGGACGGCAAGACCCTGCGCGGCGCCCGGGCGGGCGATAATCCCGCGCCACACCTGCTGGCCTGCCTGGATCAGGCGTCCGGCGCCGTCTGCGCCCAGGTCGCCGTGGACGGCAAGACCAACGAGATCACCATGTTCGCCACTCTGCTGGACCAGATCCCCCGCCTGGGCGGTGCCCTGGTCAGCGCCGATGCGCTGCACGCCCAGCGCGAGCACGCTACCTATCTGCGCGGCCGCGGCGCGCACTACCTGCTGACGGAGGGCAACCAGCCCGGCCTGCACCGCCAGTTGCGGTCCCTGCCCTGGAAGGATGTCCCGGCCGGGCACGTCCAGGCCGGCCGCGCCCACGGCCGGACCGAAAAGCGCACCATCAAGGCCGTCACGGTCACGGCCGGGCTGGCGTTCCCGCACGCCGCTCAGGCCATCCAGATCACCCGCCGGACCCGCCGCCACGGCGGCCGCAAGTGGCGCACCGAAACCAGCTACGCGATCACCTCACTGCCCGCCTGCCAGGCCCGGCCAGCCCAGCTCGCGGACTGGATCCGCGGCCACTGGAAGATCGAGAACCAGCTGCACTGGGTCCGCGACGTCACCTTCGGCGAAGACCTCTCCGCCGCGCGCACCGGCACCGGGCCGCACGTCATGGCCACCATCAGGAACCTGGTCATCAGCATCCTGCGCCTGGCTGGGCACACCAGCATCGCTCGCGCCCTCCGGCACACCGCACGCAACCCCGCACGCGCGTTCCGCCTGCTCACAGAAGCAAGTAACGGTCAGTAATGGGACAACGCAATGGCCCTGGGGCCGTGCCCAACCGGTCAGTCAACCGCATCAGCCAACCCTGCCAGATCCGCGGACTGAACGGGGAGCCCCCAGGCGGCCGCATGACCTCCGGCGATCGTTCCGGCCACGGATGCCGGCAACGTACGCTCTCTCGGAAGTCCTATAGCCGCCGAGCGCGCGTCAGCCGGACGATTCGCCTGCCGAGGTGAGTGTGTTGGTTTGCCGCATGTTCCGGGTGCTGGCATGCCTACTCCGGGAGCATGAGGTCGAGCAGGTAGCGTGGCGGCTCGAAGGCACCGCCGCCGAGATTATGCACGCGAAGGCATGGCCATGGTGGCCTCAGCGATCACGGTCGTGCCGTAGCAGCACTGTCATGACCGCTCGGCGTTCCTCCGCCGTGGACGGGTTGACGAAGAGGCGCCGGACAGCGGCCGCCTGAGTGTTGGTAAGCCCAGCAGTCGCTGTGTCGAGCCTGCGCTCCAGTTCCTCCTCCCGGCCCTTGTGCAGCGTGTCTCGGTAACCATCGGGGTGGCTCTCGGCCCCCCGGCAGCGTTCCCCTGGCTGTGCGCCGCAGCGTGGGCAGCTCATCAGGAGAGCGTGCACGTTAGTCCGCTGGTGGCTGTTGAGTGGTGTGCCGACCGGGGTCATCTCGTCCTCCTCGGCGCGCGAGAACGTGTCGTCAGGCGCGTTGGCGTCAGCTATCCCGCCAGGGTGGGGATTCACCGGGGGCGCGGCGGGCAGGGGGGGGCACCTTCCTGCTGCCCTCGCCGAACCATGCGTGGACGCGGGCGGCCAGCTCGTCACGGGCTTGCCGGAATGCTTCAGGCCGGTGACCGTTCGCGCCCGAGGGATGGGGGAAGCCCAGCAAGCAGCGCCCTGGGTCAAGTCGGCCTTCCTTCACCAGGAGAGTGGTGAGCGTGCTGGAGACTGCCTCGCCCAGCGGCACCACCAGGGCGTCGGGCATCATGTCCAGCGTGGCGGCGAGGACCTGGGTGACATAGGCGCACAGGAATGGAACCATCGGGGGCCTTGGTGAGGAGCCGCGGTAGTTCTTGCCGTTGACCTGCACGGTGAAGTTGCACATGGAGTTGCTGTCGGCGAGATGCTGGTGCTCGCTGAACAAGGATGCGCTCGAGGTGATCCCCAGCGCGTCAGGCACCCCGATGTCATCGAGCATCTGCACCAGGTTGCGCCGCGTGGGCCCGGCGAAGCTCGCATTGGCGTCCGCGGCTTCAAGCGCCTGAGCCACCGTGCCGCCCTCCTTGAGCACCCGGCCAGCTTCGCGCACGGCGATGAGCATTTGATGCCGCCCGGGGCATATCCCGACCAGCACAACCCGCGCAGCAGTGTTCACCCAGTCGAAAGGGGTGTAGTACACCTCCACCGCGCCGTCGCGGTGGACCAGCAACTCCGGGCAGGCGACGGTCTCATCAGTGAGCGTGCCGGGCAGGCCAGCGATCATCGGCGCCATCGCGTCCAGACACCAGGCACTGTCAATCAGCCCGCCAGCGCCGGCCCTCACCGGGCACGGATGGCCCGTTGGCGTCATTCCCATCCGGCATGCGCCCCTAATCCGCGTGTCAGCGTTCGTGGCCTGGCCGGACCGCCTCAGCTGGCATCTTCTGCGTCAGGTCAGCGATCTGCACCAGGCAATTGTGATCATGCTGGCGGATATTTGCCAAGGTCTACCGGTACACACATAATGCGGTATATCGGCCACAAAGGCTGCTCTCTGGCACGAGGCCAGAGCGCTGGGCAACCATGACCGGAACATATCCGAATCGGCCAGATCTGCGCCCATAACGAGCAGCACTCCACCGGCAACTGACCGCGCAGAACAGCGGATCCGGTGCGGACTGCGACGCACTAATCTGCCTGTTCACTGAACTACGGGACGTCTCTGCAGGTCACAGGACTGGTCGCCGACGTCCTGCGGGGCCGAGTCCTCGACGGAAATGGCGCCACTTGGCGGGTTGCGCCCGCTACGACCGACGGCGCAGGTATCGCAGCGAGCGGACATACGGTGGCAGACGCCACATCTCGCTGCTCCTCGTTGCTGCTTGTCTACATCAAGCTCGGACCGGCCTTGAGCGTTGCGCACGGCCTTGACCTGCGACAACGCACAGACCTGCAACTCGACTTGCATTGTTCAGAGAATGCCGCACCTGGTGCGTTGCTACTGTTGGCTCCCATAGGACGACCTATTGGTCCCCGGCCGTTAGCGGTTACGGCACTTCGCGGCTGCCTCGGGAGTGCGGTGTGCCACCGGGCAACTGCCGTGCCGGTACACCGGAGCACGTCCTTTGCGCCGGCCTCTCCGCTTCCGGCCAGACCGCAGCGAGGTCGCGGCCGACCGTTCCACACCGTAGACCGCGTTGTCGAGTGGGTGCATCGCGCGCCTGGTCTTCTTCACGATCTTCGGCGTGGCGGCCCGCTTCACCGTGTGTACCGGGTGGGCGGCCCGGCGGACACTGCGAGGCACAAGCAACCTGGACAGAAATCCCACCCTCCGGCCCTCCTGACGGACGCCAAGCGCTGCAGTACTCAGTTACGCAGACGCCTCAATCCGCCAGGAGGTTCACGTAACTCGGCGGGAGGCGGGCCACTCACAGTGCTCAAGCCTCGCACTCATTTGCCGCGCCGGGCGCGCCTGCGGCTTGCAAGGGTGGCCAGCGGGCGCAGTGTCGAACCATGATGCACTACAACGAGTTAGTCCCCGCCCAGGCCAGCGCTCTGGTCCCGCATGCTGACCGGCTGCGGCTCGCAGTGGCCGCCTATCTTGCCCGGTTTAAGGGCACCTCCCGAGACCACACCGACTCCGATCTGCGCTGCTATCTCGCCTGGTGTGCCGAGCGCGGCCTGGACCCGTTCCTGGCCCGGCGCCCGCATCTGGAGTTGTACATCCGGTGGATGCAGGAGGCCCGCCGGTTCAAGCCCTCGACGGTCTCCCGGCGGTTCTCGGTCACCGCCGGGTTCTACCGGACCTGCGTCATCGACGGCGTCCTGGAGCACTCGCCAGCCGAGTACGTCCGCCGTCCGGCCGTGCCGGCGGAGTCGCCGACCCTCGGGTTCACGCACCTGCAGTTCGAGGCGCTGCTCACCGCCGCCCGCCAGTCCGCCAACCCGTATGACTTCGCCCTGGTGGCCATGCTGGGCCTGCTGGGCCTGCGGATCTTCGAGGCCACCGGCACGGACATCAGCGACCTCGGCGAGGAACACGGCCACCGGGTCCTGCGCGTCTGCGGGAAAGGCGGCAAGGTCGTCCTGGTCCCGCTGCCTCCGGCGGTCGGCCGGGCCATCGACCGCGCCGTGGGCCACCGTGACTGCGGGCCGGTCCTGCTCAACAGCCACGGCACGAGGATGGACCGGCATGCAGCCACCCGGCGGCTCGCCGAGACAGCGGGAGTCCGGATCGCCCGGCTTCATCCCCATATGCTCCGGCATACGTTCGTCACGACCATGCTTGACGCCGGGGTCGACCTGCGCGATGTCCAGATCGCCGCCCGCCACGCCGACCCCCGAACCACCATGCGCTATGACAGGGCCCGCAAGAACCTCGACCGCCACCCCAACTACATACTCGCCGCCTACATGGCCTCCGGCACCTGACCAGCTCCCGCGGCACGAAGCGCGATCGTGCCGATGAGGGTGCTTTTCCTGAGCCGACGGGCTCGACGGCATCCGGGTTGCGGGATATCAAACGCCTGTATATTTACAAACTTCAATTCCACAGGCTGCGACTACTTATCCGGGTTAGTCCCTACAGGCGGGATTGCAAGATCGGTACCGCCAGATGTGGACCGGCTGGCTATCGGCCCCTCCTTGAGAACCTTTGCCAATTCCCGGAACCCCTGTTCTTTCTCGAGATTCAAATCGACCATCATCTGCCGTAGGTTTGCCCTTACCTCCGGGCAGCAGCGTGCGGAAATCTCCCGTATGCGTTCTGGAGGCTTTCGCTGATAATCATAGCCGAATGAGTTCAAGGTGGCAATTATCACCAAATCGACAGCCATTAGGCGCTGGTACTTCAACTGGCTTGTCTTGGCATCAAGTCCACTTAGGAAGTTAAACAGTTCATCAAAATCCCCAGAGCCCTCATCGAGAGCTTTTCCAAACTCGCCCCAGGTTCTCGATCGATCGGAGCCAGGATAAGTCAAGCTGTCCACAAAAGTGGTAATCTGCCCGCGGAAGAAATGATCTGATGTTTCGAATCCACTATACCCAAGACCATCGAACAGCCGCACTGCCGACCAGGCATCTAGGTTCAGCTTTGCCGCCTTCAGGAATGTCCAGTCAGGTCGCGTGGCTACGCGAGCATCGATATACACGGCTTGCCTGTTAAACCGCTCGATAGCCGCCCAGTTTGCCAGTATGCGAAAGGCGAAAGAACGAGCGTAGTAGCCTCTCTTATTTTGAAGCCAGGTTGGGGCGTCTGGTGTTGCTTGGTAGTTGCCCAGCCGAACTGCGAGCTCGTCTGCGGCGCCGAGAATGGCACCTTTGTGAAATCCAATATGATCACGCAGTGCTTTGCTCTGTTCTGCTCGGTACGACAACTCCAGCTTGCGGCGCTCAAGCCGCATGTCAAGGCCATACTTTACCGTTGGCGCCAACAGAGCGGTGATCATGGCGACAATGAGTGCGACTATGGCGGATATGATGGCCGCCGTAAGTCTTGGATCGAGGTTAGTTAGCCACGTCATTGCTGCCCAATCCTTGGAGGCGGCAGATTAGCGCTGAGCACTCCACTTGCCGGTCCCCGCGTGATCTCTGCGACTACCGGCCGAGTTCGGTTGATAGAGGAAGCTTACCTCCTTGTTGGGCACGGAAAGCGGAGAAGCATGAGATTTGCCGGTGCGGCTAACCTAGTCGACATTCGAACGTCCTCTATTGCCGCGGTGAGGTAACCGTCGTGGGGCTGTTGCCGGGGTCCTGGCCGGAAGGAGGAGACGAGCCAGGGCAGCGGTACCTTGCCATCATGCGCTTTCCTGAGCCCCGCTTCCGGGGCATTGCCCCGCTGGCAGCAGCTGGGGCGAAGATGTCCAGCAGCGAGTATGAAGAGTGGCGCGACGCCCACACCTGGGATCCGTCGCGCGAGACCGAACTCGTTATCGAGACTGACCTGGCCCCGGCGGCCTGGATTGAGCCGCTGCTCCTCGGTCACTGGTCGGCGGCCCTGGCACTGCTGCCGGGCGGCTTCGAGATGTACGCCCGCATCTTCTTCCCGTTCGAGGGGGAAGGCACGGCAGAGCGGCACGAACGGATCGCAGACGCCCTGACCGAGCCGGAGACCATCATCCTGGCGGGGCCGGATGGCGAAGCTGAGCCGGAGGCTTACTGCGGCTTCCTGCCTCCCGGCCAGTTCAATGCGCTACTACCCATCCTGGCCCGGCACACGTCGTCGTCCGGCAGCTGGTTCCTATTGTGGGATGGCTTCGGCGACCTCAACGAGCGGGCCTTCCGTAAAGCGCCGAAGGTGAAGCACCCGATGCGGGACCTGTTCCTCCTTCGTGGCCCGCACAGTGCTTACGCCGATTTTCCATCTGAACCGAATTACTGGTGGCCCGGCGACCGAGCGTGGTGCGTATGCACCGACACCGACTGGGACTGGGCCTACGTCGGCGGGTCCGCCGCCTGCATCCACGAAATACTCCGAGCATGTGACCGCTGAGCTATGCACGAGACCACAGACCGGAACGCACTCTCATGCCGCGTTCAGGGTGACTTGGTTACGAGCTGAAGCGTTGCTGCAGGTCGGCGTAGCCGATCGCGTTGTCGAGGAAGCCGAGCGTTCCGGAGTCGTGCAGTTCCCGGCCGGCGCGCTCCAGCATGCTGAGCGCGGCCCGGGCCAGGCTGCCGCCCAGGCTGACCCGCTTGACGCCCAGCGAGAAGAGCGTGGGTGCGTCGATGGTGTTCGCCAGTCCTGCCACCACGTTGAGGGGTCCGGGGATGGCGGTGGCGAGGCGGCGGATCGCGCCGGGTTCGGCGACGCCTGGCACGAAGACGCAGTCAGCCCCCGCTTCGAGGTAGCGCACCGCGCGCTGGACCGTCTCAGCGAAGACGTCCCCGCTTATGCCAGCGAAGTAGGTGTCAGTGCGGGCGTTCAGCACGAAGGTGCCGGCGGGCGCCGCGGCCCGGGCAGCCGCGATGCGGTCGGCGGCCTCGCCGATCCCGAACAGCCCATTCTTTCCGGCGTCC
>Ga0307372_10013645_pt1 | contig 10488 bp, 8 predicted proteins | sample OX1MG_FD_202533 | JGI IMG/M metagenome (GOLD analysis project Ga0307372, IMG submission 202533) | Soil microbial communities from Risofladan, Vaasa, Finland - OX-1 | ecosystem: Environmental > Terrestrial > Soil > Coastal area > Acid sulfate soil | place: Finland: Risofladan, Vaasa | collected... | reverse complement strand
GGACCGCGCTCGCTTGCGCACTCACGCCACCGGTCAGCAGCGCGACCAGTTTCGTACCGCAACGCAAACGATGGATCAGGTTCGCACACAGGCGCGGGACATGACCCGCCTGGGAACCGGCCAGGGGTTCAATGCCGATCGAGCGCGGCAGACTCGCGACCGGCTGCAAGAGCAGGTCCAGTCCATGCAGAAACAACAGGAACAACTCATGCAGCGCCTCGATGAACAGCAACGGACGGCGATCCGGCAAAGAACGCGGGACATGGAACAGATTCAGCAGCGGTTAACCGGCCGTTTGCAGGAAATGAATGGCGAGCTATCCCAGGCGAACCCGAATGGTGAAAAAGTCCGGACCCTGGCTCGCAACATCGAGCGCGAAACCAACCGCTGGCAGGAACAATATCGTGCGATGGGGCAGGAGCTCAGCCTTTCGAAGTAAGCGACCGCTCCGCCACGCGGCATGTCAGGAAATTACAGGGGAGGGTTCGCCTCCCCTGTCCGATGAAACAGGATTCCCCTCCCGGCCCCGCGCCCAAACGGAGGGTTGCTCATGGTCGGGCCACGCTGTATCGTGGCGCCATGCCTGAGCGTAAGCGCATGAACGGGGAAACGAGAATCGATCCCGAAGGCTTGAAGCGATATGTTTCGGCCATATACGAGGCCGTTGGGGTTCCCGAGCGGGATGCCTCGCTGTTAGCCGATACCCTCGTACAGGCGGACCTGTGGGGCCATCAGTCTCACGGACTACTGCGTACGCGTTGGTACCTGGAGCGGATCAAGAACGGCGTGGCGTCGGCCGAAACAAAGCTTGTTACCGTCATCGATGGCGGGGCCGTGCATGTCATGGACGGGAACGGCGGGATTGGCCAGGTCGTGGCCAAACAGGCCATGACGGACGCCATCGCACGATCCAGGAAACATGGAATCAGCGCCGTGGCCGTTCGCAATTCGAATCATTTTGGCACGGTGATGTATTTCACGCGCATTGCCGCGCGGAATGGTTGCATTGCATTCATGACCACCAACGGCGGTCCCGCCATGGCTCCCTGGGGCGGCATCCGCAAAATCATAGGCACGAATCCATGGTCTATCGCCGCGCCCGTTGGCGACGGCGACCCATTCATAACGGATCTGGCCAGCACAGCCGTCGCCAGAGGCAAGATCTATCTGGCGCGGCAGCGGCACGAGCCGATTCCCGAAGGTTGGGCGCTTGCCCCGGACGGATCTCCCACGACCGATCCTGTTGCGGCAATCGCCGGAATCATTCTCCCGATGGGGCAGCACAAAGGGTACGCGGTCGCAAGCGCCATGGATCTGCTGGCGGGCGTTTTGTCCGGCAGCGGATTTCTCGACGGCGTGAACGGACCCTATCATTACGGTAAAAAAAGCAACGCCGGCCATTTTCTGTTCGTGCTGAATATCGAGGCGTTCATGGCCCGCGCCGAATTCGACCGGCGCATGGTGGACTTCGTCACACGTCTAAAGAGCGTGCCGCCGGCGAAAGGCGTGACGGAAATCTTCTATCCCGGGGAAAAAGAAGCCAATACTGACAGGAAAAATCGGGAAAGGGGCCTTAGCCTGCCCGAAGACACGCTGGCCGACCTGGAAGCGATGGCCAGAGAACTACACCTGTCAGATCGGCTGCCCTTATAAATCACTCTCTTCGCGGGAAATTCAAGGCTATTCAATCCTCGACGCTACCAGACTATGCGGCCACGGGGATATGGGCTCGCCTAACTTCCCTCGGATCAGGATGAGGATGATTCCGCTCAGCGCGAGCACACCTCCCAGCGTTACGAGAACCAAACCGTAACTGTGCGTCACGGCAAGAATCACACCGGAGAGAAACGGCCCGAAAAAACCGCCCAGGTCGCCAACCAGATTGATGAATGCGATGCCCGCCGCCTCGGTTGTACCCGTGAGGATCTTTGCGGGCAAGGTCCAAAATACCGTATTCGAGGCCCAGAGTCCGGTAGCCGCGGTGCAGATTCCCAGCAACGCGAAGACCGGGTTCTTCGTCAGGCCGGCCAGCACAAATCCTATAGCCCCAACGAACGCCGGGATCGCGACATGAAACACTCTCTCGCCGGTCCGGTCGGAACGGCGGGCAACCAGGATGCTGCCAACCGCCGCGAAAGCGTACGGAATAGAGGTGATCACACCCACCTGCAGGTCCGTTCTGCCGCCCATGCCCTTCAGTATCTGCGGCAGCCAGAATGTGATGCCGAAAAAGGACAGGAGAATACACATCTTGGCCAAGGCGAGCAGCAGTGTAGGTACGTTCCGAAACACGTCACCCCAGTGGCTGAGCTCCTTTCGTTGTTTCAAGCGCATCTCGTTCTCGAGTAGATTGCTCAGCCATTCGCGTTCGGCCGGTTCGAGCCAGCGAGCTTGCCGGGGACGGTCCACGAGCCAGACAAACGTGAAAATACCCAGGATTATCGCCGGGAAGCCTTCGGAGATGAACAGCCACTTCCAACCGGCAAGGCCCAGCACGTGATTGAAGTCCGTCAGTATCCAGGTGGACAGTGGAGCGCCGAAAACAACGGCGACCGGGCTGCCGAGCAGGAATATGGTGACGGCTTTGGCGCGTTCTTCTGCGGGAAACCAGCGCGTCAGATATAACAGCAGGCCGGGACTGAACCCCGCCTCGGCAATCCCCAAAAAGAAAAGCATGGCGTAAAGGGAGTGCGCCCCGGAAACAAAAGCGATTCCCGCGCTCAGCAGTCCCCAGACGGCCATCGTGCATGCCAACCAGACCCGAGCGCCGATACGGTCCAGGATCAGGTTGCTAGGCAACTGAAATATGGTGTATCCGACAAACAGAATCCCGGCCGCGAAACCAAAGGTCTGCATGGAGAGCCCGAGATCCCGGTTCATCTGCAGGGCGGCGAAGCTGATGTTGACCCTGTCCAGGAAGGCCACACAAAACGCAATGATCATGTAGGGGAAAAGTCTGACGCCTACCTTGGCCATGGTGCGCTTGCGAATGTCGTCTGGCACCCCACGCTCCGGTCTGGGACTCTTTCCCTAAGCGACTGAACGCCGTTCACTCATGCCCGTGAGACTCATCCCGCCATAAAAAAACTGTAATAACGCTGATTTCCCGATCGGGCTGCCATGCAGAGCCAAGGCGACGCGGGACCTCTTGCGGTAGACGCGGCGTTCGTGAGCGGCAGCGGGCAGCGGGCCAGAGGCCTTCGCCACAGGGTCGGCATGGGCGCAAGGCTACTACAGCTCGAACGCATCCGGAACGCAGATTTCTTGCCGTTTGTAATGCACTGACAATAAATGCCATATGGCGGCGGGAGTTTTATTCGCGCCCCTTTTTGTTTCGCCTGGGGGCCTGGCTGGCAGGAAATTTTCAGGTTTCGTTGGCATACTGGTGGCCGGCAAACGTCGTTCCATCCATAGGCGTTGAGAGGCACGCATGTCGCAATCGATTCGTGAAATGTTCGGCGCGATCGGCCGGATGAAGAGACTCGTGCTTCTTGTCACGGCCATCGGCGTTACGGCCTCTGTGGCAAGCGCACAACAGATTCCCGCGTTCCGCCTGATGCACACGATCCCTTTGCCCGGCGTGCATGGCCGCATCGATCACTTCGACGTCGATCTCGCGGGCCGGCGATTGTTCATGTCCGCGCTGGGCAACGACACGCTCGAGGTATTCGACCTGCGCACGAAGGAAGTCGTTCACACCATCGGCGGCCTGCGCGAACCGCAAAGGATCACCTATGTGCCCGTGTCCCGCCGCATCTTCATGGCCAATGGCGGCGACGGGACCGTCCGCGTCTTTGACGGCGACACGTACAAGCTCCTCAAGATCGTGCATTTTCCGGGCGATGCGGATGACACGCGTTACGATGCGGCCGCCAATCAGGTCATCGTCGGGTATGGCGACGCGGGCGAGGCCGGCCTGGCGTTTCTCGACGGTTCGACAGGCAAACTCCTCGCAACCATCAAGCTTCCCGACCATCCCGAGTCCTTTCAACTCGAAAAATCCGGTTCCAGGATTTTTGTCAATATTCCAACTGCCGGCAACATCATCGACGTGGTCGACCGCACCGGGCGCAAGGTGATCGCGACGTGGAGGCTTACAGGTGCGGTGGCCAATTTTCCGATGGCATTGGACGGGAAAGATCATCGGCTCTTCGTCACTTGCCGCAGCCCGGCGGAGATGCTGGTTTTGGACACGCGGTCCGGGGAGATCGTGGCGCGGGTCCCGGCCGTGGGAGCCGCCGACGACATGTGGTACGACGCGGCGCGCAAGAGCATCTACATTACCGGCGGCGAAGGCTTCATCTCCGTGATTCGTCAGGAAGACGCAAACCACTACCGGGGAATCGCCCAGATCAGGACCGTGCCTGGCGGCCGGACATCGCTTTTCCTGCCGCAATGGAACCGGCTCTTCCTTGGCGTATGGGGTCTTTGGGGCCGGCCTGAAGAGCTCCGGATTTACGAAATTGGGCCGTGAGCCACTCTCCCGCCAAAGCCGGCTTCGCCTGTCACCTGGGGCAGATGGTGCTCTGCAAATAGACGTCCGCGCAATAAGAGGACTCCGCCTTTCCCAGCGGTTGCCGGCAGGCCGGTGCTAGGAGCCAGTCCGAGAAACCATTTTGCGGCCTATATTTTGTGGCCCGCTCCTGGCGAAACTACTAAGCCTTGTGGCCGGAACCGACGCATTTCGAATACTCGGACAGGCTCCTAGCGGCGAGGAATCGCGTAGCCTCAGTGGCGGCCGAACAGGTGGTTGATCGTGTAGTCGAGTCCCATCCGCAGAACAAAGCGGTCGCTCACGTCGGAAAGGCCGAAGGTCGGCTCGATGCGGAAATCCAAGTTGGGAGCTATCGAATAGCTGAGCACCGGGCCGAGGTAATGCTGCTCGCGGTGCCAGAAGAAGCCGAACTGCTGCGTGCCGCCAAGGCCGCCCATCATTTCCAGGCCGTAGCCGAGCCGCTGGAAAGAGAGCCCCGGAGGGGCGACGGGCTTGCCGCTCATGCCCTTCATGCCCTTCATTCCGTTCATGCCGGCCATGGGGGCCATGCCGGTCCAGCGGGGCTGGCGAAAGATGCCCCAGACATAACCGAAATAGTCATTGTGGTTCTGGAGGTCGAACTCGGAGACGAAATTGAAGGTAAGATCCAGCCGGCCCCAGTTGTGATAGGTGATGACGCGCTGCTCGAGCGTGTGGGCGGAAAGGTTGCGGGCGACGCCGAGCGGCTCGGTAAGATCGGAGATGCCGAAGCCGCTGACCTCCATTTTGTAGAGCGAAGCCTGGTTGAGATCCTCGTATTCCGCATAGAGGGCGACATGGAACAGATGGCCGTGCGGGAAGAGTTGGTAATAGGTGTTGAAGCGGACTCCGCCAAAGGTGTTGTCGAGGCCACCGATCTTCTGGCCCTCGGCCATAAAGCCGACTGTCCAACGGTTGGTGACGCCGTATTCGGCCATGCCCATGTAGGTGAGGTAATCCGGGCCGACGCGAGCCAGTTGGTAATCGGGCAGCAACATGAGCATCAGGTGGTCCTTGGCCACGGTGTTGCCGATAGCCGTAAAGTAGGGGTTCATCTGCGCCCGCGCCGGTTTGGCGCCCACCGCCGCGCAGGCACCGATCAATAGCCCGAATATGAATCCACGTTTCCATCGACTCCCACGCCGCTTTAGTAAGTTCCTGAAATAATCCCTGCGGCTTCTATTCATGGCGATTCGCTCCTTGTTCTTTCACCGCTGTTGCGCGTGTCTTCGCCGGAACCGGACGTTTCCATTCCTGCGCGACTGCCGGTGGTAGATGCTGGATGTGGGCCAAAAATGAGGTGAGTTTCCAAATCTGCTCTTCGCTGAGGACTTGGTTCCAGCTCGGCATCCCGGTCCAGCGGATCCCGTTCCGGATGATGTAGAAATTCTCGCTTTCGGGCATGTCGGGAGCGTTATCGAAAAACTGCGGAGCGGGCGGGTACAAACCCAAGCCGACGACGCTTCGCGGATGCGAGAGATCTCCATGGCAAACGGCACAGTGAGCCTCGTAGACCTTGAGACCCACGGTCAGGTTCTGCCTGTCGGCGGGTAACGGATTCCGGCGTTGCGGAGAGCGCCGACCTACAGATGCATCCAGGAATCTCATGGCCAGAGCGGTTTCGAATTTGGAAGGCCGTCTGTTCGCTCGGGGATCCAGGAAACCGAGTCGTAGAAAGAGATAGCCCCCGCCGACCAGACCCGGGATGGCGACCAGCAGACCCAGCAAAAAATGCTTCATGACACCCTTGGGATCCCTGACACAGCGGTCCCTCGACTCTTGCGTGATTGCGCTTTCGCAGCCGCAGCGACCGGGCACACGTTCTGCGATCCGAATAGAAACGGGAGATACGTCAGGCCTTTCAGCCCACGGTTAGATGCGAAGGAGGGTCAGTTTCCTGCAGATAGAACGGCCTGATGGGGAACCGGGAGGAGAATGCGTGCGAGCACCCGCCCCCGGCGCGAAACCAAACGCCATCGGCGTAACGCTCACAGCCAACGGCTGTGCATAGGAGAATTCCGGCCGCTGTGCCTGCGACGGCCCGGTGACGCATTTTCTCGCCTGGAGATGATTCGCGCAATGCTGATCCGGACGCGATGGGGCCCCTGCCGCGCCGTTGCGCATCCGCATACCGTGCGGCCCGCCATCGAGTGAAGCTTGCGCCGCCCGTTGGGGGTACGCAGCTTCGGCGCAAAGTGAAGAGCAAACCATGGCGTACATCCCGGCTGTATTCCACAGCAGGATGAGCGCAAGGACGCTGGTTTGGCGAAAGAGGCGGCTCATGTGATTGGACTCTCCGCCAATGTACTGCCCACTCATCCCGGCGTCAAGCGAGCGCCCCCATCCGCGCCAGAATGCCCGTCGTGGATGAAGCGGACACATGCCTAACCCGTAGGCCACGCCAGTGCTTTGACTAACAGGGGTATTCCAAAGCGAACGAGCTACGACGGGAAGCCGATGGAGGGCTCTGCATATGCATCATGAAATACTACCGTTGCGCCCCCGCCCTTGCGAACGTTGCCGACCAGCACCGGGCGAAAGCAAACAAGGCAGGTGCCGCCCGGGCGGCGGACGCTCGGATAAACGATCCCGCATGATCCTGATACCAGCAGCGATCTTGCCAGCCTTTGTGAACCGCTATAGCTATTCGGGTCCAAGCATCCCGCATGTACCGCCCCGCCGCGAAGGTCGTGCAGGTCAGCGCGGAAATCCGCCAGGTACTCATCAAAAGTGAATGTTTCCGGCTCTCGCCAGGCAATCTCCCGCAGTTCTTGCGATTTGTGATACGCCACTTCGGCCCCGGCCGTCTCCAGCTCAAATGCCGCGTACCAGGCACCCCTCTCGGGATCATTGAATCGGCTACCTGCCGGATGAGGATGACAGAAGGCTGCGTTCACGATGTGCGCATAGGCAACGCCGAACACGAGCTCGTGCACGCTGATGCCCGGAAGCAGGTTCGCCTCTCCGAGCGCTCGGTCGTTTGTGGCTCCGTCCAGCTCAAACAGGTCATCGACCTGTCCGGCATTCTCCGCCAGCCTTTGCAATACGCTCTCTTCGCTGTAGCGAGATGGGATAAGCCGATGAGTGTCGTCCTGACGGACGGTTGTAAGATTGGGCGTCACCGGCCGCCCCGTCGCGCGTCAAGCAGTTGCCGTACGCGGACGAGCGCAGGCACTCCGCCCCGAATCATGTACGAGAGCGGCGCCCCTCCCTCAAACATCGGGTTTGCGTTGTCCAAATTGACCCACGCATCCGCCAGCTTGCGGCTGTACAGGATATTCAGTGCTTTGAAAATCCCGACCAGAAGCGAGATCCTCGTAAGCTTGTCCTGATCGAGCGTTTTCTTATGGCCCCGTTTGAGTTCGTAGAACAGCCCGTTGGAGATGCCTCCAAGAAGCTGCCGGGCAGCCTCATCGCGCAATTGCCAGCATTGAGCAAGCTTAAAGAAGGCGGAAACGGCGGAGCCGCTGAGCCGCTTTTGGACGTCTTTCCGCGATAGATCAACGGGCTTTGGAGTTGAGAATCCGGCCACGGCCTGCTGGAGTGTCGCCATACATCCTCCATATACGGAGAATTATATGTCTATTTATGGAGGATGACAAGAATCCTTCTGAAGTGAAGGCCCGCCTCCGCTTGCTGAAGTTTGGCGTGGGAGATGCTAACCCAATCCCTGGCGGGTAACGTTGGGAAATCGTGGCGTGGTGCTACGGTGGGCACCAACCTTCGCGCCGAATCGCGCTTCGAAGCAATGGTTGATTCGGGTGAAAGGCTGGCCTGCCAACCGTAACGCCGTCTTTGCGCGAAGGATGGTGGAGGCGGGGGGAGTCGTTCTTTGAACGGTTGTTGAAAATACGTAACGTATTGATTTTTCGAGGTGCTCAATCGTAACAAAACTCGGAATCCGCGCCCAACTCGAACGTATCTGGAACATCTCTTTTTGTTCGCCGCACCCCGAGCATCCCGAAAGAGGGGCCTAACAGACGGTCGCGTCCCAATCGTTTCAGGTCGCTGGAGCAGGGCGGCCGGCGCGGCTACTCCACCCCAGGTTTCCACCACTGCTTTAAACACGCCCGGACACCGCTGGCAATGAACGTCGATTTATCGCACCACACCGCAACAGGGTAGTAATCGCCCATCACCTGCTGGGCGCACTGCCCCGCGGTGTCCACGGGACCTCGGTCCGGAAGGGTCGGGAAATTGAAGTCAAACGTGCAGGGGGCCTCAATCGCTTTTTGGATTGAATAGGAAAAATTGGCGGCGGGCAGCAAATTTCGCATGAACACCAGTTTAGAATATTGCTCATCGCCCCACGGGAGCCAGTTGACATTGGGCTTTAGCCAGTCCGGGCGCAGCAGATCGTCCGATATGACGATCGTATAATATCCGCCTTCCACTTTGGTCGTCAGATCAGCTGTGCAACCAACCGCCGGCACCGGGATCGCAAGGTCGTCGATGCACAGCGACCAAAATCGCACGTCGGCGGTTTGGGAGCCGCGCGCCGGCGTCAAAATCTGCGCGCCGTGGAATGTGCCGGGGGTAGTCGGAGCCTTGCCATGTATGACGATGATCCGCCCAGGCTGGTATGCGTCGCCCGGGAACATGGCTATATATTTGTTGTCAGGATTAGGCAATAGAACCGGCGGCGGGGCTGTCGGCGGCGCGAACCACAGCCGGTCGGAAGACGGCGTACCTTCGTGCCCCAGTATATCGAGTCCCGGCGGAAAGAAGAGCGGCAGAGAAGCAGTCACATCTGGCAGCTTGTTGACCGGCGAGCACGCCTCCAACTCCTGACTCGCCCCACCGCTCGTCACGGTTATAGCGGGCAGCGGCACGCCTCCCGTCAGGCTCTGGCCGCTCAGGGCCGGATCGGCCTCCGGTTCGTACACTCGCAGGAGTACCCACGCAACCTCCGACGAAAACCCCATCGTATTCCCCGAAGCCTGACCGTTGTGTGCGATTGTCACCGTATAGGTGCCGTTGCCGGCGCCGGGATTGACGAACGGGTTGTTACTGCCCTGGTCAGGGGCGATTTCGGCATCGTAGAGGCTATGTACGACGCCAGTAGGCGTCCCGTTGTTGGTGTCGTAAACGACCAGGGAGAAATACCGCGCATGGGGATAGGTGCCCTTGAGTGCCACCGAGTCATAATTGTTAAGGGGCATGACCCAATATCGGGCGAGACTTTCAGGCCCCAACCAATTGCCAAATCCCTCCGGTGACAATTCGATGGGCCATGCACAGTCTCGACCATTCTGGGCGCGAGTGGCGCTGGGACTGGCCAGCATTGCGAGAGCTACAAGAACGGCGGGGATACCAATCCGGGCGAACAGCTTCATGGTTTCCTCCCTCTCTGATTCGGAATCCCAGGAACGTTCAGTCGGGGTCGCCTTTCTGCCCCTCCGATGCTCGGCGGTCTCAATACGGCCCGTGTGACCTGTCGGGTATGCGACTTCCAGACCGCGGGTTTTGGCGTCATATCCGCACTCCGCATGCCATGCCGCAGTACGTGGAAGTGAACGTAAGTCTAGGGAGTGCGACGCGCCAGTCCATCGGAGTCATTCTGGCTGAGTGAATTAACGCGATTCGGGAGTACTTTTACCCAACGCTGATTTACTGGCCAGAAAAGGCAAGCTTGTCTGCCCTAGCGCTGCTTTTGCGCGAAAGATTTGATTGGGGCGGGAGATGCTGCGAAGAATGTAAACGAAGTGCATGATGGCCTGCCTCCGTTTGCTGAATTCGGCATCCGGGATGCCAGCACGGCCGGGGCAAAACGGGACTTCGAGACGCTGGCTTGGTGCTACGGCGGGCACCACCCTTCGCGCAGCATGGTGGGCGCGGGGCGGTATACAAGTTTAGAGAGAAGGCTGGCTTGCCAGCCGTAGCGCGCATTTTGCGCGAAGGATGGTGGAGGCGGGGGGAGTCGGGCTATGTGGGGTTGTTGAAGGCACGGAACTTATTGAAAACACTCACGCGCT
>Ga0307372_10013644_pt1 | contig 10488 bp, 4 predicted proteins | sample OX1MG_FD_202533 | JGI IMG/M metagenome (GOLD analysis project Ga0307372, IMG submission 202533) | Soil microbial communities from Risofladan, Vaasa, Finland - OX-1 | ecosystem: Environmental > Terrestrial > Soil > Coastal area > Acid sulfate soil | place: Finland: Risofladan, Vaasa | collected... | reverse complement strand
CGCCCGTCCGCGACCGGTTGAAGTTGATGGCGAAGTTGTTCACCGTGTTGGGGCTGAAGGTGTGCGTTTCGGTCAGGCTGACATTCTGCATCCGTGTGGTTGACGTGGAGGTGATGTTCGGAAACCCGGTGATGCCGTCGGTGTGGGACGAGTTGTAGAAATACATCACGGCCAGGTTGTCCTTGCTCGAGATCTGGTGGCCTACCCGGCCCATGAACATCTGCCGGGATGATGGCAGTGACAATTGCACGTGGTAGTTCTGCACCTGTCCCGGCAGGTTGGGCAGCGGAATGTATTGGAGCAGCCCGAGCGCAGCCGGGTTGAGCATGGAGGACGGAATGGTATTGCCGGAGAACGGAGTCTGCGGTCCCAGAGTTCCCGAGGGCTGATAGATCACCGGCATGGTGCCCGCTCCCGGTCCGGAAGTGATCGTGGTGCCGGAAAAATCACCCAGCCGCTCCAAGGCCGTGGGAACCGTGGCCAGAATATTTTGAGGACTGGTTCCCCTGCTGATATCGGCGTGGATAAAGAAGCTGGTCTTGCTGCCGCCATTGTAAATTTTGGGGATATTCAGCGGGCCGCCCAGCGAAACGCCGACGTTGTTGCGGTAAAATGGCGCCTGAGGCTGCGAAGGCGTATTCAGGGGATAAGGACGAGCGTTGAAAGCGGAGTTCGTGTAGGAGTCAGAAAGGTTACCCCGAAGCCGGTTGGCGCCGGTCCCGCGAAAGCCGCCACCGAAAAAGACTCGATCTCCGCCGCCCCCAAATGGCGCCCCGGCAGGACCTCCCGGCCCTCCTGGGCCACCCGGCCCGCCACCAAACCTGGAAAATCGGCCCCGGCGCCCGCGAGCCATCGCAGGAGCGGTGGCGTCCACCACGTTGCCGCTCAGCAAAAAGGAGTTGCTGGCTCCCACGGCGCCGCCCGCATCTCCCGTGATTCCGGTTCCGACTTCCTCACCGGTCTGGCCGGTGCCGCCGGACTCGTCTGAGAAACGCAACCCACCGGACGCTTCGCCTTCGCCCGTCTCAGCCATAATGCTGTTCAGGTCGGTTGCGCTTCCCTGCCCCATGCCGCCTTGCGGCGTCAATGCCCCCCCGGCATTGGCGCGGCCCTGTTGCGCAAACTGTCCAGGCTGGCGGCCCTGCGCCGCGCGTGCGCCGGGCCGGAACTGGCCGGCGCCCGGCCGCCTGAAATTCCCAAACCCGGCCGGTTCCCCTGGCATCGCCAACGCCAGGGTCGCGTTGGCCGCCGCAGGCTTGCCGGCCGTAACCTCCACCGGGCCCAGGAGCGAAGGGCGGAAACCCACGATCATCACAATCACCCGGTACTCGCCGGGCGGCACGTCCCTGAAAACGTAATTGCCCGCTTCATCGGACCAGGTTTCCTTGCGCGCTCGCGTTTGCGTGTTGAAGAGAACAACCCTCGCTCCCGGCACCTCTATATTTCCGGGACCCGTGACCTTTCCCGTCACCACCCCGCCGGCACTGCCAGAGGGCTGCTGCGCGCCAGCGGGCAGACACATTGAAAGCATCACCACAAGTGTCAAAGCCAGAATTCCCGCTGAATTCACCAGTTTCCCTGCTCGCATCCCTTCAAACCCTCGCATACAACGATGGGCTAAAAAACCTGCACGCCCCTTGCACAGTATGCCCGACGAATCCTGCCCTCAAAAGGTTTCAGGCCGAACAGAAAATCGCCCTGGCACAGGCTGTGCGCCGGATGCCTGACGGCCAGTCGGCCACCTGCCAGCGTGGGCGATTCCATGCGGAAAGTATGCCCCGGAAGGAACTCATGAACTGCAAAATGTCTGTAAAAGAAAAGGGCGATGCTTTTCGCTAAAACAGGGAGTTCCCTTGCGCCGGCCAGAGGTTCAAACGGCCGGCCACCTTCAGCGCCACCACAGTTGGGTTCGGGTCCATGGCAGAAACCCCGCGAAGGCATGATCCGATGCCGCCTTTCGCCGGGCCTGTTCGCGCAGCAGGCGGGCTCTCCACGCAACTTGACTTTCGTGATTTTCGAGACTATATGTAGCTACAGAAAGGGAATGCAGCCAGCGCAATCAACTGGCGCGGATTGGCGATGCGAAAAAGGTTTGCGGTGCCTGTAACCCTGCTGGTCACGGCGTTTTTGGCTTTGCCCGGCCGGGCCCAAAGAGGCTCCCTGAGCGGGCCGGGTGGCTTTAGGGGGCGGGGTACAGCGATGCAGGGCCGGCCGCATGGTTCCTTCAGGGGCGTCCGGCAAGGCGGTTCTCTGACCGGACCGCAAAACCGCCGGTATTCACGCCGTTCCCGGTCTTATGCCGCTCCATACCTGTATCCCCCGTACTACTATTCGGATTACTATTCGGAGCCAGCTCCCACCACTGAGGCGCAGCCCTCCCGGGTTGTAGTCATCGAAAGGTCAGAGCCGCGGGCCGCAGCCCCGCCGCCGCCTCCACCTCCCGACGCTCTGGTGCTGGAACGGCAAGGCAATCACTGGGTGCGGGTCACGAGTTCCGGCCGGCAGGAGGCGGGCACACAATCCGGACAGAAAGGCGGAGCGCAAGCTTCGACTCAGCGCGCCCCTACCCCGCAGCAGAGTGTAGCCATTGAGCCGCCGCGCGAGGTTCCGCCTGCCACGCTCGTGTTTCGCGACGGGCACAAAGAAGAGATCACGCGATATACCATCGTCGGCGGAACCATCTACACCAACGCTGATTATTGGAACAACGGATCGTGGACAAAAAAAGTTCCGCTTGCCGAGTTAAACATTCCCGCCACCCTGGAATTGAACCGGGAGCGGGGTGCAAACTTCAGCCTCCCTTCCGGTCCCGGTATCATTGCCATCCGGCCCTGACCCTCCCGGCCTTTGCCTTCAGGATAGTGAAAGGTATCGCGATTTCTGCGTCATTCCGGGAAGCGTTCATCGTCGCCACGGTAAGCCAAACCCGACAAAACCCCTTGCAAGGGAGTGATCGTCGCGCATAAACTCTGGCCTCGCGAGGTCAGATTGCGTGAAGGGGGAAACCGTGGACGACAACTCTCTTGGGCGCCGAAAATTCCTCCAAAAAACAGCAGCCCTGCTAAGCGCCGCACCGTTGATGGCCGGCGTGTCAAGCGGCCTGGTGCAAGCAGAAACTGAGCCCGGCAGCGCGAAGATTGAACGTACGATCATCCCTCTTGACGGGCAATGGCGCTACCGGCCGATGGCCCGCACCACGCTGCACCGCAACGACTCGATAACCGAGAATAAATCCAGCCTGCCACCGGCGGGGGTGATGCCGGTGCCTTCCAACTGGCACCTCAGCGGCCTGCCGAACTTTAACGGCAAGGTCCTGTTTGAGCGCGACTTTGATTTTCCACCCCAGCCGGCGCCGGGGGATCGCGTCTTTCTCGTTTTCCATGGCGTGGATTATTTTTCGACGGTCACCCTGAACGGCGCGGTGATCGGCAAACACGAAGGCTACTTCCAGCGGTTTGAGTTCGATGTCACATCCCACATCCAGCAGGGCCGCAATCATCTGGCCGTCACGGTGGATGCCCCGCTCGAAGAGCCGGGAACGGTTTGGCCAAGCCACAAGCGCATGATCAAAGGCGTCTTCTCGCACTGGGACTGCAAGCCCGGAAGCGGCTCTCTGGAGCGCGGGCAGGATGGCACGACGGCGGGCATCTGGAACCGTGTTGAGCTCGAAGTCCGGCACCGCGCCTGGGTGGGCGATGTCAAGATCCAGCCGTACCTGTACGACTACAACGAGGACAAAAAGGACGCCACGAAAAAAACTCACGCCAAGGTTTTCATCACCGCGGAGATCACCGCTGCCGAACTCGGCAACTATGTGCTTATGGCTGAAGCCGGCGGCACAAGCGCCTCTGCGCCGGTAGAGATTGCCGAGGGAAGCGCCTCGGTGGTTCTGGTGCTGACCATTGACAATCCGCGCCTGTGGTGGACGTGGGACCTGGGAGAACCGTATCTCTACACCTGCCGGATGACGCTTTCCTCCGAGGGCGCGGCGATCGACAGCCAGGAGATTCCGTTTGGGATTCGCACCATCTCGCTCGATGAAAAGACCGGCGAATGGCGCTTGAACGGGGTCCGCTTCTTCATTCGTGGCAGCAGCATCGTCCCCGACCTGTGGCTCTCCCATTACACGCCGGAGCGCATCGCAGAAGACGTCAGGCTGCTCAAAGAGGCGCACCTGAACGGCGTACGCGTGTGCGTCCACATGAACCGGCAGGAACTCTACGACGCACTCGACCGGGCGGGAATCGCGGCATGGCAGGACTTCCCCTTGCAGTGGTCCTACACGCAAACCGACGCCTTTTTGCAGGAAGCCGCGCGGCAGTTGCGGAACATGATCCGGCAGTTTTACAACCATCCTTCCATCATCACCTGGGTGTGCCAGAACGAATCGAGCTCTTACAACGTTGAGGTTATGGATCCCTTCCTCGCACAGGTGGGAAGGCAGGAAGATTCTTCGCGCCCCGTGCGCCCGGTTTCGGCCTTCAACGAACACTTGTATCTGGGATGGTACAGCGGCGATTACCACAACTACGCCGCGCTCCCGGGCGGACCCATCATCTCGGAACTGGGTGCGCAGGCCCTGCCTTCCGTGGAAGAATTGCGCGAGATGGTTGGCGACTCGTGGCCGCCGGACTGGAACAAGCTCGCCTATCATGATTTCCAATACGATGAGACCTTTCACGTGGCACAGATTGAAATGGGCGGCAATTGGGAGCAGTTTGTAAAAAACTCCCAGGAATATCAGGCCCGCTTGCTGAAGTTTGCCATCGAGCACTACCGCCGAGCCAAGTACAAGAAGGCCGGGTGCTTTTTTCAATTCATGTTTATGGACTGCTGGCCCTCCGTCACCTGGTCGGTGCTGAGTTACGGCCGGAAGCCCAAGGCGGGCTACCACGCGGTGGCACAAGCGTTTCAGCCCCTCCTGGTTGGCGCCGAACTCGATCGCAAGGTGTGGAGCAAGGGCAGGCCGGGTCCTACCCGCACGGGCGCTCAAAGACATCAGCGCGTCCGGCCCTGGGTGGTCAATGACCGGGTTGAGGATGTGGAAGGCGTCACCTGCGAAGCCAGGCTCCGCGGCCAGGGACAGGACCAGATTGTCGGCAGCAACGATACGCCGTTAAAGCTGGCCGCTGACTCCGTCATCGATCTTCCCTCGCTCGTCTGCGCCGTGCCCGAAAACCTGAAAGACGGACTCTACGATCTGGTCCTGGCCTTGAAGCAGGCAGGCCAAACCCTCAGCGAAAACAGCTATGAGGTGACGTTGGTGGAACAATAGGGTCCGGTGATGTGCTCCAATAGACCGGCGCGGGATGAAGAAGGGTTATCAACGGGGATATGGACAAAAGGTATCCCGGTCGCCGGTCGTACCTGCCGCTCGCCCGCCGTAAGGATGGCAGTGTTCATGACTGGTGAGAATGGGTTGTGCAGGGGGCTGAACAGGCTGGAAATGTCTCCGGTTTGTTTTTTCGCTGTTATTTATTTTCAACAACATGGCCCGCTTTGTTTTTAGCTTCGTTCCGGTTCGTTTTAGGTTCGTTTTTTTAACGGTCCTTTGTTTTCAATCACTTCTCAGCTTCGTTTTTAGCTTCGTTCCGGTTCGTTTTTTGGTAATTTCTCTTTGTTTTCAACAACTTCTCCGGTTCGTTTTTCAAAAAACAAATTATTTTGTCTCACTTCTCTAATGTCATGTTTCAGAAGTGCTTTGATAAAATCTGCGCGGGCCGCTGTCATTCCGAGAGCCGAGGTTTCGATCGGCCCGAAGAATCTGCTTTGTTTTCAATCCCTCATCAAAAGCAGATTCCTCGCGGAGTTTACCCCGGGAGCAGAGCGAGATTCCTCGCTCCGCTCGGAATGACACGGTGACCGGGGCTCGGAATGACATTCAGGCTTATGCAGTGAATGAATGAGCCAGTACACTAAAACCTCCGAGAAAAAAGCCTTCTCCTTCTACCGCAACGTACGTTGTTAAACGTTGCGGATTTTGCCTGGCTGCCGGGCCAAAGCCGCGGAACCCCATAAGGCTATCATACTAGCCCACGCTTGTCAAGAACATTTTCGGCCAGAACATTTTCGGCCAGGCGGCGGGCTGGGAGCCCGGCTTTGGCCGCTTCAGCCTCACGAAAGAGCTGTTAAGGGGCGGCAGGAACGGCTCGCTTCGCGAGATCGCCCCGATCAATCGGGGCGCCCGTCCGCACCAATGTCCGGCGCAAGGTCCTCACTTCAACTTGAGCAGCACGACGCCGTGGCGAGGAACTTGTGCTGAATAAGTGCCCGAAAAAGTCCCCAGGTCCTTTCGCGCCCAGAGATCGCGAACCTCGACGGCGCCGGCCATGCCGATCTCTTTGAAGTGGACGGTGATAGGCATGGGGCCTACGCCCCGGTTGAAGAGGCCCACGGCGTTGCTTCCGTCCGCAAGCGGCTTTAACCAGATTTCGAGCGGACCCTCCTGCCAGGCGCGGCGGCCTTCCACGCCTTTCGGATCCTGATCGACGGCGATCACTTCCGGGTTGGTCAGGATGGCCAGCGTGTCCTTGCTCATATGGGCCAGATTGTTTCCTGCCTGGAGCGGTGCGGCAAGGATGCACCACAAACTCATCTGGGTCATTTCCTCGTCGTGGTTCAATTTGCCGATGCCGATTTGGAGGATGTCGGGATCGTTCCAGTGTCCCGGCCCGGCATACGGGGCGAGGCCGTTCTGCATGAAACCAAACATGGTGACGCGGTTGTAGTCACCCCCAATGTCGTCCGTGGTGCGCCACATGTTGCCGCCCACCGAAGCTCCCCATCGCCACACGCCTTCCAGGCCGTACTGGCAAAGGCTGTAGAGAATGGGGCGCCCGGTACGCTTGAGCGCGTCGCCCATTTTCCGGTAGGCCGCCTGCATCTGGTCCGGCTCGTAAACCTTGGCGGCACTGCACCAGTCGTACTTAAGAAGGTCCACGCCCCAGCGCGCGTAGGTTTGGGCGTCCTGCTCCTCGTGCCCGTAGCTGCCCTCATAGCCCGCGCAGGTTTTCGGTCCCGGCGAAGAGTAGATGCCAAACTTCAGGCCTTTGCTGTGGATGTAATCCCCCAGAGCTTTCATGTCCGGGAAACGGCTGTTGGACTGAATGATGCCCTTTGCGTCGCGCTTTCCCTGCCAGCAATCGTCGATGCTGACGTAGGTGTAACCGGCGGCTTTCATTCCGGTGCTGACCAGCGCGTCGGCGTTGGCGCGGACGATGGCATCGCTCACTTTGCACCCGTACTGATACCAATCATTCCAACCCATGGGTGGCGTCGGCGCCAGCGGGACCGCCTGGGCAAAAGACTTCCCAGCCAGCGACGCGCAGACAAATATCAGCATGATCGCACTGGCAATCCCAAACTGTCGTGTTCGATGCATCACCTGCTTGACCTCCTCCCCGGTTTGGACTTCCGCTATCTGAAAGTGCGTGCGCCAGCCTCAGCGAGCCCCGCCGCCTAGAACTTGACAACCGGAGCGAGCGCCACGCAGATCAGCCCCGCAATAAAAAAGGCGAACATCAGGGCGAGCAGGCGCTTGACGGGCCGGTCGGCGCCTGCGAACTCCTTCCACACAAACACTCCCCAGATCGCCGACACCATGGTCGCGCCCTGCCCCAGCGCGTAGGAGGCCGCGGGGCCCACCATCTGCACATAGGAGGCGACAAAGTTCGAAATCGTTCCCACACCCCAGATCATCCCTCCCAGGACTCCCCAGAAATGGAGCGCTTTGTTGCCGCGCAGGTAGTCCCCAAACCCTACGGGAGGGCCGGAAACGGGCCTGCGCATGAAGATGTAATTGAGCGGAACCGTGCAGACCAGCACTCCAATCCCAAAAACATAAGCCACGGTGTAAGGGCCCAGATGGTTCGGGCCCGTCAAGGCCTTGGCGACAAAGGGATAGAACAGTCCCATGCCCACGCCGCACAGCAGGCTCAGAAGGATGCCCCGGGTGCTGACCTTCAGGTCCTGCGAGATTTTCCGGTAAGCCATCGCGTCCAGCACGATGGCCACGCACACCAGCGCGATGCCTCCAAACAACAACAGGGGATTCCCAGCCGGCGTGATGATGTAATTGAGGACCGAGCCGATCACCAGCGCGAGACCAATGCCGATGGGAAAAGCGACGGCCAGCCCGGCAATGGCAATCGCAGCCACCAGAAGGATGTTGGCGATATTGAAAACGATGCCGCCCAGGAACGCCAGCAGCAGATGGTGCGCATCCGCCCGGCCGAGATTGGTCATAAAGCTGTCGGGGCTGGCAGAGTTGGTGGTGCCCAGGGTGAAACCAATAAACACGGTGGCCAGCAGGATCCCCCAGACGTAATCCCAGTAGAAAAGCTCAAACCGCCAGTTCTTGCAGAGCTTCTGGGTATTCGCCCAGCTTCCCCAGCAGACCATGCTGAGAATCATCATCACCAGAGCAACTGCGTAAGTGGTTGGAACAAACATCGTCAGCACCTTTCACGTCTAACCGGTTGTTGAAAAACCCGCGTGACCTGTCATTCCGAGGAGCCGCAGACGACGAGGAATCTCGAAGTGCCCTGATTTCAATGCGAGATTCCTCGCGGAGTTTCCCCCGGGCGGAAAAACAGATTCCTCGCTCCGCTCGGAATGACACACGACCGGGGCTCGGAATGACACGGTTCCAGAACGTTTTCGAACAAACTGCCAAAGGGTTGCTCCCGTCCGGGGCCGCGAGCCTGGAACGATCCACAATGCCTTATTCGGCGTCCACGACGCAACGAAAACCCACCGTGCCGGAGCGGTCCGTGCTGGGCGCCATCAGAAGAAATTTACCGTGCTCATCCAACCTGAACGCCTCCGGGAAATACCATCGCGAGCCCTGCGGGTGATAGTGGCTTCCGCCGCGCAGAATCGCCGCGCGAGTGTGCGGGTCCTCAAACTCATCGGTCCACTGCCAGACATTACCGACCATATCCATCACCCCGAACGGACTGCCTCCCTTGGGATGCGCGGCAAGGTCCGAGGGCGGTGGAAGGGTTCTTCCCTGATCCAGTTCGGGCACGGCAGCCGGGTCCCACCTGTTGCCCCAGGGATAAAGCCGGCCGTCGGCGCCCTGCGCGGCGTATTGCCATTCCCACTCGTGCGGCAGGCGCTTGCCGGCCCAGGCGGCGTAGGCACGGGCGTCTTCAAGGGAAACCCACGTGACAGGCTTGTTGCCCCAACCCGCCGGATACGTCCCGCCTTTCCAATCCTTCAAAAAGTTGTGATCGTCCTGGGGATGATAGCGCGAGGCATCAAGGAATTTCTTGAACTCGGCGTTCGTAACGGGAAACCGGTCGATGTAAAAGGCATGGATCGACATCCGGTGATGATGATACCGGCGCGGCGAGTCCTCCCACGGCTCCTGCACATCGACGCCAACATCATTGCCGCCCTCGATTTCAATTCCGTGCACGTCAAACAGGAATGGGCCGCCCGGAATGTGGACCATGCCCGGCGGCGCCTGGGATGCCGGCTTGGTCGGGGAAATTTCCACGATGTGCTGGGGCAGAAATTTCCACTCGTGCGAAAAAGAGCTGAGGGGCTTTGCAGAAAGTTTATGCAGGGTGGCGAGAAGCGCGCTGAGCTTCTGGCCCGGCTCGCGGGCTGTGGCCAGCACCGAACCAAAACCGTGGGCCTCCATCTCAAGACTTAGTGTGGCCGTGCCGCCCTGCACCGCGGGCTTGAGCTCAACACCGTGCCAGAGGTCGAAATAGCGCGTGCCCGGCTTGTAAGGAACCTGGATCTGTTTGCCCTCAACGGCATATTGATTGCGGTTGACCAGCGTCCATAGAGTTTCGTTCCCGCCGGGAAACAGGCTGGCGAAGATGCCGTAGCGAAGGGTCGGCGTGTGCGGCACCCAATCCTTGCTGACCAGCAGTTCCGGGAAGGCCCTCTCGATGGTGGCCACGCGCCGAAGAGCTTCCGCATCGCGCGGAGTTATCTGGTTCCAGATGCCCCAGATGTTCTCCCAGCTTTCGTAGCCCACGCCGTTGAAAAACGCGAACTGCAGATCATCCGTTTTGTCGCGGGCCCAGCGGCGGCAGACGTTCACCATGTGCCGGGGTTCAAGCCATTTGTGCAGGCTCACCATCGGCTCAAAAGGATACTCCCAGTATCCCCAGCTCATGTTATTCCAGGCCAACGCTTCGCCGGGGTTCCCGGGCGCGCCCTCGGGCTCAAAGGCCAGAGGATGGCCTGTGGCGTCCGAAGCTTTCCGGAAGGCCAGCGGGACCTCGGAAAGCGTGTCGCCATTCACGCCGTCGGCTCCCACGGCAGCCAGCAGCCGCGCCACAGCCGTCCAGTCGGGCACGCCTTCGTTTCGAGTTCCCTGATCCCACAGCATGACCGGAAATAAGACCTTCACACCGTGCCGGTGAAAGTCTTCGATCATCCGCCGCACGCCCGCAAGGCCTCCGGGCATGTCGCGCAGCCAGTCGTATTGGTTGCGATTATCAATGCCAATATTCGGGTAGGTATGCC
>Ga0307372_10013642_pt1 | contig 10489 bp, 1 predicted proteins | sample OX1MG_FD_202533 | JGI IMG/M metagenome (GOLD analysis project Ga0307372, IMG submission 202533) | Soil microbial communities from Risofladan, Vaasa, Finland - OX-1 | ecosystem: Environmental > Terrestrial > Soil > Coastal area > Acid sulfate soil | place: Finland: Risofladan, Vaasa | collected... | reverse complement strand
GCTTGTGGCGCGGTTGGGCGACCCGCGGCTGGGTCATCGCTGGCACGTCACTTCCGTGGCCTACAGCCTGAAGGCACGATCTTGGCCGCGGCCGGCGCCGACAAGCTGATCGTGCTCCACGACACCACGTCGTGGCGAATCCTGCGCACTCTGCGCGGCCATAGCTCGCCGATCCTTGCCCTGGCATTTCACCCCGGCGGAAAGATCCTCGCCAGCGGCGGCAGCGGCGAGGTCAAGCTCTGGAACGTCGACTCGGGAGAAGAACGACTCTCCGTGCCCGGCAACGTCGTCGATGTGCGGTCGATGGTGTTTGTCCGTGACGGAACTCAGTTGGCCGTCGGAAGCAACTCGACGATCAAGCTCTACAGTGTCGCGACGTGCGAGCTGGCCGAGGAGCTCAAGGGCCACACGGGAAGCGTCTGTGGGCTCTCCCTCAGCCCCGACGGGGGCCGGCTTGCTTCATGCGCTCGCAACGATCGGACGATTCGGATCTGGCCGCTGACCGACAAAAAAGCCCCGTTCGTCTTTGAGGGAAGGGCCGAATGTCCCGACCCTCGCGCGGTGGCGTTTTATCCCGACGGCAAGAAAATCGCCGTGGGCGGCTGGGCGCCTGTCTACGGGTACGACGCCGAGACGGGGCGGTTTCTGCAAGAATTCCATCCGCGGGGCGTGGCCAACTGCCTCGCCTTCAGCCCCGACGGCAAGACGCTGGCAGCCGGCGGCGGTCAGCCCAGCGGCGCGGGCGGGTGCGTCGACCGCTGGGACGTGGACAGCGGCACCTCACGATCGACCGTCTGGCTGCCTGGCTGGTCGGCCAATTCATGCATGTTCAGTCCCGATGGCGGGCAGTTAGCGGTGGCGGCCGACGGCTACGGCGCCGGCGCCTTCCATGGCGAGGACTATTTCGATCGCCAATGGGAAGAAACGCACCAGGTGTGCCGCGCGTTCATCCTCGATACCGGCGACGGCCGGCTGCTGGTTCCGGCCGCCGGCCATTCGGCACCGGTGAGCGGCCTGGCCTTCGGCCCCGGCGGCGAGTGGCTCGCCTCCAGCGGCTACGACGGCAAGATCCATCTCTGGGACATTGAGAAGCTTGAGATGACGCGCACCTTTGCCGTGCCGCACGATGATCTACGGCTCTTTAGCAACACCATCCAGGCCGTGGCCGCTTCGCCCGACGGACAATGGCTCGCCGGCAGCGTGGGCGACAAGGAGGTCCGTGTGTGGGAGGTCGCGACGCGAGGGGAGCCCTTGGTGTTTGAAGGCGCCTGCTTCGCCCACGGCTCGTTGGATTTCAGCCCGGACAGCCGGCTGTTGGCCGTGGGCGGCCGCGACCATCTGCTGCGCGTGTGGGACGTCGCGAGCGGCACCCAGCGGTGGCAGCTTACCGGCCGGGCCGACGAAACGCGGGTCGTCGCCTTCAGCCCCGACGGACGCCTGTTGGCGTCGGGCGGCAAGGGAAACGGCGTCGTTAACCTATGGGATGCCCAGCCGGGCGATGAAATCGGGACCTTCGCGGGGCCTGGCGGCGATGTCGTCGCGCTGGCCTTTGTCGACAACAACATGCTCGCGGTCGGCTCGGCCAACGGTACTGTCAAATTGCGGGCCGTACCGTCGGGCGAGTCGCCGGCGGCATTGCGCCCGGAAGAAGCCGCGGGCGAGTTGACGGCGCTGGCCGTGCCGCGCGGCGGCCAGCGGCTGGCAACGGCCCACGCAGACAGTACGGTTCGGGTGTGGGACATTCAGCGCCGCAAGGTTGCGCGGAGCTTTCCGCTCTCCGCTGGTCAAAGGCAAGTGTTCCGTCTGGCGTTTACCCCCGAAGGCCGCTACCTGGCGGCCGCCATGGCCGACGGCACGATCGAGATGCTACGTCTCGATTCCACCGGCGGCCCCGATGCAGATCAACACGCGACTGACGCCCCGGCAGCCAATCCGCTCGACCGTCGAGCGCTGCGCTCCTTCGGTTTCTTGCTCGATCAGGTCCCCTCCAAAGCTCCGCTGGTGGCGCGCTTGGGCGACCCGCGGTTGGGTCATCGCTGGGAATTGACTCGCGTGGCGTACAGCCCCGACGGCGCCATTCTGGCCGCGGCCGGCCTCGACAAATTGGTCGTGCTCTACGACACCAAGACCTTGGAAGTCTTGCGCACACTGCGCGGCCATTCGTCGAGGGTCACCGCCTTGGCGTTTCATCCCGATGGAACGATCGTCGCCAGCGGCAGCCCCTCCGAGGTCAAACTCCACGACGTGGCCACCGGTGAAGAGCGGCTTGCGTTGCCCGGAGGCCTCGCCGAAGTCGAGGGGGCGATGGCGTTTGTCCGAGACGGCGCGCAGTTGGCCGTCGCAACCGGCGCGGCGATCCAGCTTTACAACGTCGAGAGCGGCCGGCTGGCGCGGGAACTGAAAGGCCACACGGGCCCCATTGCGGCCATTGCGTCCAGCGCCGATGGGCTTCAGCTCGCCTCTTGCAGCGGACCGGATCACAGCGTACGCGTCTGGTCGTTAAGCGAGGAAAAAGAGCCGTTGGTCTTTGATCACCGCGGTGGCCCGCACGCGCTGGCCTTTCATCCGCGCGAAAAAATCATCGCCGTGGGTGGCATGGGGCAGTGGGTCGGCGTCTGGGACAGCGAGACCGGACAGTTGTTGCGAGAGTTCGCGCCGCCTGATCCCACGCCGGCGGGGGCATGGTGCACCAGCCTCGCTTTCAGCCTCGACGGCCAGACGCTCGCCGCCGGAGGGTATCAACCCTCGGGTGCAGGCGGCTTTCTGCATCGTTGGGACGCCGCCAGTGGCGCGGCGCGGCCCGCCATCTGGGTCGCGGGGCAGAATGTCAACAGTCTGGCGTTCAGTCCCGACCGGCATCTGGCCCTGGCCACCCGCGGCTACGGGGCCGGTGCGCCGAAGGCCGACGCCGAATTCGGCAGCCAGTTTGAACAGCCCCACCAGGTGAACCGGACGGTCATCCTCGACGCCGGCGACGGCCGGCTGCTCGTCCCGGCCGCCGGCCATGCGGCGCCGGTGAGCGGCCTGGCCTTCGGCGCCGGCGGCGACTGGCTTGCTTCCGGCGGCTATGACGGCAAGATCAATCTCTGGGATATGGAAACGCTGGAGGTGACGCGCACATTCGTCGTGCCGCACGATGATCAACGGTTATTCGATAATACGATCATGGGCGTGGCCGCTTCGCCCGACGGACAATGGCTCGCCGGCAGCGTGGGGGGCGACAAGGAGGTCCGTCTGTGGGACGTCGCCACGCCGGGAGAACCCTTGCTGCTGCCCGGCGCCTGCTTCTCCCACGGCTCGATGGCCTTCAGCCCGGACAGCCGCCTGCTGGCCGTCGGCGGCCGCGACCATCTGCTGCGAGTCTGGGACGTCGCGAGCGGCAAGGAGCGGTGGAAACTGACCGGCCGGGCCGACGAAACGCGCGTCGTGGCCTTCAGCCCCGACGGTCGCCTCTTGGCGTCCGGCGGCAAGGGGAGCGGCGTCGTCAACCTATGGGATCCCGAGTCGCGAGGGGAGTCGGGGACGTTCGCGGGGCCGGGCGGCGACGTCGTCGCGCTCGACTTTGTCGATGACGCTACGCTCGCGGTCGGCTCGGCCGACGGGTCCGTCAGGCTGCGGGCTGTGCCCTCGGGCGAATCGCTGGCGGCATTGCGCGTGGAAGAAGCCGCGGGCGAGTTGACGGCGCTGGCCGTGCCGCCCGGCGGCGAGTGGCTGGCCACAGCCCACGCCGACAGCACGATCCGGGTGTGGGACATCGAACGCCGCAAAGTTGAGCGGAGCTTTCCCCTTGCCGCCGGTCAAAGACAAGTGTTCCGCCTGGTGTTTTCCCCCGAAGGCCGCTACCTGGCGGCCGCCATGGCCGACGGCACCATCAACCTGCTTCGTCTCGCCACGGCTCAGGCGAGCGGGGGGCGTAAGCTCCCTGGTGATTCGGCGAGCCGACCCGCTTCCGGTGATACCGACTCCACGGATAGCGGCGTCGACGCCCCCGCGGCGAGCGCTAATAGTCCGCTCGACGCGTTCCCACTGCGCGCCAAGGGTCACGCACTGCCCCAGATCGCCGACGCGGTGCCGATCGTGGCCGAGCTTGGCGATTCACGTTTGACCCGCTGGTGCCGGCAAATTGACCGCGTGGTCTTCAGCCCCGACGGCACGCGCATCGCGTTTTCGGGGTTTGAAGAGGGATCGATCAGCATTTGCGACGCGACCACGTTCGAAGTCGTCCACGCGCTCCAGGCGCAACGCGGCTTCGTGCTGGGGATCGCGTTTCATCCCAAGCAGAACACCCTGGCGAGCTGCGGTGCCGATGGCCAGGTCAAGCTCTGGGATTTAGAGGCCGGGCAAGAGCGCGCCACGTTGGCCGGCGACTTCTCCGTGCCGTGGGGCGGCCTGGTGTACAACCCCGAGGGAACGTTGCTCGCGGTCTCCGCGGATCCCAACGTCGCGAACCCCACCATCAAAATCTGCAACCCCGCGACCGGCGCCGTCGAGCGAGAATTGGCCGACGATGGCGCAGGCAGGGGGAACATGGCCTTCAGTCCCAACGGCAAAATGCTAGTAAGGGCTCGCCAAGACGCGATCCATCGGTGGAACTGCGACGATTGGAGCAAGCTCGAGCCGCTCGAGCCCGGCATCGACGTCCGAAGCGACGTGGTTTTCAGCCCCGACGGTCATTCGCTTGCCGCCCCAGGGCACAGTTCGGTCGTCGTGGCCTGGGACGTCGACAGCGGCAAGGAGAAGCGAAGATTCATTCGCCACCCATTAAGAGCGGTCTCCACGGCGGCATATAGTCCCGATGGCCAAACGCTCGCGGCGGGGGGCATGGCGTGGGACGGGTATCAAGCGTTCGTCGACTTCTGGGACGCGAACGATGGGACGCACCGCTCGACGCTCCTGCTCGCGGGGCATTCGACCGCGCTTTCATGCGTCTACCACCGCGACGGAACGACGCTGGCCATCGGCACGGGCGGGCAGAGCTGGGGCGAGAATCCAGGCCGCGTTTTCATGTACGATGTGGAACAGGGCCGCATGCGCGTGCCCGACGGCAGTGGCCACACCGCCGCCGTTTCGTCGCTCGCGTTCACCGGCGGCGGACGCCAGCTGATCTCCGGCAGTTACGACCACACCGTGCGCGTGTGGGACCTGGAAACGCTGGATTCGGTCAAGATGCTCAAGCCCCGGCGGGACCCCAATGGGCTTCCCGGTCTGGTCCAGGCGGTGGCGGCCTCCGCCGACGGGGACTTGCTGGCCTCGGTCACGCACCACGACGGCGGCAGCAAGGGTTCCTGGTACTCGGTGCAAATCTGGAACGCCGAAACGGGCGAAGAACTGTTGTCATTGCCGGGCGGTTGCGCGGTCCCCGCTTCGCTCGCTTTCAGCTCCGACGGCCGGAACCTGGCGGTCGGCACGCACGATCGGTTGGTCCACGTTTGGGACCCGGCCTCCGGCACGGAGCGCTGGAAGCTTGAGGGACATTCCGACCAGGTCTCCGCCGTGGCCTTCAGCCCCGACGGCCGGACACTGGCCAGCGGAGGCCACGACAAGACGGTCAACTTCTGGGACATGGAAACCGGCGAAAAACTGGGCACGGCGGGCGGTTTGCTCGACAAGGTGGTCGCGATAGATTTTCTCGGCGATGGCCGCACGCTGGCCGTGGCCGGCGCCGATGGCACGATCCAATGGCGCGAAGCCCCGACGGGCCGAGTACAGGGCACGCTGGCGGCTGATGCGAGCTTCGGGGCGCTCACCGCCATGGGCCGTCGCGCCCGGCGGCGACGTGTTGGCCGCCGCCTACGCCGACGGGAACGTGCGGCTCTGGAACGTCGAGAAGCGCGAACTTGAGCAATCGTATCCGCTCGTTCCGGCCGGCAATCACTTCAAGCACCTGGCGTTCAGTCCCGAGGGCCGCCATTTGGCTGTCGCGTTGAGTAACGGTTCGATCTATCTCCTGCGCGTCGGCGACGCCGCTCAGGCGAGCGGAGGGCGTTAGCCCCCTGTTGATTGGCGAGCCGACCCGCTGCCCCGGCGTTAGCCCCCTGTTTTTCCTCGGTCTTCGGACGAAGGCCAGGATTATTCATGGTCCGCCACCAACCGAGACGTGGGGCAGGTTTCCAACCTGCCATGTACCTTGACCATTTTTCATGGCAGGTTGGAAACCTGCCCCACGTGGAACGAGGAAACGACGATCTTTTCCCATTTTTCCGTAACTCACCGCCGGCTTCGCGCATATACTGTCCGTGATGTGGCAAAGCGCGCCAGAGGCGGATTTCGCCGCTGGCTCAACGTTGGCGATGCCCCGGCCAAACTGCTGACGAAATCCGTTACAAGGAGTTCGCTCGATGTCGCCTTTTTCCATTGGGCACAACCGTCCTTCACGCCGACGCGGCGAGAAGCAAGGTGGCCGGCGGCAGGGCCGTAACTGGTCAGCCCGCTTGCTCGGCTGGTTCCAGGGAAACGGAATGAATTCCGTTCTACGTCTGGAACGGCTCGAGGAACGGGCGCTTCTGACCAGCCAGCCCGATTTGCTGATTACCGCGGCCACGGCGCCGAGTATGGCGGTCGAAGGCGACACGGCCAAGATCTCGATTACTTGGACGGTGGCGAACCAGGGGGCGGCCGCCGCGATCGGCGACTGGAGCGACGCCATTTATCTCTCGGACGTCAATGGACTCGACAAGAACAGCGTCCAGATCGATTCGCTGAACGAGGCCTTCCATTCGCCGCTGGCCGTGGGCGCCGCCTACGACGTCACGCGCGTCGTCACCATTCCCGAAGCCGCTCCCGGATCCTACTTTCTCGTCATTCAGACGAACGACAACGGCGCGCTGGCCGAGAGCGACACCACCAACGACACCAACGCGGCCAATCCGTTGCCGATCACGCTCAGCGCGCCCAACGTCGATCTGGCGGTCAGTGGGGCGACCGTCGCAAGCTCGACGGTCGTGGGGGGTGACGGCCAAACGCTCAATGTCTCGTGGACGGTGAAAAACCAGGGGAGCGACGCGGCCCTGGCGGGCTGGAACGACGCCGTTTACGTTTCGACCAAACAAACGCTCGATTCCAGCGCTCGCAAGCTCGATACGCGCGCCGCGCCGGCCGGTCCGCTCGCCGCCGGCGCCAGCTACACATCGCACGACTCGCTCGCGGTGCCCGACCTGGCCGCCGGGCAGTACTACCTGATCGTCGCCGCCAACAGCGACGCCAACCAGGGCGAGAGCGACCAGGCCAACGACACCAACGACGTTTTCGCTTTGGCCTCGCAGCCGATCACAGTGACGTCGCCGGGCAACGTGGATCTGACGGTTTCCGGCGTTACCGTCAACGGCGCCACGTCGCGGCAGACGGCGGTCGAGGGCAACGGTCAACGCGTGGCGGTCGCTTTTACCGTGACCAATGAAGGGAGCGTCGCCGCCGCCGCCCAGTGGACCGACGCGGTCTACCTGTCGAGCCAAGACACGCTCGACTCGACGGCCACGCTATTGGACGAGTTGTCGCCCCCTTCGGCCAGCGGACTGACCGGACTGCCGCTGGCTGCCGGCGCCGGCTACACGCAGCGGGCCAACGTCACCATTCCGGCCTCGGCCACGGGCACGGAATTTCTGATCTTCGAAACCGACGAACACGACGTGCAAGCGGAATCGAACAAGGTCAACAACACAGTGGCCGTGCCCATCACGGTCGCCGCGCCCAACGTCGACCTGAAGGTGACCGACGTCAGCGCCAACGCCGGCTCGGCGGTCGTCGGCGATGGCCAGTCGGTGACGGTCACCTACACCGTGCAAAACGCCGGCGGCGACACGGCCCGCGGCAGTTGGCAAGACGCGATCTATCTCTCCGGCAGCCAGATGGTCGGCGCCGGCTCTCAGCGACTCGACATCATCGGCCAGTACGGCGGCACCAATGACGTGCCGCGGAGCCTGGCACCCGGCGCCAGCTACACGGTCAGCGATACGGTGACCATCCCCGACACGGCGGCGGGCGGCGCATTCCTGCTCGTCGACACCAACGCGGGCGCCGGCGCCCGCAACGAGCAGCAAGAAACCGAACTGACGAACAACGTTGGTTCGACGCCGATCACGCTCACCGCACCGGCGGCCAATCTGGTGATCTCGGCGGCCCAGGCGACGCCGGCCACCGTGGAAGTGGGCAACGGCCAATCGCTCGACCTTTCGTGGACCGTGACCAACAACGGCACCGACGCCGCTGGAAGTGCCTGGCAAGACAGCGTTCTTTTGGCCAACGATCCCAACGTCAGCGGCGACGCGACGAACCTCTATTCCACACGACGCGGCCCCCTGGCCGCCGGCGCCAACTACACCGTCAACGCCGCCGCCACCGTGCCCAACCTGCCGACGGGCAACGCGCAATTGGTCTTCGTCAGTAACCAGTCCGGCGCCCAGTCGGAGACGGCGAAGTCCGACAACGTGGCGACACAGGCGATCACACTCACGTTGCCCCAGGTCGACCTGACCATCAGCGGCCAAGGACCGGCTTCCGGCGCGGCCATCGAAGGCGCGACGATTCCGGTGAGTTGGACGGTGACCAACACCGGTTCCGAGGCGGCCGCCGGCGCCTGGAGCGACGCCGTCTACTTGTCAGACAGCCCCACGCTCGACGACACCGCCGTGCGGCTGACCAGCGTTTCGGCGGCGGCCGACGCGCCGCTGGCCGCCGGCGCCGGCACGTACACGCAAACGGCCAACATCACGGTTCCCGCGCCCACGACGGGCCAGCACTATCTGCTGTTCGTCGCCAACGACGGCCGGACCCAGGGCGAAACGAATTACGCCAACGACGTCAGCGCCGTGCCGCTCACGCTTTCGGCGCCGGATCTCTCGGTGACCCAGGCCACCGCGCCCACCAGTGCACCCGTGGTCGAGGGGGGCCAGACGAGCGTCTCCTGGACGGTGAGAAACGTCTCCGCGACCGTCGCCGCGCCGGCGAATTGGCAAGACTCGGTGTTCGTTTCCGACCAGCCCTTCTTCGACGACAGCACCACTTACGTGGCGTCCTTCGACGAGAGCAGCCACGCCGGGCTGGCGGCCGGCGGCACGTACACCGACAGCCAGCCGATCAGCGTGCCGCAATTCCCCACGGGCACGGCTTACTTGTTGTTCGTCACCGATCTGGGCAAGTCTTACTATTACGGCAGTCTCGAACGCAGCCAGCCGCAGTCCGACACGACGGGACTCTTGCCCGACGCCAACGACGTCAAGGCCGTGCAAGTCACGCTGGCCGCGCCCGATCTGTCGCTGACGCAGGCGACCGTGCCCACGGGCTCGCCGATCGTCGAAGGTGGTTCCGCCAACGTCTCGTGGACCGTGCGGAATCTCTCGACCGACACGCCCGCCCCGGCCGCGTGGTACGACTCGGTTTACGTTTCCAGCAAGCCGACGTTCGATTCCAGCGCGGTACTCATCAACAACTTCAGTGAAAGCAGCCACGTTGGTCTGGCGGCCGGCGGCACATACACCGACAGCCAGCAGATCAGCGTCCCACAGTTTCCCACGGGCAGCCAGTACCTCTTGTTCGTAACCGATGACTACTACGGCAACGCATATCAGCCGCAGAGCGACGGCGCCACGGTGCCCGACGCCAACGACGTCAAGGCCGTGCAAGTCACGCTGGCCGCGCCCGACTTGTCGGTGACGAGCGCCACCGCGCCCACCGCGGCAATCGACGAAGGCTCGCAGATCGACGTTTCCTGGACAGTGACGAACCTTTCGCCCGACACGCGGGCGCCGGCCAACTGGTACGACTCGGTTTATGTCTCGAGCAAGCCGACGTTCGATTCCAGCGCGGTACTCATCAGCAACTTCAGCGAAAGCGGCCACACTGGGCTGGCGGCCGGCGCGAGCTACACCGACAGCCAGCCGATCAGCGTGCCACAATTCCCCGTGGGCACGGCCTACGTGTTGTTCGTGACCGACGACTATTACGGAAGCGCCGGGCAGCCGCAGAGCGACGGCGGCGCCGTGCCCGACGCCAACGACGTCAAGGCCGTGCAAGTCACGCTGGCCGCGCCCGACTTGTCGGTGACGAGCGCCACCGCGCCCACGGCGGCGATCACCGAGGGAGCGCCGGTCGCCGTCTCCTGGACCGTGACGAACGTCTCGCCCGACACCGCGGTCCCCTCGAGCGCTTCCTGGTACGACTCGGTTTATGTTTCCACGAAGCCCACCTTCGACTCCAGCGCGGTGTTCATTCGAAACTTCAGCGAGTCGGGCCATGCGGGACTGGCGACCGGCGCGACCTACACCGACGGCGAGACGATCAACGTGCCGCAGTTCGCCACGGGCGGCCAGTACCTCTTGTTCGTGACCGATTATTACTTCGGCAGCGGCGGGCAGCCCCAGAGCGACGGCGCCACCGTGCCCGACGCCAACGACGTCAAGGCCGTGGCCATCACGCTCGACGCCCCCGATCTGTCGATCTCGGCGGCCAGCGCCCCGGTCACGGTCGTGGTCGGCAACGGCGCGGCGTTTCCCGT
>Ga0307372_10013638_pt1 | contig 10492 bp, 8 predicted proteins | sample OX1MG_FD_202533 | JGI IMG/M metagenome (GOLD analysis project Ga0307372, IMG submission 202533) | Soil microbial communities from Risofladan, Vaasa, Finland - OX-1 | ecosystem: Environmental > Terrestrial > Soil > Coastal area > Acid sulfate soil | place: Finland: Risofladan, Vaasa | collected... | reverse complement strand
GGCCTGAACTTCTCCTCTGATGGTTCGAGATAGTCCCAGGTGCGCTCGGTCTCGATGACATGTGCATCGGCATCGATGACTACGGTCTTGGTCTGTGTAGCCGTCATGAAAACCTTCCCCCGTTTTAGGTAAACGCGAATCCAGTACGACGTCTGTCTCGCGGTCAGCCCCCGCCCGATCGTATCGTTGCACCTCGCGTAGGGCCAACGCCATGTCGGTTACGCGATCTTTGAACAACATTGAGCAGAGGTTGCGAGCGAGGCGCTCTGAGCAGGAGGTTATCGGTAGGTATGATCGGTGAGATGTGGTCATCTCTTTTGCTTAGACGGCCCTTTTCTCGCTATAACGCTCATTTTCCCCGTCGCGGCGCCGACAAAATGTTGTTCATCGCGGGGAAACACTCCAGTAATACTTCGCGATTAGATATAGATAGGTGAACGGCGACCTATTTGACAGCTATCGGCTTGAGGACGCCTGGGACGAAATGTTCGCGGCTGTTGATTCTCCCCGGCCACCATCGGTAGGTCTCTATGAGACCCTTCGGGCACTTTCGCCGGCGCAGTTTGAAGAGCGCTGTCTTGAGCGGGACCGGTCGCTGCGCGATCGTGGTGTGACCTTCGCCCATTCGGGCGAGGAGGTTCCATTTCCGCTTGATCCGGTACCCCGTCTGATCGCTGCCGACGAGTGGTCAAAGATCGAGGCTGGCGTCTCCCAGCGCGTGCGAGCACTCGAGGCCTTTCTCCACGACATCTATGGTGATGGGCAGGTCTTCGCTGACGGCGTCATTCCACGACGGCTCGTTTATTCCTCAAAGCACTTCCAACGTGCGAGTGTGGGAGTAGAGGCACACAATTACGTCCGGATCCACGTCGCAGGAATCGACCTTGTCCGCGACCGCTATGGATCGTTCCGGATACTTGAAGACAATGTTCGCGTGCCATCTGGGAGCTCCTATGTTGTGGAGAACCGGCGAACAATGGCACGGATCTTCCCGGAACTCTTTTCGAGCCACCATATTCGGCCAGTTGGTAACTATTCACAGAGGTTGCTCGCGGCGCTTCTTGCAAGTGCTCCGGCAAATGCGAGCAGCGACACCACCGTGGTTGTTCTTACGCCTGGCGTGCACAACTCGGCGTACTTTGAGCACTCCTTCCTAGCTCGTCAGATGGGGGTCGAGCTCGTCGAGGGACGAGATCTCGTTACGCGACACAATTCGGTATACATGCGCACCACTGAGGGTGAGCGCCGTGTCGATGTCGTCTATCGCCGAGTCGATGATGACTTCCTCGATCCTGTGCATTTTCGGCCTGAATCGCTGATCGGCTGCGCGGGGATCTTGAACGCGGCGCGCGCTGGCAATGTGACCATCGCGAACGCTGTTGGGAACGGAGTTGCAGATGACAAGCTCGTCTACACCTATGTTCCGGATCTGATCCGCTACTACCTCAGTGAAGAGCCTCTGCTATCGAACGTGGATACGTTCCGACTTGAAGATCCGAACCAGATGCACGAGGTACTCAGCCGCCTTGACCAACTCGTCGTCAAGCCGGTCGATGGCTCGGGGGGATATGGACTGGTCATTGGTCCCGTGGCGACAAAAGCAGAGCTTGCAGAGACGGCGGAGATGATCCAACGCAGTCCGCGCTCTTATATCGCACAGGAGTTCGTCGAGCTCTCGACCGTTCCAACAAAGGTCGGTGACCGCCTCGTTCCTCGCCATGTCGATCTGCGTCCCTTCGCGGTCAACGACGGTTCATCGATCTGGGTTGTACCGGGAGGTCTGACACGGGTCGCGCTTCGCGAGGGGTCAAGCGTGGTGAATTCGAGTCAGGGTGGAGGCTCAAAAGACACCTGGGTACTCGCGCCAAAGCGGGCCGAGTCACACCGGCTTTCGGTTGCTGAGCCGTCTCAACCGCTCGAAGAGCAGCTTCCCTTTCCGACGCTCGATCCAGCACGCGGCCCAACCTTCGCCGCAGCCCAGCAACAACAACAGCAACAACAGCAACAACAACAGCTTCGTGTTCGGGAACTCCCGTGTTAAGCCGAATCGCGGAGTCCTTGTTTTGGACCGGTCGCTATCTTGAGCGAGCCGAAGATACGGCGCGACTTCTTGATGTCCAGATTAATCAGCTACTCGAAGGGGCGAATATCGTCGAATCGACGGTCGCCAAGACGTTGCTCTCGGTGATGGGAGTGCCGGTCACGCTCAATCAGCAGTCTGATCTCGTAGCGGTCACCGCTGCCTTGTCGGTTTCTCGTGACGAGCCGAGTTCGATCTTCTCTTCGCTCAGCGGCGCGCGTGAAAACGCGCGTGGAATTCGTGAGTCAATCTCTTCTGAGCTCTGGGAGTGTCTCAACGCGACACTTGTTGAGCTTGACGCACGCGGCCCAGCGACTCAGCAGATGGGTCCGCACGAGTTCTTTCGATTCGCGCGTTTTGTCAGAGAGCGCGTGGCAATTGCGGTCGGTATCGCAGATGCGACCATGAGTCGCGACGATGGTTGGCAGTTCATGCTGCTTGGCCGCAACATCGAGCGAGCCGACATGACGGCTCGTCTCCTAGCTGCTCAGTTGAATGATGCGAGGGGAGGGCCGGACTGGGCCACGACGTTGCGTGCATGCTCTGCCTATGAAGCCTATCTTCGGACCTATCGAGGCGTCATTGTTGCCTCTAAGGCGATTGAGTTTCTTGTTCTTGATCGTTACTTTCCGCGCAGTGTCTATTTCTCGCTGCTCACCGCCGAGAGCTGTCTTGGTGCGCTTGAGCAGCAACAGAGTCGAACTGGAGCTGGCCAAGAGGCGAGGAGGATTATCGGTCGGGCGCGCACCACGTTGGAGTATCAGACCGTGGATGAGATCATCCATCGGCTTCCCGGACATCTTCATGACGTTCAGGAGGCCTGTTCTAATGCGAGTGCCGCCATCGCAACGACGTACTTTCAGTACGAGGCGACGCTCGCATGGAGGGCCGAAGATGCGTCGCAACACCTTGAGCGTAGGCGCGATGGCAGTTAAGACTATGAAACCGAAACGGGGTACTCTCCAATGAGTTGGCGGATTTCGACGATTCATAGCTCGATCTATCGCTATGAGGAACCTGTCATCGCCTCGTATAACGAGATCCGCCTGCTTCCACAGTCGTCGTCTGGCCAGTCGGTGTTGAGTGCGAATGTCTCAGTCGTGCCCGCGACTTCGTTCTATCGCTATGTCGATTACTTCTCGACATCGGTCATCTCCTTTGACATTCCCGAACCGCACCGCGAACTAGTGGTGATCGCGAGTTCGACGGTCGAGACAGCTACGGCCCGTCCCCGGCCGACGGGTTTGACATGGTCCGAGATGGAAAGCGAAGCGATCAAGGAACGCTTTGGCGAATATCTCGAGCCGACACGTTATGCCTCGGGCGACGAGGAACTTTTTGAAATTGGGAGAATGTTCCGCAACGAGTCCTCGCCGTTTGGCGCTGTCGAGGCGGTCAGCGGCTGGATCCAATCGTCGATGATCTATGAGATTGGAGCGACCCGGGTGACGACTTCGGCGCTTGAGGCATGGCATTCACGTCGTGGCGTCTGTCAGGACTTTGCTCATCTTGGGATCGTGATCTTGCGAGGGATCGGCATTCCAACCCGCTATGTATCGGGGTATCAGCACCCGAGTGTCGAGGGAGAGTTGGGTGTTTCGATCGCGGGCGCCGGACATGCGTGGATGGAGTGCTGGGTGGGGGCTTGGTACCCGATCGATCCGACACACGGCGAACGAGCCGGTGACCGCTATGTGACCGTGGCCCGCGGTCGAGATTATGCTGACGTGGCGCCGTTCCGAGGCGTCTATCAGGGAGGTGCCCTTGGTGGGCTGGAGGTATCGGTGGAGCTGACAAGGCTCGCTTAGAGGATCTTTTCTCTTGCGTATCGGGACATGTAAATGTTGCGATCGCGGTACAGTATCTTTGGCTATGCGGCCGCACTCTGGATTGAGGCTCCGGGGAGTACTGTTTGATGTGGCGTCTGCACTGCAGTTATGACGGTATCTTGACAAAAAGATTGCTTTCTGTTACACATTTGTAACGCGATGCATTTGCATCGCTCTGCATGACGGCAGGGGGCGTCCGTCACATGACGGGCGTACCAAGAACTCACTATGAGGGGGAACATTGATGGCAGTACATCGTTACCGCAATGCCTTGGCCGCTCTGGCTATGGCATCGACGGCTATTGTCGCCGCAGCTGGTACAGCGGGCGCAGCCGTTCACAACTCGTCACACGCGAAGGTGTCGACGGCAAAGAGGCTCGTATTCCGTAAGAATGGCACACCGATCCTTACCGGAATCACGATCCGTATTGCTAACTCGGCAGGTTCAGCGCACATTGGTGACGCTCACATCTATGTCATGGAACAGGCACTGAAGCAGTGGGGCGCAACGACCTCAATGGTCAATGGCTCCGCGAACATTGCTGAACTCGGTGTTGCGAGTGGCAACGAGGACATCTGCACCTCACCTGTCGCGACTGCAATCGACCTTGGCCTTACCGCCTTTGGTCCCAACCAGACAAGTGTTGCCTACTTCCTCATGACGCCAACGAGTATCACCAAGCTCAGTCAGCTCAAGGGCCTTAGCTACGCGGATGACTACTCAGCCGGAAACGTTGACTTCCCGCTCTGGGCAGCAGCGGCAAAGCTCGGTGGATTCAAGATGTCCGACATGCACGAAATCACCACAGGTGCTGAGGCCAACTCGTACAACCAGGTTCTCGCGGGTAAAGCATCCGCAGCTTGGGTTGACCCGAGCACGGTCGCTGACGCCGGGCCAAACTTCCACACGCTTGCCTCTGCTTCGAAGATCGCTCCGAAGTACGCGGACAGCATGATGTTCGCACGGCCGGCCTGGATTGCCGCCAACCCTGCAACCGCAGAGGCGATTGACCTTGCCTGGCTTGCGTCGGCAAAGACGTTCAACACCAACGAGGGCGCATGGGCAGCTGACGCTTACTCATACACCGCTGGTACCAACTCGATCAGCAAGCTCCGTACGGCCTACACGCTGTTGAAGTCCATCGGTGGATTCGCATCGTCGCACAACTCCTTCAGCCGCCAGGCTGTTGCGGAGAACGTGGCAATTTCGAAGGGCCTTGGAATTGTTTCCCAGCTTGGAAACCGTCCACTTGGGCAGCTTGTCAAGACCGCAGCTTGGGACCAGGCGTGGGCACAGTACAATGCCCACAAGAAGGCCTACTAAGGCCCCAAGGTAACGCACTAGGGGTGAAGTCCGATGCACCGCTGTCTCTTCCAGATATGGTCGAGGCAGCGGTGCACGGCTGCCCGTCGTGATTTGGGAGCCAGGCTCCCGAGTACTACTTTGTAGGCATTGTTTCCCAACGTCGTTCCCTTTGGATGAAACGACTACTTACGTGTCAGCGATACAAGTGAAAGAAGGTTGTGCGTGACTACGCTCTCCGGTGCACCTCAGACACGTTCCGTTGGATCTTTGGGTTCTTCGTCCGATAGCGGAGAGGCGGGATCAGGCGACAGGAACGCGTCTAGGCGCGTGAAAACGAAATCGATCTCGGAGACAAATAGCTGGCGGTCGCGGGTGTCTCGTTACACTGCAATCCTTGTCGTGCTTGGCGCCTGGCAGGCAACAGGAGCATTTCTTGCTCCCGTATTTCTTTCTACCCCAACGAGATCGATCGCTGCGTTCTATGACCTTCTCGTCAATGGAACGCTTCCCAAAGCGGTCGCCTCAAGCCTTCTCATCCTCGCGATGGGTATTGTCTGCTCGGGATTTTTCGGCGTCACCCTCGGAACCATCATGGGTCGAATTCAGTTCCTTGAACGGGCACTTGACCCACTCGTTACCTTCGGAAACGCCACACCGTCCATCGCACTTTTGCCATTGATGGAGGTGTGGTTCGGTCAGGGCAAGCTCTCGGCCGTGATCTTCATCTTCATCATCGGCTTTTGGCAGATGGTGGTGAATACGCTCGCGGGAATGCGCGTTGTCCGCATTGGTTACCGTGACGTTGGCGTTGCCTTCGGCATGACCAAATGGGAACAGACTTTCCGGATCTATCTCCCCGCAACGCAGCCGTTCATCTTCGCAGGTGCTCGGATTGCCCTTGCCCAGTGCACCGTTGGAATGATCCTTGCCGGGCAAGAGCTCGGCCAGGGTGGACTCGGTGGCATCGTGAACACCTACGGAACCTATTTCCAGACCGACAATTTGATTGCCACGATTGGCACCACCTGTGCACTCGCACTTGCAATGTTTACCTCGCTCCGCATCCTCCAGGACACCAAGTTCAAGTGGATTCGGGCAACCTCCGCTGGTCGTCGTGGGGCGAACAGCAAATAGTCGTGAACGTGGTCGAGCCACCGGTGATTTTCGGCTGGCAACGCCACTCTTATTAACCCTCAGAGAAGGATCAACGTGACAGATTCGATCGGTAGTGCGAGCCATGCAGGTTTTGCGTCCGCCACACATAGGAGTTCAGCCTTGTCAGATGCACCAGTACTTTCCATCCACGGCATCTCCCGGACGTTCGTGGGTCAAGAGCGAGATGTCGTTGCACTCGACAACGTCGACCTTGATGTTCAAAAGGGCGAGTTCATCAGTCTCGTTGGTCCCAGTGGTTGCGGAAAGACCACACTGTTGCGCATCATCGACGGCCTTGATGCAGCCGATTCGGGAACCATCGACCTTGAGGGCAAGAGGCTCAATGGCGTTTCCCAGGACATGGCCTACGTCTTCCAGGACATCAATCTGCTTCCGTGGCGCTCCGTCCGCGGAAATGTTGAACTCGGCCTCGAGGCGCGCGGCGTCGAAAAGGCGGAACGTCAGCGCATCGCGACTGAATGTCTTGAGATGGTTGGTCTCAAAGATGTGATGAATGTTCCTCCCTACACCCTCTCGGGAGGTATGCAGCAAAGAGTCGGTGTCGCACGGGCGCTTGCAGTCAAGCCAAAGGTTCTCCTCATGGATGAACCCTTCGGACAGCTTGACAACTTCACCCGTGAGGCACTTCAGGGGGAGGTTGCGCTGCTTTGGGAGCAACTCGGCATCACGATCGTGTTTGTCACCCACGATGTCGACGAGTCGATCTTCTTGAGCGACCGAATCGTGGTGATGCACCGTAATCCGGGACGTATCGTGGAGATCCTTGACGTGAACCTGCCCCGCCCACGAACCCAGGCCGAGTTCCGCGGCGAGCACGAGACCATTGAACTTCGCTCCAGGATCACCTCGCTGCTTCGATCCCAGGAGGGCGGACTATGAGCGTAAATGTCGCGAACGTTGGCGCGAACGTTCCGTTCAAGGCGAAGCACAAGCACCATGTACGCAATGGAGCATCGTTCGTCGTCTATCCGATCATCGCGCTTGCGGTACTGCTGAGCCTCTGGTGGCTCATCTCGTCGTTCACCAATCCACTCCTGCTCTCATCACCTGCAGCGGTGGCACGTGCCATTGCGAACATCCTGACCCATCCAACGACAACCAGCGCACTGTTGCTCTCGCTGCGCGAGATGTACCTCGGTCTCGTGCTCGGCGTGTCGATCGGATTCACTCTCGGTGTCTTCATCGGCCGATTTCCGGCTGTCAACAACGTCATGAGTCCCTTTGTCAACGTCGTCAACGCGACACCGCTGATCGTTGCCATCCCGCTTCTTGTCATCTGGACAGGGATCGGTATGGAGGCCCGGGTCGTGTTCACAATGATGGTGACGACCTTCCCGATGCTGTTGAATACCGCAGCGGGCGTACGAAACGTACACAAGGGATACGTTGAGGTTGCTCAGACCCTCGGTCTCAGCGAACGCAAGACGCTCTATAAGGTCGCGATTCCCGCGGCGATGCCGTACGTGTTGGCGGGTCTGAGAAGCAGCCTCAGTCTTGCGATCATCGGAATGGTCGTCGGCGAGATGGAGGTCAGCAACGTCGGAGTCGGCTGGCTCTTGCTCCAGTACGGCGCAGGACTCCAGACGGCATTCCTTCTCGGTCTGATCTGCATCACCTCGATATTTGGTGTCGTCAATGTCACGGCGTTGAAGGTCATCGAGCGCACCGTATTTCGCTGGACGACTTCGACTCGCTAGGCGGGGCGAAATCAACACACACAGCTCTTATTCGATAGCGTTGCGAGAACGATGACGCGTCTCGATGCACGATCCAAAGCAACGGGCTCTACGAAGTACGTCGCCGACATCTTCCAGGGACGTCCAGACCTCTATCACGCCGCGATCGTGCGGAGCACGGCGGTGCACGCACGGATCCGCTCGATCGATGCGAGAGAGGCATTGACCCTTCCCGGCGTCATCGGTGTCTATACGGCAGCCGATATCACCCAGCATCCCTGTGGACGTGCACTTGAAGACATCCCTGTTCTCGTGATCGAGCGGGCGCGCTATGCCGGTGACCGGGTAGCCGCAGTCGTCGCGACGACTCGGGCGATAGCAGAACAGGCGGCAGCAATGGTTCTCGTCGATTACGAGGACCTTCCTGCGGTGACGACGATCGAAGAGGCGACTGCTCCAGATTCCCCACTCGTTCACGATGAGCCCTGGAATTATCCGGGCGCCGTCATCAAGCCAGGAGACGGTCGCAATCTGATCCACCGAGAGACGGTCGGCTCCCAGGCGCAGATCGAGGTAATCCTCGCTGACTGTGCATACGTCGTTGACGAGACCTATTACACCCAAGGGGTCCATCAGGGCTATCTCGAACCTCAGGCCTGTGTCGCGGACTACGAATCATCGGAAAAAGTGCGTCTTTGGTTTACGAATAAGGTCCCACATCGTCTGAGAACGATGTTGAGCCACTGTCTCGACATGCCGCCAGAGGCATTTGACGTTCAGCCAATGGCAATGGGTGGTGACTTTGGTGGTAAGGGCGCGCCGGGTGAGGCTCCGCTTGCGATCGAACTCTCACGTCTGACGGGACATCCGGTCAAACTGGTGCTGCGTTACAACGAGGACCTCATTGCCGGAAACCCAAGGCATCCGTCGCGCATCCGCGTTCGGATGGGCTGCGACGCCGAGGGGAGATTACAGGCAGTCGGAATGGATATTGCGATGAACGGCGGGGCCTATGGAGGCTGTACTCCCTCAGTCGCTGGAACCTCCGCCGCGCAGTTCCCGTCGTATCGCGTCGCTCATTTCTACGCGAACTATCAGCGTGTCTATACCAACACCGTGCCGCGCGGATTCATGCGCGCGCCCGGTGAGGCACAGGGTGTGTTCGCGCTCGAGTCCGCGCTCGATGAACTTGCAGCCAAGGCAGGGATCGAACCCGTAGAGATGCGACGCCTGAACCTTCTCAGGACCGGAGACCCAGACGACCATGGTCATGTCTGGCTTGAGAGCAGGGGTGTCGAGACGCTCGACCTGGCGATGCGCGAGCGAGAGTTTGTAGCTGCCCCCGAGGGGTGGCTGACGGGAACAGGAATCGGGATCTACAGCCGATCGACGCCACACGCGCCGACAAGTATCCGGCTCGTTCCGACTGCGACGGGTGGGGTGTGTGTGGAGATTCCCGTCGTCGAGACGGGCACGGGAAGTCACACCGTCATGCGTGAACTGATGGCTGAGGCACTCGGGATCGCGCCTTCAGAGGTCGAGGTCGCGCAGGTTCCCTCGGATTCGCTACCCTTTGATACCGGTGTTGGAGGTTCTCGCGTCACCTCGACGATGGCACTCGCTGCAGATGTCGCGGCAAAGGCCTGGCGTAACCGTCTGACCGATGAGCCGATCCTGATTGAGCTCAAATCAGCGGAAGCGCCGCTCGTGGGATCTGTGGCAGTCCAGGTCGTCAGTGTCGCCGTCGACCCAGAGACTGGGCAGTTGCGTATCCTGAATGTGTTGAACGCGATCGATGTGGGAAGCATCATCAACCCTTTGGCGCATCAGATGCAGATCGATGGTGGAACGACGACTGGGATTGGATTTGCCTGTCTTGAGGATCTTGACGAATCCGAAGGTCATGTCTGGGCGGCAAATCTTGGCGAGTACAAACTTCCCTCGATGCGTGACACTCCCCCCTATAAGACAGCGCTCCTTACCGGCGGCGTTGGAATTGGAACCGCGAATGTCAAGGCGATCGGAGAGTTGACAACGCCGCCAACGGCTCCGGCAGTCGCGAACGCCGTGTTTGCTGCGACAGGTCGACGTCTTCGCAGTCTTCCGATTACTGCTGAACGGATCTATGAGGCGCTCCAGACCAAGGTTTGACCGCTCAATTGGTCCCAGCGCGCGTCGACTTCATGATGGCGCGTGAATTCTCTGTGTGATGAAGACGATCTCCTCCTCTTGCTGGTGGCGTTTTTGCGGTTTCGCTGAGGGCTTTGACCAGAAGATCTTCCAATTAATTTGATTACTCGCTGCGTTTTTGACCCTGCACTAGCCTGAGCACCAGGTCCTTGGCATGGGGCGACCCAGCGTCGTGGACCTGTTGAGCCAGTGTGTTTGAAAGTGGATCACTCGGGTCAATGCTGGGCCAATCGGG
>Ga0307372_10013637_pt1 | contig 10493 bp, 9 predicted proteins | sample OX1MG_FD_202533 | JGI IMG/M metagenome (GOLD analysis project Ga0307372, IMG submission 202533) | Soil microbial communities from Risofladan, Vaasa, Finland - OX-1 | ecosystem: Environmental > Terrestrial > Soil > Coastal area > Acid sulfate soil | place: Finland: Risofladan, Vaasa | collected... | reverse complement strand
TGGCGATGCCTGCTGGCCGATGCTGCGATGGCGATGCTCTGGGTGCGGCGATGCTCTGGGTGCGGCGATGACCTGGGTGCGGCGATGACCTGGGTGCGGCGATGACCTGGGTGCGGCGATGACCTGATGGGGATGCCCTGATGGGAATGCTGCGCGCCTTCGAGCCCATCTGGCTCCTGGTTGCCGCCGGGTACGTCGCACGCCGCTGGCGGCTGCTCGGCGACAGCGCCGCGACGGTGCTCGGCTGGTTCGTCTTTCACCTCGCGATGCCCGCGGCCCTGTTCGTCACGCTGGCCCGGACTCCGCTGGCCGGCTTCGACGGCCGCGGGCTGGCAGCCTTCGGATCGAGCACCATTCTGGCAACCGGCGCTGGCTGGTACGGCGCGGGCCGGTTCTTCGACCGCAAACCAGGTGAGCGTGCGATCTGGGGCATGGCCAGCGGGTACGTGAACTCCGCGAATCTCGGGATCCCGGTCGCGACGCAGGTGCTCGGCAACGTCTCGTTCCTGGTCGAGGTGGTGCTGCTCCAGGTGCTGGTGGTCGCGCCGATCATCCTGGTGACGCTCGACCGGCATGCGGACGCGGCCGGCCGGGTCCGGCTCCGGCGGATCGCCACCTTGCCCTTCCGCAACCCGGTCATCCTGGCCTCGGCGCTTGGCATCGCCGCGCCCGCGGCCAGCTTCCGCGCGCCATCGGTCGTGCAGACGCCGCTGACCTGGCTGTCGGCCGCCGCCGTGCCGGCCGCACTGGTCGCACTCGGCGCCTCGCCCTGGCGCCAGGGATCGGCGCTGGACGCCGAACGCGCGGAGATCTCGGTCATTACTGTCCTGAAGCTCGTGGCTCAGCCCGCTATCGCCTATGCCGCCGGTGTCCTGCTGCACCTGCCGCCGGACCAGTTGCTCGCGGTCGTCGTCTGCGCCGGACTTCCCACGGTCCAGAACGCGTTCATCTTCGCCCAGCAGTACGGCGTCGGCGAGGCGATCGCCAGCCGGGCCGTGCTGACAACCACAGCGCTGTCGCTCGCGAGCATCGCCGCCACCGCTGGGCTCCTCGGCCACTAGCGGTACGTCGGCGGCCGAGGCCAGCGGCGGCTGCTTAGCCAGGCGAGTGCCCGGGGTCCGTGCGCGCGAGGCTGGCAAGCACGGCACGCACCTGATCGGACAGCCTCACAGACCCGGGCGGGGGCAGCTGATGCAGGGCAGGCCCGAACAGCGGGCTGCCCGGATTCGCGCACAGCCAGGCCTCCCGGGCGGCTGCGGGCAGCGCGGCGAGCAGCTGCAGGCCCTGCGCCACCTGCTGCCCGCCAGCGGCGGCCTGGCGGGCCTTGCCGCCCTCGGCGGCCGGCTGGTCGAGCAGCGCCAGCAGCCAGTCCTGGTCCGCGTCCCTGGCCGCGGCGCTGGTCCAGCCGCCTCGCAGCGGACCTGACCAGTCGGTGCGGTCCGCCAGGGCAAGCAGGTCAGCGGGCCGGAGCCCGGTGTGGCCGGCCCAGAAGCTCGCAGGGCGGCGGCGACGATCTGCCGCAGCGGCCACGCCTGCACGCCGACGCCGCCTGGCGGCGAGCCGTCCACACCATCGGCCAGCAGGTCCGGGGTCGCCGTCTGCGGCACGGTCAGCGTCAGCCGCTGGCGCAGATGCTGACGCTCGACGCCCACGACCGCGGCGGCCCTGGCAGCGGCGCGCTGTGAGTAGCGCGAGCCAGGCAGCCGGGCAAGCAGGTCGGCGCCGGCTCGCCGCACCTCCACCTGGCGGTCGGCCAGTGCCCGCTCGGCCAGCGGCTCGTCGTCCAGGCTCAGCCCGGTGGCCAGCAGGGCCACGAACGCGGCGGTCCCGGTACGGGTCGCCGGCCCAGGCGGCGGCGACGAGGTTACGGCCGGCCGCCGGGTCAGCCGCCCGCAGCCTCGCGAGCAAGGGCCCGCCGGTCGTCGATGCCGCCGGTCTCCCAGACGCTGGCGACATCGGGACCGCCCGCGCCGCGCGCCCAGGCCCACTCGTCATTGCGGCGCGCCAGCCAGGCGGCCAGCGGGCCGAGCACGGGCAGCAGAGTGGAACGTAGCTGAGGGCGGCTGGCGGCCGCGGTGAGCAGCGCGGGCAGCAGCACATCGGGCGGGCGCCGCGCGGGATCGCGCGCGGCGAGCAGCCGAAGCCACTCGGCGGTCAGGTCGTGCTCGCCCGCCCGCAGCAGCTCCGCGAGCCGCCGCTCGGCGGCCAGGGACGCCGGCGCCTTGCCGTCCTCATCGGCGGGATCGGGCGCCGGCCGGGCGCCGGCTTCCGGCGGGCGGAAACCGGCCCGGCGGGCCCGGGACAGCGCGGCCGAGTAGTTCAGCAGCCTGGTCTGATCATCGTCCTGGTTCAGGCCAGCGGCGACGAGTTCCGCGGCGGGCGGGCGGTGCGGCGCGGGCGGCCAGCCACTGCGTGACCCAGTCCGGCGGTGTCGCGGCGGGCACCGCGCCGTCCGCCGTAGCGAAGCAGCAGCCCGATGGCGTGCTTGCAGGGAAACTTCCGGCTCGGGCACGAGCACTTGGCTGCGGCGTCGTCCAGCGCGGCCTGCGTCAGATAAGGCAGCTGGCCGCTGCCCCGGCATTCTCCCCAGACAGCATGCTCGTCGTGGCCGCTGCCTGACCAGCGGGCGGGACCCGCCTGGCCCAGGCCCGGCCCTGGCGGCGGCAGCGTCCGGTGCCATGGCAAGCACCTGGTCCCTGCTGTACCGCGCCAACCCAGGATCCTCCCGGCTACCTGGCACCGCGAAGACCGCGCATGATCGCACGGTCGGCTGGAGCATCGGGAACGCGGTCGAACCGGACGTGATGCGCGCCCGGCACGCTGACCAGCAGCGCCGAGGCGTCCTCGGTGAGCCGGACCGTCAGCGATCCGCCCTCTGAAACACCGCCGTCAGAGACACCGCCCTGTGACACACCGGCTGTTGAAGCGCCGCCAGCCTCGTTGCGGCCGGCACTGCGCCAGACGCCGTCTCCGGCCGGCCTGAGCCGGCGCGGCGGGGCCAGGCCGATCACGATCGTGAGCGCGCCGGACTCGCCGGCCGTCAGCTCGGCATAAGCGCGCAGTTCTTCGTTGCGGAAAATCCCGGCCGGCACGGGCAGCGACGAGGGGCCGTGCGGCGCGGGCTCCGCCCGCCGGTAGCGGCCCTCCGGCCTGGCCGACAGGCCCCAGCCCGCGATCAGCGTGCCGCCGGCCGCCGTGTACGTTCCGCCCGCCGCCGGTCCGATGCCGTGCCAGCTGCCGTCGGTGGCCAGCACGAACCTTTGCTCGTCGCCGTGCTCGCGCAGGACGAGCTGGCCCGCGTCCGCCTCGAACCGCAGGAACACGTCCTGGTCGGGCTCGTGGCGCAGGCCCGCGATCCCGCGCGCCTGCGCCTCGGCCTGATCGGCGGGCGCCGGGATGCCGGCCAGCGCCTGATAATGCGCCGCCGGGTCACCGGCGGCGACGAGCGCGCTGGCCACGGCGAGCGCGACGTGCGAGGCGTAGCGGTCGTTGCGGTTGGCGAGCACGCTGACACCGGCTCGCTGCCCGGGCAGGTAGATCACAGCCGCCCGGTACCCGGCCCAGGAACCCGAGTGCCACCAGGCGACGTTGCCGCTGACGTCGATCGACTCCAGGCCGAGGGCGTAGCCGATCTGGGTGCCGTCGGTGAGCACCTGCCTGGCCAGCAGCGCGTCGCGGATGTCAGCGCCGAGCACGGCGCCGGTCGCCATGAACGAGTGCCAGGCGGCGAGGTCGGCCAGCGTGGTCACGATCGCGCCGTCGCCGACGACCTCCTCGGTCACGTCGTAGCGCCGGAACCCGGGACGCTGCTGGCCAGCGCCGCCAGCAGGTGCCGCCACGTAGCCGGCGGCGAGCCGGGGAACGAGCAGCGACACATCCTCCCGGAAATGCGTCGCGGTCATGCCGAGCGGACCGAGCACCCGCTCGCGGGCGAACAGCGCCAGCCCGGATCCGGTGACCCGGCGCACGAGGACGGCGGCGAGCGCGTAGCCGGTGTTGGAGTACGAGAAAGCGGAGCCTGCCGGGAAGTCGAGCTCGGCCTGGCCGGTGATCAGGTCCGCGAACCTGTCCTCGGTGATACCCAGCACCGGCAGGCCGGCGATGTCGCACAGCGCGAAGTAGTCACGCAGGCCGGCGGTGTGGGTCAGGCACTGCCGGAGCGTCACCGGCTGAGTAAGCCGCAGCTCCGGCAGCGCGTACCGGAGATCGGCGTCCAGGTCGACCAGGCTGTCCCTGGCGAGCAGCAGCAGGCAGGCGGAGGTGAGGTGCTTGCTGACCGAGGCGATGTCGAACGCGGTGTGCTCGGTGACCGGCACGCCATGCTCGGGTACGGCGCAGCCCGCCGTCGCGGACGAGACGAGCTGGCCGTCCGCGTAGACGCCGACAGCAAGCCCCGGCTCGCCGCCGGTGGCGAGCGTTGCGATGAAGTCCTGCAGCTTGTCCGGGCTGAGCACGGTGAGCAGGCTAACGTGAACCATCCGGCCGGGCAATCTCGGATTCTCGCTGCCACGACGCCAGACGTATCGTGGGGTGCAGATACCGGCACGGTTGGGCGGTGCGGCCATCGATGACATCATCAGCCAGGGCGAGGACCACGAACCGCGGCCCTGGCCTCGGCGCCTGGCGATCGCGGCGGTCATCGTCGTCGTGCTGGCTGCCCTGATCGTCCGGCACCTGCCCCATGGCGGCGCGCCGCGCCACCATCGCCACGCAGCGGCAGCGAGTCCTGCCCCGGTCAACCAGGCTCCCGCTGCCATCCATCCGGCCAGGCCGGACGGGATCACCGGGCCGACCGCGTCGTGGGCCGCAAGCCTGAGGCTGCCCGTCGGCGGCCCGCAGCCCAGCTGGCTGTGGCCAGCCACGGGCCGCACCGAAGCCATAGCCGGACTGCCACGGGCCAGGCCGGGTTACCTCTTCACCCGGGTCCGTGGCGGCTGGGCCGTCCAGCAGGCTCCAGCCACCGCCACCGCCACCGCCGGCTGCGCGGACTGCGCCGGGCCGGCGCTGCCGGTCTATTTCCTCGCCGACCGCGCGCAGTCGGCGACCCCCGTTGGTGCCGCCGAGAAGGTCGCGCCGGCTGTTACAGCGAGCGCGCTGTGGCTTACCAGCTACCCCATCCATGCGGACCTGGGTAGCGCGGTGGGAGTGGCGCAGGAAGTGACCGCGAGCGGCGCCCCGCTCGGGCCGCGGTTCAGGCTGCCTGCCGGGTACGCGATCGACGCGGCGACCGACCGCGGGCTGCTGCTCGTACCGGCCGTTCAGCGGGCAACGCCGACGTACAAGCTGTGGAACCCCACGCTCGGGCAGGTCAGCCAGAGTTTCAGCGGAGTGATCGCCGCGAGCGCGAACGAGATCTCGTGGGCGCCGCCGTGCGTGACCCGGTGCGTGGTCCGGGTGCTGCACCTGGCGCCCGGCAGCCAGGCCGAACCCCGCCAGACGCGGTCCAGCGAAACCGAGATCCGGCTGCCCGCGTTCAGCTCGGCGGCGAGCGGCGCGTTCAGCCCGGACGGCAAGCTCCTCGCGCTCGAGCTGACCTTCGGGAACGGCGGGAACGGCGGTGCCCTGGCGACGCAGCTCGAGGTGGCGTCGGTCGACAGCGACCACCTGGCCGTCGTCCCCGGATCCTGGGCCAGCAGCGATGCCCTGGCTGGCTTCGGCTGGCCGTCCGACGGCGACAGCCTGGTCGCCGAGCTGAGCTTCATGACCAAGGTGCAGGTGGCGTCCTGGCACCTCGGGGCCGGCCGGGTCGCCGTGGCGGTCGTCAGGCCGGGACAGAATCCGGACGAGCTGATCGTCGGGTAGCGCTTTCAGGCTGCGCCCGCAGGCTGGCTCCCTGCACCGCCCAGCTCAGGTCGGCCGCGGTGACCAGGCCGACCACCTGATCGTGCGCGAGTACGACCGCGAGGACCTCCCCGCCCAGCGGCGCCCTGGTCAGCAGCGGCGCGGCCGGATCGGTCGGCGCGGCCATGTACTGCGGCGGCACCGCGATCGCAACCTGCCTGAGGCGGAGCTCGTACCGGTCGGCCGGGCGGATGCGGGCCAGCGCCTCGGTGGTCACGATCCCGGCTAGCTGACCGTCGAACCCGATGACCGGGAAGGCGCTCTGCCTGGTGTGCGCGGCGACCCGCTCGGCGAAGTCCAGGACCGTGTTCCAGGCTGGCGCGATCGCCGGGTCAGGCGTCATGACGTCGGCGACCGTCAGTCCCCGCAGGGCCGAAGTGGCGATGGTTGCCGCGGCCTCGGCCCGGGCCGCGTTCTCCAGGAACCATCCGATCAGCACGAACCACAGGCCGCCCAGCAGGTTGGCGAAGAAGAGGACATCGGCCAGGCCGAGGAGCATGAGCCCGAAGCCGACGTAACGCCCGCCTCGCGTGGCGGCCAGGGCCGCCCGCTGCCGGTCACCGTAACGCCGCCAGAGGATCGCGCGCAGCACCCGGCCGCCGTCCATCGGAGCCCCTGGGAGCAGGTTGAAGACCGCGAGCAGCCCGTTCATCAGTGCCAGCCAGGTCGCCGCGGTGACAGCGGCCGCCGGGCCGCCTGCGTAGCCGATGCCGAGCGCCAGGCCGTAGAGCACGACCGCCGCGGCCAGGCTGGCCGCCGGGCCCGCTATCGCGATCCGGAAGTCAGCGCCTGGATCGGGAGGATCGCCGTCAAGCTCGGCTACCCCGCCGAGCATCCAGAGCGTGATCGAGCGCACCCTGATCCCGTGCCGTCTGGCGATGATCGCGTGGGCCAGCTCGTGCGCCAGCAAGCTGGCAGCGAAGACGACAGCCGCCAGGATCGCCACCAACCAGTACGTGGCCGGCGGCTGGCGCGGGACGGCCGCGGGCAGGACGCTGGCAGCGAGGATGTCGGCGATCAGCGCGAGGATTACTCCGACGGACCAGTGCACGCCCACCGGTATCCCGGCCACCTTGCCCAGTCTCAGGCTCTGCCGCATGCTCGCCTCCCAGCTGCCGGCTGCGCTGCTGGCCGCCGTGCAGCCCCAGGTTCAGGATGGCCGGCCTCGGCGGGAAGGCCGGAGAGGCGAATTCCCCGCGCTGGCGGGCCTTACGTCCCGCGCTGAACTCGCACCGCTGGCGACGCGACCCCGAGTGCGACTACGACTATGGACACGAGCACGAGCACGAACGTGGTCAGTCGTAGCTGGCCTCGATCAGCCAGCGGCCGTCCTGGACGACCGCGAGCCAGGCGGCGCCGTCCGCGGTAACCAGCTGGAACCTGGCCTTCCTGCAGGCGTGCTCGGGGTCCCACCAGCGCTCGGTGACCGGCCAGGGACCGGTCCACGCGGTGACCGCGACCGACGGCCCGCCCGCCACCGACAGCCGGGCCGGCTCGCCGGACAGCTGACCGCGCCCGGTGACTTCCACCAGCGAGCCCGAGCCGTCCGTAACCCTGGCCTGCCGCGGCGACGGGTAGACGGTGGCCGGCGCCGGCGCCGGGATCCTTCCGGGCCACGGCCGGTCAGCCGGCCGCCTGGCGGGGTGGTCAGCGGGGGCAGCGAGGTGGTCGGCGTAGCGGCCGGCGGCGGAATTACGAGACGCTTCCGTATCGCCAAAGGGGACGAGTACCGCCTGGTCCGATGGGCTGCGGCCGCCGGCCAGAACAGGCTGCCGCACCGCGTCCTGACCGAGCATCGCCTGGACCCTGACGGCCGCCCGTGCCACCCGGTCGCTGACCACGGCATCGCCCCACAGGCCAAGCTGGCGTCCCTGGGCCTGGACGAGCTGATCCGGGACCAGCCGCAGCAGGCTGATCCCGCCCGCCTGACATCCGTCGCCACCGGACTCGCCGGCCTCGCCGGGCCAGCCGCCCGGGTGGTCTGCCTCCGCCGGGCCGCCTTGCTGGCCAGCCCGCCAGCCGTCGAGCTGCCAGCGCACCCGCTCGGCCACGGCAAGCTCGGACAGTAGTCCGTCGTGCCGCCACAGCCTGGTGATCTCCTCGCCGTTGTCGCAGACCACCTGGACCTGGACCCGGACGCAAGCCAGTCCGCTCGCGGCAAGCTGAGCGTGCAGCTGGCCGGCCAGCGATTTGGCGGCGAACACAACCCGCTCGGACTGCTCGGCAGGAGGATCGAACTCGATCTGGACGGACAAGTCCGCGGGCGGCGGACCGGCGGCCAGCGGACGAGGATCAAGCCCGCGCGCCAGCCGGTGCGCGAGCAGCCCGTGGGTTCCGAACCTGTTCCCGGCCTCGGTGGCCGGTATCGCGGCGAACTCGCCTAGCGTCCTGATCCCGAGCCGGACGAGCAGATCGGCCAGGTCGGGCTCGCCGAGGACGGTGACCGCGCGCGGCGCGAGGAAGGGCGGTGTCCCTCCCTGCGGAACGATCCTGACGTGCGGCCCCGGCGTGGCCGGGCCGGGATCGGACCGGGCGGTCAGGAGGCCGTCTCGGGAAGCCAGCAGCGCGGCGAACATCCCGTCGGCGATGCCCACCCCGCAGTCGAAGCCGAGCCTGGTCACCGCCTCGACGATCTTGCTGCCGAGCTCCGCCTCCCCGCCGAAGTACCTGGCGGGGCCGCGAACCGCGAACGCGCAGATGCCGGTGCGCAGTACCTCGATCCTGGGGCAGAACTCCTGCACGGCGCTGACCACCGGCTCGAATGCCCGCGCCGCCGGGCCAGCTGCCTGGTTCGCCTGACGGGATACCAGGCTGGGCGGGCGCCACGCCGGGCAGCGCACGGCAAGAACGCGCCGGTCACGGTCTTGCTCGCCGGTCATCCGATCTTCGCCTGCTCCGCACCGGGGCCGGCCACCGCGACGGGGCCGGCCACCGCGACGGGGCCAGCTACCACGCCGGGGCCAGCTACCACGCCGGGGCCAGCTACCACGCCGGGGCCAGCTACTACGCCGGGGCCAGCTACCACGCCGGGGCCAGTCACAGCCGGCTCACCGGCATCCTCGGCCACGGCCGTCACCGCGCCGTCCGGACCCGGCAGCCACAGCCAGCGAGCCTGCGGCCGTGACCAGCCACCGCGCCCGTCCGCTACCACCTGGGCACGGCGTCCGCGCAGCCTGCCATGACCCGAGCCGATCCCAGTCCACTCCTGGGCGGCTATCCGCAGCCTGACCTGCGCTCCGTCCCAGTCTCCCGCGACGAGCAGGACCGCACCGTGCCGCCGGACGGCGGCTTCGAGCTTGCGCCGCGCCTGGGCCGACGGCCGGTCAGGTGGACGCAGCACGACCAGGTCACAGCCGTCGAGCAGCGACGCGACCGCCTGCGGCCAGTTCGGGCCCAGGTCGGGGATCAGCAGCAGCCGGGCGGGATCCAGCCCGGCGTCGGCCGCGGCCAGCACGCCGAACTCGGGTATCCCGGCCGCCACGCACCACGCGCCCGAGGCCACCGGCCCCGCGGCCAGCGCCAGGCAGAGCAGGCTCCAGCTACCCGCCGCCACGACCGAGCCGCGCTGAAGCGCACCGGCTGGCAGGAGGTCACGCAGAGCGGGAAGCACGGGGAGCAGGTCCGCGTCGGAAAGGACGCCGCCGCCCGCACCGATCTCCCGGCCCGAGCGGACCGTGCCCTCGGCGAGGAGACCGGCCAGCCCACTACGTCCCGCCAGGTCATCCTGCCTGTCCGGCCGGACAGGCAGCGACGTGACCTGTGCGACCGCGGCTCTCATGGAACCAACTATCGAACAAATATTCGACTAGCGCAAGCCTGAAGCCACCGGGCGCGGCGGCCGCACCGGGAGCTGCCTGGCGTTTCCCTGAGTGGTCAGAATCCGCAGGCGGCGGCTACCGCGGCAGCGGCAGCCTCGCGGTTGTACGCGGCCGGGATGCCGGGACGCTCGAAGTAGTTCATGTAGATGTCCGCGGCCTGGGTGGCGCTGGTGGCGGCGTTCAGCATCGGGATGTACTGCGACCACTGCTGGTTGTAGGTCAGCACCGCCTCGAGCTGAGCGTGCAGGTCAGCCGCCGGGTTGCCGGTCACGAAGCCAGGCGGCAGCGGCGTCCAGCCGATCAGGCCGCCGCCACCGGTACCCACCGACTCGGGATTCCCCTTGGACTCCTGGTACATGTTCCCCGCGATGCCAGCCGCCGCGAACCGGGTGTACCCGTTCGTGGTCAGGAAGCTGACGATCGCCGCGTAGTTCTCGGGAAGCATCACTGACGACCCTGAGCAGCTCGGGGTGGCGGGCTTGTTCTTCGCGGCTGACCTGGACGCTCCGGCCCTGGGCTTAGGGTGCCGCGCGGGGGCGGATTTCCCGGCGGCGCTACGCGACCTGGCCGTGCGGAGCGCGTTGGCCGTCTTCGATGACGGGGAATGGCGCGCGGTTCCGTGGTGTGACGTCCCGGCCGCCTTGTGGCCGGCATCCGCTCGCTGGTCCGCCGCGGCGCTGGGGGCCGCAGCGCTGGGGGCCGCTGTCGCGGGACCGTGGTCGATGGTGGCGGCTACGACCGCGCCGGCCACCGCGATTGCCGGGACGACCATCGCCGCCCGCTTCACCAGCTTGTTCAGCTGTGCGGGCGGGGGCGGCTTGGGTTGCCCGGGAG
>Ga0307372_10013635_pt1 | contig 10493 bp, 13 predicted proteins | sample OX1MG_FD_202533 | JGI IMG/M metagenome (GOLD analysis project Ga0307372, IMG submission 202533) | Soil microbial communities from Risofladan, Vaasa, Finland - OX-1 | ecosystem: Environmental > Terrestrial > Soil > Coastal area > Acid sulfate soil | place: Finland: Risofladan, Vaasa | collected... | reverse complement strand
GTCTGGTGCGGGTCCGGCTCCGGATCGGCGCCGTGTCGGCGTGCCCGACGAGCGCCATCGCTTATCAGGCTCATGTCTCCCTCCGGCAGGTTGGCCGACCCGGTGCCTCGATCGCTCGACGTGATGTCGTTCACAACAGCATGCATTCTGGCCCGTCGGCTGCCTATCCGGGAAGACCCCCGGGTGGTGTGGGTAGGACCCTGATTCGGTGCCCGACCAGGTCGAGCAGCCCTCACAACCCTCGCGCACCCTGGAGGGACGGCGGGGTCGCCCCGGCCGCGAGCAGCCGGGCACACGTGCTCCGCCCGGCCGGCACGCGCACGTGCCCCGATCTGTCTACTGTCGCCGGTGGTGCACATGGCGGGGCAGGCAGGGATCGCGGGTGGGCGGATGGCGGGTTGGCGGGCTCCCGGACGAGACGCGGCCGAGGGCGGCGGGAGCCGAGCACGGGAGAGTGCGTCGGCCCACCGTCTCGACGCGAATCCGGGAGTCGAAGACTCGACGGGCACCGCGCAGGAGCTCGAGCCGAAGGAGTCGTTGCGCGCCGACTGCGCGCGGTGCAAGGCGCTGTGCTGCGTCGCGCTCTCGTTCCGCGCGTCGACGGAGTTCGCGGCGGACAAACCGCCGGGTGTCGCCTGCCCGCATCTCGACGGAGGGCACGCGTGTGGGATACACGGGCACCTGCGCGCCGCCGGCTACCGGGGGTGCGCATCCTTCGATTGCTTCGGCGCGGGCCAGCACGTCAGCGCGCACACCTGCGCGGAGGTGCACTGGGAGGACGGCGGGGAGGGCACGGCCCGGATGTTCGCGGTCTTCGACGTGGTGCGCCGCCTGAAACAGCTGCTCTGGCACCTCGCCGACGCGTCGGTGGCCGCGGGGGCAACCCCGCTTCGCGCCGAGGTGGACGAGATGCGATGCGTCGTGCAGACGCTCGTCTGGGAGGACGCCGCCACGCTCGACGGCTTCGACGTCTTCGAGATCCAGAGTCGCGTGCTCCTTCTCCTCGCCGAGGTGAGCAGCGCGCAGCGCGGCATGCTCGAGGACTGTTCGGGGCTCCTGGTCGCGACTGCCGACCTGCAGCATGCGGACTTCACCCGCGCCAACCTGCGCGGCGCCGACCTCCGTTACGCCCAGCTCGCCTCGGCGACGCTCGCGGAGGCCGATCTCACCGGTGCCGACCTGCTCGGGGCAGACCTGCGTGGCGCCGACGTCCGGGGGGCACAGCTCGCCGACAGCCTCTATCTCACCCAAATGCAGGTGGAGCCGGCGGACGGCGACGAGGCGACCACGCTCCCCGGTGCGATCCAGCGGCCGGCGCGCTGGGTGGTGACATCCCCGCCCCGTCGGTAAGGGACGGGCCGAGCGCCAACTGGAGAGCCCCCACTCTCCGAGGACCTCGTCACGGGGCACCCGGGTAGAGTCGCCGTCGCTGAGCGGGAAGCGGGCTGTGAGGGGCGCGCACGGGGACGAACAGGAGCGTGGCGATGCGCCACACGTGCGAGGCCGAGGTCGTGATCGAGCGGCCGCCTGCGGCGGTGTGGGCGGTCGTGGCCGATGTCACGAGGGTGGGCGAGTGGAGCGGCGAGTGCCGCGGCTGTACGTGGGAGGGGGGTGTCTCCGAGCCGGTCGCCGGAGCCCGCTTCAGGGGGCGCAACCGCCGGGGCGGTTTCCGCTGGACCCGGCTCAACGAGGTCCTCGTCGCCGACGCTCCCCGCGAGCTCGTCTGGCGGACCGTCCCGAGCGGTCCGTACCCGGACTCGGTCGAGTGGCGGCTCACGCTGCGCCCCGAGAAAGAGGGCACCCGGGTCACCGAGTCCTATCGCATCGTGCATATGCCGAAGCTCATGGAGTTGGTGATCTCGGCGTTCTTCCCTCCGCACCGCGATCGGGCGAGCGACCTGCAAGAGGACCTCGGTCGCCTACGGGCGCTGGTACTCGCCGGGGATGCCGCCACAGTGTGAGCGCGAAGCGAGGGAGATGACACCGCAGCCAGGCAGGGCACGACGCTCTTCCCTGGACAGGTGCACCCACCCTTCACTCCTTGCTGCGCCAGGCGGTGAGGCGCGACACTGCCATCGTCATGCCATTCCGTTAGGTCGAGTGCCCCGCACCCCATCCGGAAGAACGCGCGCGCCTCGTCGAGAGCACGGCGTGGCCGGCAAGCTGGCCTGGTCCCTCAGCGACGGACAGACCTCGACGTCCCCGCAGGCCAGCGGTGGCCGGCTGTCGGCCGGCCCGCTGAGCGAGTTCGTGACGGGCCGTGCCGCCCGCCGCGTCGGAGCCGGGTCTTTGCGCGCGTCGCGGAGTCGCAGGACGGACGCAGCGCACAGCACGGCGATTCCTGCTGCCTCGACGGTCAGGCTCTCGCCGACGAAGGGGGCCTCAAAGCTGTCCTTGAACCCGAACAGACCCCACTCGACGCTCCAGACGAGGCCACCGATGGTTGACGCGAGCATCGCGACGCCGGCGAGTGCGGGGAGGAGGCGTCTGGACACCAGGACGACCAGGGCCACTGCGAAGCCGCCCACCGCCTGCATGAGGAAGAGCCATCCGATGGTCGGGATGGACTCGAATCCGGCGCGCCACAGGTCGAGGTGGATGCCTGCCGACCAGGCGAGCAGGGCGGCACCGGCCACCATCGCGGCGTCGGCGAGCGACCGGGTGGCGCGGCGGCCATTCCGCCCGGAGGTCGTGCTTGCGGACCGCGCCGCCGTCCCCGTGCGAACTTTCACACCTGCATATACGGATCGGGCGGCGGTTCGGATCTGTCAATCCGACTGAGCGCCTCCGGACGTACTAAGGGGACGAAATGCGACGCCCGTCTCACGGCAGATGGAGACCCGGTGCTCGGACAAAGGAGGAGCTCATGGGCCGGAAGATCGTTCACAAGTCCACGATCGGTGTGGTGGCATCGCTCGCGCTCGCCGGAGCGCTCCAGTGCACCCCGCTGGGCGCTGCAGCCTCCGCGGCTCCTTCGCACCACGCGAAGGGCACGGTCCACGTCGCGAGGCTGTCCGTGGGCAGCGCCCTCGTCGACAAGGCGGGTCGGACCCTGTACGTCTTCAGCCCAGACGCGCACAAGGCTCCGACGTGCACGGGAACCTGTGCGTCGTACTGGCCGCCGCTCCTCGTGCGCCACAAGCCCGTCCCGGGGACCGGCGTTCGCAAGTCCCTGCTCGGGACCGTGAGGACCGCAAACGGCAAGCTTCAGGTGACCTACCACCACTGGCCGCTGTACACGTTCGCCGAGGACACGGCCCGCGGTCAGGCGAGCGGGCAGGGCCTGGAACAGTTCGGCGGGAAGTGGTCGACGATCGCACGCTCCGGGCGCTCCCCGTTCGCGACGTCGTCGACCGCCCCGAGCACCACGACATCATCTGGCGGATATGGCGGTTACTGACGTGCCGAAGGGCTGGCTGAATTCGACCGCGAGCGCCGGGGGTCTCTCCGGAAGCGGGCCGGCGTGTTGACGCGGCCGGTCACCGTCTCTGCAATCCGTCCGCAGCCTCCCGCCGTACGCTATGACGTGCGTCGCATCGGGCCGCGTGTGGTCGATCTCTCCGACGAAGCGCTCCTGGCAGGGTTCGCGGCCGCCGACCCGGAGCTTGCTGCGGCGTTCGTGCGCAAGTTCCAGGCCAGGGTCTTCGGAGTGGCCCTGAGGGTCCTCGGCGACCCGAATGCGGCGGAGGACGTGGCCCAGTCGGTGTTCGAGCGGGCCTGGCGCCACGCCCACACGTACGATCCTCGGAAGGGCTCGGTCCCGGGCTGGCTCGTCGTTATCGCTCGCAATTTGGCCATCGACACTGCGAGGGTCCGCCCGGTGGTACCGGTTGACGTGACGGACCTCGTGAGTGTGCTCACCCGCCAAGGGAAGGAGGAGCCCGGCCCCGAAGAAAGGGCCATTGACGGCGACTCCACGGCGCAGCTTCGTGCGGCCCTACGTACGCTGCCGCCCGAACAGGCTCGTGCGATCGCGCTCGCCGGCCTTGGTGGCTACTCGGCGAGCCAGGTGGCGTCGATCGAGGGCATCCCGCTCGGCACGGCCAAGACGAGAATCCGCACCGCCATGTCGCGGTTGCGAGCCAGCCTGAGCGAAGTGAGGTCAGAGCGTGCCTGAGCTCTCCTGCGCCGATTGTATGGACCTGTCCGGCGAGGTGGCGCTCGGCGTCGCCGACGCCCAGGAGCGGGCAGACGTCCTCCTCCACGTGGAGCACTGCCCCGCATGCAGCGCGCGACTCCGTTCGATGACCGAGGTTGCCGACGGACTGGCCGAGCTGCTGCCTCCTTCGGATCCGCCCGCGGGTTTCGACGCGCGCGTGGTCGACGCGATCCTTCGGCCGCCCTCGGCGCGTTCCCGGCTCACGTTTCTCGAGCGCGTGCGTACGCGACCGGTCGCCGCAGTAGCGGCGGTCGTCGTGGCGGTGGCGATCGGAGTCGGAGGGTGGCTGATCGGCGAGACGACGTCGCCGCCCACGTCACCCGTCGTGACGGCGTCGCTCCGGGTCGAACGCACGAACGTGGGCCAAGTGATGGTGTTCGGAGGCGAGCATCCGTGGATCTCGATGGCGGTACACGTGCACAGAGCAAAGACGGTCGTCCGGTGCGAGCTGCGAGACAAAGACGGCGCGGTCACGACCATCGGAAGCTTCACCATCGTCCACGGTTACGGCTACTGGGCGGCATCTTTGCCGTACGGGCTGGTCGTGAGATCGGCAGAGCTGGTCATGCCCGACGGGCACGTGCTCGCGTCGGCAATGCTCGGCACCAGCTGACGGAGATCTCCCGGCCAGGTTTCACGGCAGGCGGCGCGTGGAGCGGAGACTGGACTGGACCGGGCTGGACTGGAGCGGGCGACGCGCGCGTCATGCCTGCGTACGGGCACTTTCTGTCACCACCACTGACCATCTTTCACAGGCGTTCGCCTAGGGTTTCGGCCGGGGTGAGCCGCCGGGACAAAGGAGTCATGAGATGACGCAGTACTTGATTTCCTTCGGTGCCTATGCGATGGACCACATCCCCGACGAGGACATGCCCGCCGTGGCGAAGGCCGCCCATGCGGTGGTCCAGGAGGCTCTGAACGCCGGCGTGTACGTCCTCGCCGGTGGACTTGAAGACGAGAGAGCGAGCATCGTGGCCGCCGACGGGACGATCACCGACGGCCCGCTCCCGGAGTTCATCGGCGGACTTACGGTCATCGAGGTGCCCTCACGCGAGGTGGCGCTTGAGTGGGCCGCGAAAATCGCGGTTTCCTGCCGCTGCGCTCAAGAGGTAAGGGCGATCGGCCACGACCCCGAGCACGACGCGATGCTCCGTGAGGCAGGTAGCCGTCGACATCCTGACGGCGTCTGATCGAAGGCAATCCGCCGCGTCAGGGCCGGTTCGTACACATCCGGCCGACGACAGGCCGAGCGATGCGCGACTACCCGGCGTTCAGGGCGACGAGCTCCGATGGGAAGTCGTCACGTTGTGGGGCATGGTCCTCGATCGCGACAGGCCCGAGCTCGTCACGATGCCAAGTAGCGCCGGAGTGCATCCCGGGCGACCGCGCTGACGCTGCGATGCTCCTCTTCGGCGCGCTCGTGAAGAGCTTTGGCCAGGTCGGACTCGATCCGAAGATCAAGTCGAGGCGAGACGCCACGACCAAGGGACGGCCGACCGGCCCTCCTCGGGGTGGCGACCTCGAGGTCGTAGCCTGCCTCTGCCTCGTCGGCGAGCTCTTCCTCGATCTCCGGGGTGAGCACCGCTCCGCTCTTCGTTCTCCTCACACGCGCCATCTCTTGGCCTCCTCGTACTGCCCTCGGTACTTCTCGCGCAGCGCCGTGGCGTGGATGACCCGAAGGTGGTCGTCGCCGTTCACATCGGCCTCCATCTCGGCCCCGGTCGCCTCGGTAGCCCGCCCCGCCTCGTCGTCGCCGAGGAAGACGAGGCGGGGATCGGGCACTGCGGAGTCCGGTGGTGCTGGCTGGACGTACACCAGGCCGCAGTGCTCCACGACGAACCGGGTGGCGTGGTGGGCGATCCCGTGGCGGCGGGAGGCGTGCGTCTAGCTCATGCGCACGCGCAGGAGTGTACCAGTTCTGTCCGACAGAACCCCCGCCAGCGAGGTCAGCCCCCGCTGACGAAGGCGACCACGACGTAGGCGGCGTGGCGGTCGAGCCCCTGGCGCCGGTGGTCGTAGACCGCCGTCGTCCGGGGATCGGCATGACGGGCGGCGAGTTGGACGTCACGGAGGGGCACCCCGGCGTCGAGGGCGGCCACTGGAAGAAGGATCGCAGGTCGTAGCGATAGGCCTCAAGCGTTCGTCCCGAGTAGCGCGCCAAGAATGCCACCGCTGCAACTTCGGCCTCGTTGAGGGAGTCCGGACCCGAAAGCTCGACGGCGAAGTTGATCGTCTCGGTGGTGGACATGGCATGCCTCGCATCTCCGCGGTCGGCGACCACATCGCCATCGCGGCGATCCAGACCTCGCTCACAACCGCGACGTACTACATCACGACCGACGGTGGTGCGCGGTGGTCATCGATGACAGCCATTTCCTTCTGACCTAGGGCGGTCGCCGCGAAGGTGTCCCAGGCCGGCGTTCTGGCCGAGGGGAACGGCGAGCGGACCTCGCGATTATGGGGCAGCCCTCGTCGGCGGTCCTCGTGGGGGTCCTCTTACCCCCTGACATCGTACGGAGGCAACGTACCGCGCCGCGATCACCTCAGTCCTTCAAGCGAGTTCCGACCGGGAAAGCCCGACAGATCGTCGAGTGTCGCAGCCTCATGGCTTAAGGACAGACTGGGATCGGTGCGCCTGGAGATACTCGTTCGGCCAAACGCCGTAAGGGCCGGGGTGGGTGGAAATCACGACGGCGCGCTTGTCGTACGCGTAGCTGAACCTGCTGATCGGGGAAGAGCCACCGGCGCGGCTCTAGGCGCTCTCGCTGAGTCTTTTGGCGTGCCGCCGCGCAACGTCACCTTGGTCCAAGGACCGACCAGCCGCAGAAAGCTCGTCGACATCGCAGCAAGGGGGGAAGGGGAGGAGCTACTACGGAGCCGGTTACAGCGGTTACTTCAGGCTGAAGACTGATCGCCTGTCGACGCCCTCTACCCGGCAGCGTTCTGGGCGCAGGCTGACGTCGTAGACGTCTGGTGGTAGGTGGCGCGCGTGTGCGCGATCGTGCGCGCAGCTCCGTGTGGCTTCCCGTCTTCTCTCCCTAGTGTCCCGGAAGGTTGAACCGCCAAGAAATATCGAATCATGCGCCAAGGTTGATGGCGGCGCAGTAGTCGGCGAGGCGTTCGAGGATCTGCTCGGCACTCTTGGTCCACACGAACGGACGCGGGTTCTCGTTCCAGGTGGCGGCCCAGTCCAAGATGTCGACGGTCAGCTATTTGACGTTGCGATGCGCCGAACGCTTGAGCTTCTTGGTGACGAGCGCGGAGAACCAGCGTTCGACGAGGTTCATCCACGACCCGTACGTCGGGGTGAAGTGGAAGTGGAACCGCCGGTGACGAGACAGCCAGCGATGCACGAGCGGAGTCTTGTGGGTCTGAAGGTTGTCGAGGATCACGTGGACGTCGAGCTCCTTGGGCACTTCCTTGTTCACCTTGTTCAAGAAAGCGACGAAGTCGGCGCTGGTGTGGGACTTCTTGATGTCGGTGATCACGGTCCCGGTTGCCACGTTCAAGGCGGCGAAGAGGTCACAGGTCCCGTTGCGCTCGTAGTCGTGGGTGGCCCGCGCCGGGGTGGTGGGCAACATGGGAAGCGTCGGGGCGGTGCGATTGAGCGCCTGGATCTGGGGTTTCTCGTCGATGGCGAACACCGCGGCGGCGACGGGCGGACTCATGTAGAGCGCGACGAGGTCACGGATCTTCTCGACCAGGTCGGGGTCGGGGGACACCTTGAAGGAGTCCTCGCGCCAGGGTTTGAGCCCGAAGGCCCGCCAGATCTCTCGCACCGTGGTGTGGCTGATGCCGTGCTTGGCCGCCAGCGAACGAGTCGACCAATGCGTGGCGTCGGGCGGTGCGCTCTCGAGCGTCTCGACCACGACCGCCTCGATCACCTCGTCGCCGATGGTGCGCGCTGCGCCTGGACGTGGGGCGTCGACGAGACCGTCGAGACGACTCTCGGCGAAGCGATGGCGCCACTTGCCCACCGTCACGGGGTTGCAGCCCAGCTCTGCCGCGATCTCGGCGTGGGTGGCTCTTCCCGCCGCGCAGGCGAGGACGATCTTGGATCGCAACGCCAAGGCCTGGGAGGTAGGAGCCCTGCGGACGCTCACTCGGAACGGCGAAGACACCACACGGGACAGCTTGCGCCCCAACTTGACCACGCAAAGTAGCGCCGCTTGCTCGTGGATGCAGCCCCTGACCTGACGGCGGACTACACCTCTGGGAACGTCGGGTCGGGACCGGTGGAGAAGGCCCAGCCCAGGCGGCGTGCCGAGGCGGCCGGGCGCGACCTCGGCGCATCGCAGAGCCGGCGGCGGATAGTGGCTTCGAGATCCTCGAGCGGCTCGGGAGGCTCGGGCCACACGAGGTCGCCGTAGGCGGCAGGCTCACGGGGCGCTCCTCTCCCTCCGGGAGACGGCCGTAGAAGTCGAGCGCCCGGAACCGGAGCAGCTTCACGACCTCTGGGTGGTTCGCGCCGTCGGTCGTCTTCGCCAAGAACGCCGGGGTGGCGCACAGGTGTGACATCGCCCGTCTCGGCATCATGTTCACGGTCGGCCAGCCCAAGACGACGGCCGAGTACATCCAGGCCACCTCACGGGTGGGCTGCTCCGAGGCAGGTCCCGGCCTCGTCGTGACGCTCTACAACTGGTCACGCCCGAGGGATCTCTCCCACTCGTCGACGGGCAGGGTGCTGAACGTCGACGTCGGAGGCGACCCAGTGACGGTCGCGCACGATCACGAGCTGGCCCTTTCGAGTGCGCGGCTCGCAGCCAGCTCGGTCACTGCCATCGGGCGTCGACCCCTCCTTCCAACGCGCTGGGGAAGAAGTGTAGGGGCGGCGCCGCCGTCAGGTCGGCGTAGGTGGCTACGTGCAGCAGGCCACCCGGCCTCCGACGCGTGGCTGTCCGCTCATGCGCGGGCGGGCGGGAGCTTGAGCGCGAGGTGGGAGGCCACTCGGTGGACGTCTTCGACTGACAGGAGGCCTGGCTCGGCTACCGCGTCGGCAAGGCTGCGTGGCCCCGAGACGTAGACCCCGTTGTGGCTGAAGGGCTTGGCGAAGAACGGCCACTCGGCGTCGACGAAGCACAGCGCCTGGTGCAGCTGAACGGGAGCCTCGCCCATCGAGTCGAGTGTGACGAGTGCTCGCTGCACGGCTTCGGTCTGCCACCCGAGCCCCTCGACCAGCTTGGTCCGGTCGTGGCCGCAGACGAAGAGGCGCACGTCGGTGCGGAACCAGCCGCCCACGTCGCGGTGCTCCACCTTGCCCACGTAGTACTTCGTGTCGATGATCCAGACCCCGCTCGGGGCCACGGCCAGGTGGTCTATGTTGCCCCGCGTCCCCGGCACCCGGCGGTCGTGGAGGAGGATCGCCCGGTTGCCGATCCTCCGCCCGAGCTGCTCTGCCAGCAGTCGCTCGCCGGCTGAGCCCCGGGCCCATGCCCGGGTGGACCGCGGGTCCTCGGTCAGGAACTTGACCACGCCCGCCAGCCGGCCCCAGCGCTCCTCGATCCGCTGGGCTCGCCTGGCGTGCAGCCGCTCGAACGTCGCCTGGGCAGATGCCCCGGCCACCCCGGCGTCGATCTGCACCGGTTCGCGCTCCGGCGCGGCCGTGGCCGGGACTCCCTCGCCAGACGCCCGGCACCCCGTGCACGTGAACCTGTGGGCCGATGCGTTCCACCAGGCCTTGACTCCTCGGGCGAGAGGGCAGCCGCAAGCGGCGCATGAGCCCGGGTATCGGAGGCGGATCAACTGCTGGGTCTGGTCCATGGTCATTCAGCTGGCGTGTCCTTGAACGTAGACCAGCGTCGTCTCGGCCCTGCCCCACGCGTAGCCCCTGGCTTCGTTCGGGGCTTACTCGTGCCGGACTTCCGCTTTGCCGGGGGCACGGGGGCGTACCAGAGCAGTTGGTCGAACCACAAGCGTTCGACGTCGAGGTGATTCGCCACCGCTTCGGCCACGAAGTGCACGGGCGCGTCGCCGGCCGGGAGGCTCAGCCCCGAGCACGCGAGCGCTCCGCGCACGCGGATGTCGGGCTTGATGGCGGGACGCGCGCTCTCGGACAGCCGAGGGTTCGTTCGACGCTCGGTGAACTGGCGCAACCGGAACGGACGCTCGAACGCCGACAACGAGACCGTAGTCACACCGATGTGTTTGCCTAGAGGCTGGGGGACCGACCAAAGGAGTGCGCGATGCGGCGAACAACGGTTCCGTGGGAGCACTGTGGGAGCACCAGGCGGAAAAGAGTGGCCGACAGTGGGCATGTACGGCCATCCCCACCAGGCCATCTACCAGGACACTGGAGCGGGCGACGGGAATCGAACCCGCGTTCTCAGCTTGGGAA
>Ga0307372_10013634_pt1 | contig 10493 bp, 9 predicted proteins | sample OX1MG_FD_202533 | JGI IMG/M metagenome (GOLD analysis project Ga0307372, IMG submission 202533) | Soil microbial communities from Risofladan, Vaasa, Finland - OX-1 | ecosystem: Environmental > Terrestrial > Soil > Coastal area > Acid sulfate soil | place: Finland: Risofladan, Vaasa | collected... | reverse complement strand
GTGTCGCCGGTGATGACGGCGCCTCCGACACGGAGCGAGATGCTGCCCGGAGTGTGGCCGGGAGTGTGCAGGACCGTGATGCGCGCAGCACCGACCTTCACCTCCGCGCCGTCATCGAGCCGGCCGTCGATGCGCTCCTCCGGGATCTTGACCTCAACGGCGCCCACCAGGACGGGGGCGCCGGTGGCTGCGCGCACGGCGTCGTACGTCATCCAGTGGTCCGGGTGCCAGTGCGTCGCGATCACCGTGCGGATGCCGCCCTCGGCGGCGATCGCTGCGAGGAGCGGTCCCTCCTCGAGAGGCATGTCGACAAGGAGCGCCTCGCCTGCTGCCACGTCTCGCACGATGTACGCGTTGTTGCCGTACGGCCCCATCGGGCCGACCTTGACGATCCGAACGCCGCCGTCCTCGAAGACGGTGATCTCAGCGCCGGCCACGACCCACCGCGTTTGCCGGCTTCTTCCTTGACACGGATTTGGCAGGCGATGTCGCTGTCGCCTTGGCGGCGGCTTCGGCCCGCATCGCAGCTTTGTACGCACGCTTCTGGGTCTGATACGCCTCGCGCTCGGCGACGGTGCTCACATCAGCGAGGGTCGGCCAGTCCGGTGCCACCTTCTCCCAACCTTTCGGGCGGGCACCGAGATGCTTTGCGACGACACCGACCATCACACGCGCCTTCGCGGCGCCGAAGCCGGGAAGCGCTGCGAAGCGCTTCTGCAGCTCCTTGGCATCCCTGGCCTCGGTCCAGATCCGAGTGGGGTCTCCACCGTACTCGTCGGCGATGACCTGGCAGAGCCCGTAGACGCGCCGGGCCATGCTCGCGGGAAAGCGATGGAGCGCGGGTGGCGTGACGAACGCCGCCTCGACTTTGGCGGGATCCATCGCGGCGATCTTCGTGGCGTCGAACGTTCCGAGGCGCTCCTGCATGCGCAGCGGCCCGAGGAATGCCCACTCGATCGGGACCTGCTGGTCGAGACAGAATCCGATGAGCATCGCGGTTGGAGATTCACTGACCAGCCGGTCGGCGTCCGGGTCGCCGGTCCACTCCAGACGGGGCTGCACTGCGGTCGTGGCCACGTGCGTACGGTACCGCGCAGCGGCGTCGCGCTGAGGCGCGTGCGCGAGACTGCGTACACTCGGCGCATGTCGTGGCTTGGGAAGCTCTTCGGTGCCAAGCCCCCGCCTGCGCCCGCGGACAGCGTCGTGATCGCCGGTGACCTTGTTGGACCGCTCACGGCCGGCGGGACCGGCCTTTCGGTGGCCGTCGACACAGCGCTCCGTGCCTATCTCGACGCGCAGGCGAAAGCGCTCGCAGCGGGAGAGCCGGAGCGCATCCCGTTCTGGCTCCGCCGGGACGCCGAGCACGCAGGTGACCTCGAGGACGAGCTGCGCGACCGGGTCATCCAGCGTCGAGCCGCCGAGGACGAGAACCGCTAGTCATGCGTGCGGTGACCTTCAAGGACTTCGGCGTCGTCGACCTGGTCGACGTGCCGAAGCCGGTGCTTGCGGAACCGACCGACGCGCTCGTGCGCGTCACAACGGCAGCGATCTGCGGCAGTGACCTGCACGTCGTCCACGGCCGGATTCCAGGGATGAGCCCGGGCGGCATCCTGGGTCACGAATTCGTCGGCGTCGTCGAGGCGGTCGGCGCCGGCGTGCGCCGGTTTGCCGAGGGCGATCGAGCCGTCGGCTCCTTCATGATCCCGTGCGGCGCCTGCTGGTACTGCGAGCGGCGCCACTTCAGCCGCTGTCCCGACCAGCGCGTGTTCGGGTACGGGTCGTTCCTCGGTGATGTCGAGGGCGCTCAGGCCGACTACGTATTGGTTCCAAACGCCGACCTCGTGCTGCATCACCTCGATGACTCGATGAGCGACGAGCACGCGATCTTCATCGGGGACATCTTCACGACCGGTTTCGACTGCGCGTCGGAGGCTCGCATTGAACCGGGAGACACCGTTGCCGTCGTCGGCTGCGGTCCCGTCGGACTGATGGCGATCCTCGCGGCGCGCCACTTCCGGCCGTCGACGATCTACGCGGTTGACACGGTCTCGCAGCGGCTCGAGATGGCACAGACACTCGGCGCCGTCCCGGTCGACGCCGGCGCGGTGCACGCGCCGAGCTTCATCCAGGACCGCACCGGCGGCCGGGGCGCCGACGCGGTGCTCGAGTGTGTCGGCGTGGCGCAGGTGCTCCTGGACTGCATCGACATGGCGCGCGCCGGCGGCAGGATCAGCGTCATCGGTGTGCACAGCGACCAGGAACTGGTGCTGCCGTTGAACACGACGTTCGTCAAAGGCATCGACCTGAAGTTCTGCGGCACGGCGAACATCGTCGGCCGGTGGGACGAGGCCATCGCTGTGATCGCCGGCGAGGATGTGCATCCGGATTCGATCATCTCCCACCGTCTCAAGCTCGAGGATGCGGTCCGAGGCTACGACCTGTTCGAGCGACGCGAGGCGTTGAAGGTTGTGCTCACGCCGTAGGGGCGGGTCGATGAGCGAACCGGACACGAGAAGGTCCGACGATGCCGCCCTTACGTACGAAGGGGATGATGGCGAGCCGAGTTCGCCGTTAGCTGCGCCCGCGTCGGTGAGATCCCGTGGTGGTCCCAGGGGATGGAGTCGAACCATCGGTACACGGTTTTACAGACCGCTGCCTTGACCACTTGGCTACCCTGGGATTGGCTTGCAGTATATGGGGTTTCGGGTTCCTAAGGTGTCTCGCTCTCGGCTCCTGACACCTTGCCTGACACCTTCGTGCTAGGCTCTGGAATTGTAAGACCCCGCCCACTCGGCAAGCACCGAGGCGGGTGTGGCCGATCCTGTCGAGGAGAACCGGCGGATGCAGGGTACTACCCAGTCAACGGCTGGCCCGGCGCCTGCGCGCCATCGGAAGGGTCGCCGCGATCCCGGCGAGGGCGCGATCTTCCAGCGCGGCGACGGGCGCTGGGTCGCGCGCCTCAAGCTTCCTGACGCGTCGAGCCGGTACTTCTACGGGCGGACCAAGGAGGACGTCCGGCTGCGGCTGCGGGAGGCGCAGCGGTCGATCGAGGATGGCCGGGTTCCGGCCGACCAGAAGCTGACCCTTGGCGTCTACCTCCAGCGGTGGCTCGACGGCCTGCCGGCCACCGACCTCAAGCCGCGGACGATCGGCTACTACCGTCAGTACGTGCGCACCCATGTTGCGGGGACCGAGCTGGCGCGCAAGCCGCTCGCTCGACTCGCGCCGCAGGACTTGCGTGAGCTGTACGCGAGGAAGCTGGCCTCCGGTCTGAGCCGGTCGACGGTGCACCACATCCACGCCGTGCTGCATCGCGCCTTGGCGGTGGCCGACCGCGAAGGTGTCATCCCCCGGAATGTCGCCGACCTGGTTGACGGCCCCGGTTATGCCAAGACCGAGCTGCATGTGCTGACGGGAGACGAGCCCGACCGCTTCCTTGACGCGGTCGCTGGCCAGCCGCTCGAGGCGTTGTTCGTGCTCGCGGTCACCTCTGGACTCCGCCAGGGCGAGCTGCTCGCGCTGCGCTGGGCCAACGTGGACTTTGATGACGGGGCTCTCGAGGTGATTGGTTCGCTCAGCGGGCTGCGGCGCGCTGACCGCCAGGTGGTCACGCCAAAGACCGGCAAGGGCCGCCGAGTGTCACTGGCCGCGCCCGCGATCGCAGCCCTTCGCGAGCATCGCCGCCGGCAAACCGAATTGCGTCTCGCCCTGGGCGCGGAGTGGCTGGACCGCGGTCTCGTGTTCTGCGACGAGACCGGGCATTTTGGCGACTATCTGCGACCCGCAAACCTGAACCGAGCGCTCAATCGCATCCTCGAAGGCGCGGGGCTGCCCCGCATCCGCTTTCACGATCTCCGCCACACCGCGGCGACACGCATGCTCGGCCGGGGCATCCACCCGAAGATCGCCAGCGAGATGCTCGGGCACAGCAGCATCCACGTGACGCTTGATCGGTACAGCCACGTCACGACCACCATGCAGCGCGACGCCGTGCGCGTCGCCTGGGGCGACGAGCCGGCCCCAAGCCTGTGAAGCTGCGCGACGTGGTGAAAATCCTCGAGGAGGACGGTTGGGGGCTTGACCGCCAGGTGGGCAGCCACCGGCAGTATCGCCACCCCACGAAGCCGGGGACCGTCACCATCGCGGGTCAGTTGGGCAAAGACGCGAAGCCGGGTACCCTAGGTTCCATATGGAAGCAAGCGCAGATTCCAAGGGAGCAGCGGCCATGAACGCATACGTGGTGGTCATCGAGGGCGACGGAGATTCCTTCTCCGGCTACTGCCCCGACCTACCGGGTTGCATCGCGGCCGGGGACAGTCCCGACGAGGTGACGCGCCTCATGCGTGAGGCCATCCCACTTCACGTGGAGAGCCTGCGGGCGCACGGCGAGCCTGTCCCGCCGCCGCAGAGCCAGGTGGAGTACGTCAAGGCGGTCTGACGCTTCGGCGGGATAATCCCGGCGATTCGCCGCTATTATATCGGCATGCCGACGATCCGAGATTTGGGAGCCGACGATGCTGACCTATAGCGAGGAGGTCAGCGACCTTGTCCTCGGCACCCTCTGGAGCCAGTGGGCCGAATTGGGCCTCAGCGGATGGGAACGGCACCAGCAGGACGTTGCACTGGACCTCGAGGCGCTCATCATCACCACCGCGCGGGTTGGGGACCGTGACACGCGATTGCGCTCAGAGGCGTTGGACTGGAGCGTGGCCCATGGGCGTATTGCTTCCGCCGTCCGGCTCAAACACCTCACAAGCCAGGCGGACGTGGTCACCCAGAATGCGGTCGGGGAATTCGTGGCTACCGTCAACGCCAACTCGGGCCTTAGGTGGCCCGGTTCTGGGTCGCCGGCGAGCTTCACGCCAACTGGAAGATCGGCTGCTCCCTCGCTGGAACGTCCCGCACTGATCCAGCTACGGCTGAGAGCGCTCTGGGGAGTCTCTGCGCGAGCCGAGGTGCTCCGAGTGATGCTTGCCGATGGAGATCGGTTCATGGGAATCAGCGAAGTCGCCGCGGCGGCCGCATTCGGCAAGGATGCAGTCGCAGAGGCGCTCGACAGCTTGCATCGAGGTGGAGTGTTGGACGAGGCGGGTGCGCGCAACCAGCGCGTATTCAGACTGGGGCGACGGCACGACCTCGTCACACTCGTGGGCAGTGAGCCCGACTGGCAGCGGTCATGGGCGTGGCCCATCGTTCTCCCAATCATGGCCGGCATCCTCGAAGCTGCGGACCTATCGGAGACCACCTCCATCGCGCGTGCCGCCGACATCCGGCGGCGCTGGCGCGAGTGGCAGCCGCAACTCGCCCGTCTTGGGCTCGTGACCGGCGCGATCGGCACCGGCCTCGACTTCCTTCGGGATTACGAAGCGTTCACGTTGCGGGCGCTTCGCGCGTGGAGCGGGGTGGGGCAGCCTACCTGTGCCTAGAAATCCGTTCTGCCACAAAAGATTTTGGCCGTGGAAGGGGGATTCGAACGCCTGAGGCTTGCGGGGCCCGCGGTTTCAAGGGCTCCGCCGAGACCTTCTTTGCGTGCCGACGAGCGCCATCTTGGGTCGTCGCGGATTCGGCTGAGACGTTTTCCGTGACTCCTTGTGCTGCCGCAGGGTGGGGACTCACACTCGAGCAGGGGTACGGATAGCATCGGGTTCCGCTTTGCTGACGGCTGTTCCCTTCCAAATCCAAGAGCTTGGATTCAACGGGTCAGCGCACCGCCTCGGTTGAGCAGGGAATGATCCCGGCTACGAGGAGGTGCCATGGCGAGGCGATTCACCGAAGCGGAAAGAACTGAGATCTGGGAGCGGCTCGCGCGGGGCGAGTCCGGAAGCATGGTCGCGCGGGCGTTCGGCCGCTTCCCCAGCGCCATCTACGCCGTGCAGCGGGTGACCGGAGGCGTGCGGCCGGCGGAGCGTCGTCGTCGCAAAGACGCGCTCACACTGACCGAGCGCGAGGAGATCTCGCGCGGCCTGGCGTCGAACGAGACCTCTCGGGCCATCGCCGCGCGGCTGCACCGAGCGCCGTCGACGGTGTGTCGCGAGGTGCAACGCAATGCGGGACGGGCACGGTACCGGGCGTGCGCTGCGGAACGTCGAAGTCTCCAGGTTGCGCATCGGCCCAAGCCGGCGAAGCTGGCGCAGTGCCCTCGGCTGCGTGCAGCGGTCGAAGCTAAGCTGGCCTTGAAGTGGTCCCCGCAACAGATCGCCGAGTGGTTGCCCATCGCCTATCCGGCTGACCCCGAGATGCGCGTGTCGCACGAGACCATCTACCTCTCGCTGTATGTCCAGGGCCGCGGCGCGTTGCGCTACGAGCTGCACCGTGCGCTGCGATCTGGGCGAGCCGTGCGCCGAGCCAAGAAGGCGCCCCCTGGGGTTCGCGGCAAGCTCTCCAACATGGTGCTCATCAGCGAGCGGCCGGCGGAGGTCGAGGACCGAGCTGTGCCTGGGCATTGGGAGGGAGACCTAATCATGGGCACCCGCAAGACCTGCATCGGCACGCTCGTGGAGCGCTCGACGCGGTACGTCATGTTGCTCAAGCTCGAGAAGAACACCGCGGAGGCGGTGCGCACCGCGATGAGCCGGAAGATCCTCCGACTTCCCGCGGAGCTTCGACGCAGCGTCACCTGGGATCAGGGCAAGGAGATGGCTGACCATCGGCGCTTCACCGTTGACACGGGTGTCCAGGTGTACTTCTGCGACCCGAAGAGTCCTTGGCAGCGGGGCACGAACGAAAACACCAACGGCCTGCTCCGTCAGTACTTTCCCCGTCTCACCAACCTCTCGGTCTTCACCGAGCAAGACCTCGATGCCGTGGCCCTCGAGCTCAACGAGCGCCCTCGACAAACGCTCGGCTGGATGACACCATCGCAGCGACTCGCCGAGCTCGTTGCGCTCACTCCCTGAATCCAAGAGCGAGCGTTCACGGCGCTCGCATGTCAATCCGCGCCGGCGCCGGTTAGTGCCTCTCTTTGAATCGCGGGGCAGTGCGAGTTCGGCGCCCGGGGGCCGTGGGTAGGGTTCGCGAGGCTTATGTGGGGCCGGGCGAAGTTGTCGTGCATGAACTGCAGGGATACGGCGGCGGCAAGGTTCTCGACATTCCGCGAGAACGCAGTGCGGAAAACGTCGACCTCAAATGGCCCGTCGACATCCGGTGCCGTCACCAGCGTCGGCTGGCCCATGAGGGATTGAGCAGGGTGAGCTCGCCCTGCGTCGGGCGGTCGAGGGTGGGCGGGTCTCGGTGATTGGACAAGCACTGCTGCGCGATCGGCCGCAGCATCCGGTCATTGATTCGATAGACGGCATCGACCCAGAGGATGGTCGAGGAGGGGTCGCTCGAGCCGCCACGTTGCAGCGCGGAGTGCCAGTGGCGAAGCGCGCGGAGTGCCACCACCACGCCCTCGTGCTTGTACCAGCAGCTGGGGAAGCGTTCCGAGAGGGCGAATGCGCGCGCCATCCAGTTGACCCAGTCCAAAAGCGACACGAGGTCGCTGCTCTGCGGCGCGCCCTCGATCGCGGCCGTGGTCTCGCTCGGCTCGGATACGTTGGCGTTGCGGGGCTCGCCCAAGCGAGCGCGTAGATCGGCCACCTCTCCGGCGACGGACGCAAGCCCGACGTCGAGCTGAGCCGCCCATTTCGTAAGCGCCGCGATGCGGCCGATTGTGCTGGCGCTGTTGGGCCTCACGGTGCGAGCCCCGGTCCGATAACGGGGGCGAGTGCCTCTGTCTCGAGCAGCGCGCGGTATGGGTCTCGCAGCGCCTTCGCGGCCTCGAAGTCATCTCGGTCGATGCCACGTGGTGGAGGCAGCAGCTCGGCACGGTCGGGCCGCTTTTCGCCGATGTCGCTGATGAGCTGCTCGCGCCGGTGCTCGGCGGCGTCGGTCTCGCGCAGCCACTGGTCCAGCCCCGAGCCCGGGGTCTGCTCGGACCAGCGATCGATCTCTAAAGCGGCCCCGAGCCGGGTTGCGTGCTCGCCCGGTTCGGGAGCGCCGAGGTCGGCAAGCGCGGCGCGCTGGGCCTCCGTCGCGGGCGCGTAGACATCGAGCGCTGAAGGGGCGTGTTCTCGCTCGGCATCGCGATACCGCTCCGGGTAGTCGAGCGCCGACTCCTTCTGCAGCGAGCGCTCCCACGAATGCACGATCCGCTCCTCGGTGGGCTGCGTCGGGGCCGGTGCGTGGCTGACGCCGAGGCGGTCGCGCTCCGGCGACTGGGCAACGGCGTAGTAGTGGGTGGCCTCGGTGCCGCGGGACATCGCCGTGTACGTCCACTCCCGGGTGGCGCCGTCCGAACCCACCACGAGAGCAACCTCGGCGGTCATCCCCTGGGCCTTGTGCACGGTGATCGCGTAGCCGCGGTCAATGGCGTCGTACCGCGTGGTATCGATGACTACCTGGCGATGATCCTCGCGCTCCAGCGTGAGCGTCTGACGCTCGACGTCCACCGCGGTGACCGTGGCGCGGGTGCCGTTGCTCACGCCGTTGGCGCGGTCGTTGGTCAGGCAGAGGACCCGGTCGCCGGCCTGGTATTCCCTGCCATCAACGGTCAGCGCGGGTCCGCGCACGCGCCCGGCCTCGGCCGCACTGGCTCGGGCGAGCTCGTTGAGGGCGGCAACCTCGTCGCGTCGCTGGGCCAGGATCACCGCGTCGACGCCCCTGTCCTCCAGCCGCGCATGCTCGGCGACCACCTCGGCGTGCCGCTCGGGCACGGACTCGGCGACGTGGATGCGGCCGTGGCTCAGATACAGGTCGTAGGCGGCGCGGGCCTCGCCGTCGCGCACCAGCTGGAGGGCTGCTCGCTCCCAGGGCTCCTTCTGGCGCACGTTCTCGGTAACCAGCACCCTGCCGATGTGCTCACCGAGCGTTCGCATCGGTGCCCCGGCGCCGATGGGTTGGAGCTGCGAGGGGTCACCGACCACGACCAGCCTGGCGTTGTCCCGTGCCGCGAGTGAGACCAGCTCGGCAAGCTCGCGGTCGCCGATCATGCCCGCCTCGTCGACCACGAGCACGCCGCCTGGTGGCAGGTGGTCTACCTGGAGCTCGTTGAGCATCCCGGTGACCGTCCAGGTGGGGATGTCCGCGCCAGTCTCGAGCACGTCGGCCGCTCTGCCCGCCAGCGCGCAGCCGACGACCTGGATGCCGGTGGCCTCGAACGCCTCGCGGCACACGTCGAGGGCGAAGGTCTTGCCGACCCCGGCGGCACCCTCGACGATGACCACGCCGGCCGGGCTCTGGCAGACGGTCCTCACCATCGACCGCTGGTCCGTGGTCAGCGTGGGTCGTGCGGCGATGGCCGCCTCAGTTTCCCGAGCGTCGGCGACACCGACGCACGCGGCCGATCGCTGCTGGGCGGTGGCGATCATGCCTCGCTCGATGGTGAGCATTTCCGGCGTCGTGTAGCGCAGCTCGTGGCCGGTATCGACCCATCGGGCGATCGCGTCAGTGTCGCGTTCTCCCTCGAGTCGGTGCGGCACCAGCGGCTGGACCGCCTCGCGATCGGCGAGGATCGAGTCGGCGGTGGTCTCGAGCTGGGCGCGGCTCATCCCCAGAGGCGCGTGCGCGGCCACAGTGCGGATGACGTCGCGACGGGTGAAGGTCGCGTACTGGGCTGTGAGCCCGCGCTCGCCGAGCAGCTCGCTGCTGCGCTCCACGTCGAGCCGGCGCGGCTGCAACGCCGCCGGCTCGAGTGCCAGCAACGTCTGGATGCTGGTGGCGTCGAGCCCGACGCCCGCGGCGCGCGCCCGCCACTGAGCGAAGAGGTTCTCTGTGGGGGCGATCTCGTCCTTGCTCTCGCGCGTCGACACCACCGCGACCTTGTGCCCGTATGGGGAGTCGATACCCAGCTGGCGCTCGAGCGCTTCGATCTGCTGAGTGCGCCGGGAGAACTCACGGCGCTGCGCGTCGGTGATGCCGAGGATTGAGAAGCAGCCCTTGCTGTCCACCATGGTCGAGATGCCCAGCTCGCGGACCAGGCGGTCGCGCCACTCCGCCTGCGCGATGGCACCGGCAGCGGCCGCGTGCTGGTACAGGGCCTCGCTGTACAGCTGGCTCCAGCTCCCGTCGGGCCGCTGCACCCACGTCGGCACCGTGACGTGCGTGTGCAGCTGCGGGTCGACCGTGACCCTGCCGGTGCTCGGATCGGTGACCGGCCGCGCGGTGCGATGCACAAACGCGGGCATGATGAGCTTGGCACGCACCGCTTCAGTGGTCCTGGTCTTCGGGTTGAATTGGCGGGCCCAGCCGGCGTTGGCCTGGAGATAGTCGGCGGCTGCCTGGACTCCCTCGCTATGGATGCGCAGGATCGTTGCGCGCGTGCGCTCATCGCCGAGCGCGTACAGGATGCTCACGTCCTTGGGTGCGGACACTGCAATGTCGAAGGCGACGACCGACTGCGTCCGCCAGTGTCTGCCGAGGTCCGCGCCGGTGCGTGGATCTGTGCCAGCGAGAACGGCTGCGAAGTCTGTATCGATCACCTCACCACGCAGGCCAAGCGCCTCAGCGCCGGCGCC
>Ga0307372_10013631_pt1 | contig 10496 bp, 14 predicted proteins | sample OX1MG_FD_202533 | JGI IMG/M metagenome (GOLD analysis project Ga0307372, IMG submission 202533) | Soil microbial communities from Risofladan, Vaasa, Finland - OX-1 | ecosystem: Environmental > Terrestrial > Soil > Coastal area > Acid sulfate soil | place: Finland: Risofladan, Vaasa | collected... | reverse complement strand
TGATTTCGTTGGGGAAATCGCAAGGAGCGCCAGCATGGGGTGTCGGTGGTGTTGGTAAATTCATCAATCTTCCCAACCACATAAGACGCGCCGAAGGCCGGCCTTTTCCCTTGCCGTCCGTGGGTTGCGTTCCTGTGCCGACCCTCCGCCATACACAAACTTCCGCCACAGCCCTCCAGAGCACGATCGTCTGCGAACGGACTCATTGAGACCGCTCCCTGGACGACAACGCGACAAAGAGACCATCGGACTGCGGCGCGAGCGCGGTCCAATCCTCTGCGGGACGATCATTCGTCGGACGCGACGACTGTTGCTTCAACGCAGGTTGGCCGTCGCTTGGTGACCCAGCTGAACGCGCGGGAAACAGCGACGCCTCGGTCCAAGAGCGCACGACGGACGCCAGCAGGACAGCATCGTCGGCCGCACCACCGACGACCGGCGCGAGGCGGGCAAGGTAGGCGCGCGTCTCGGCGGGCAGCGGTCGGCCGGCTGCGAGATGGTCTTCCCAGCGTGCGGGGCCGGCGTTGTAAGCCGCGAGGAAGCCTGGAATGCCGTAGCGGTCGTGCAGCTCGCGCAGATAGGCCGCACCGGCGATGATGTTGTCGTGCGCGTCGTAGGGATTGACGCCGAGCTTGTAGCGACGGCGCAGACCGGCCCACGTATCGGGCATGATTTGCATCAAGCCGATTGCGCCCTTGGGCGAAATGGCGCGCACATCGCCGAAGCTCTCGGCGCGCATGACGGCGCGTATCCACCCCGCCGGAATGCCGAAGCGTTGCGAGGCCTCGGCAACGAATGCGGCGAAGGGCGCGCTGACAGCATCGGCTGTGACGCGTCGGACCGCTGTCGGCTGGGAATATGCCTCGCTACAGGCAAGCGTCATCGCGACGACAAGGGCAAGGCCGAGCATGATGCGGTGTCGACGCCCAAAGCCGACCGCCGGATGATCTGCGGCGAACGCCGGGAAGGAGGAAGGGCGCGTGCGTGACGGGTGTGAGGGTACTGCGGCCGAATAGCGGTGTTGAGGCACGATCAATCCTCCTCGCGCGTCCAGATGGGATCAGCCCGGCCGACGATGGTGGTGACAGGCAGCAGCCCGAAATACCGGCCGTCGAGGGAGTCCTCGGACTGCCAGTTCATCAAGAAGACCTCGCCGACGGGAATGCGTTGGCAGCCGTGCCAGACGGGAAGCGGCCGACCGCGGCTGTCGCGGTCGAGCGTGGCGCCCATTGCGATCCCATCAACGGCGATGGCGCGATCGGTACGGCAGACGGTCTGCCCGGGAAGCGCGAGCACGCGCTTCAGCATGGGCACGCCCTTCGGCAAGTAATGGCGCTCGTCAAGGAAGCTCGCGAGCGCGTTCGGCGGCCTCACCACTACCAGCTCGGTCACTTGAAGGACGCCGGCCGGATGCACGGTGTAGAGCCCGATCGGCACGCTGGCGCTGGCGTTCCAGATCAGTTTTGGAAGCGGATGGAAGAACGCCGACAGGGTCGCGGCGAGCGTCGCGACATAGGTGGTGATGACCCAGCCGAAGCGTGTCATGGCGCGAGCCTTCGGCGCAGCAGCCAGGCGCGATGCTGCTCGCGGCTGTAGGGACGCGGCGGCTCGCCGGCGACGAACCGGTTGTGTAGATGGCGCCAGTGATCGGGCGCGGCGTCAGCCGGATCGATCCCGAGCGCCTCCACGGCGTCGATCGCTTGAAGGACGCGTTCGACCTTCGGCCATCCGCTGATGCGCAGCAGGATGTCGCCGCCGGGACGGACGAAGGGCAGCGTTTGATACGGTTCGCCGCGGTCGATCGAGCGCACGATGTCGATGCGCGAGATGATCGTGCCGAAATCGTTGGCGGCCCAGCGGACGAACGCGAAGACGCTGCGCGGCGCGAAGCTCAGGACGCGGCGGCGGCGATCGAGGATCGTCTCGCCGGCGTCATGGCCGAAGCGGATCCAATGCTCGATGCGTCCTTCGAGCCAGGTCAGCTCGACGTGCGTCGGCAATGGTCCGACGTCAGGCCGCGGCGCGCGGCCGTCGTTAGGATCGGCTCTCACGGGCGGCCTCCATTGGTGTCGGGAAATTCACGCGCGAGCAGCTCGCGCAGCATGTCGGCGACGGTGACGCCGCGCTGAAAGGCGGCGATCTTGATGCGCCCGCGTAAGCTGGGCGTGATGTCGACGGTGAGCCGGGCCGTGTAGATGGCGGCGGCAGAGTCGCCGGCTGAAGCGGGATCGGGCGTCCTGATCCAGGTCTCGGCGTCGCGCGGCCGCGCCGCGAAGCCGCTATTGCGGTCGCGCCCGGTCATGGCGCGAGCCTTTCGATCTCGGCTGCCAGCGCCGCAATCTCGCGCGCAGCCAAGCCATGCTCGTCTTGCTCGAAGACGAGCTGGCCGGCGCGCGCCGCGTCCGCGAACAATCACGCGCTGGCCGATCTGCGTGGCAAGCGCTGGCGGATCATGATCAGCGAGACTGTGCGCCGTCTCGCGTGCGATGACGGCGCGCGCGGGGTAGCGATTGAGGACAAAGCGGGCGACGAGCGCAGGGCGAAAGACGCGGGCCTCGGCGACCAGCGCGAGCATCCCCGCCGACGCCCAGCCATCGAACGGAGACGGCTGCGCCGGGATCAGCGCGAGGTCGGCCGCGAGCAGCGCAGAGCGCAGCAAGGCGGCGACACGCGGCGGCCCGTCGATGATGACGTGATCGGCATGACGGGCGAGTTCGGGCGCCTCACGATGCAACGTGTCGCGCGCCAGGCCGATGACGCCAAACAGGCGGTCAAAGCGCCGACTTGCGCGCTGCTCGGACCAGTCCAGCGCCGAGCCTTGCGGCTCGGCGTCGATCAGTGTGATCCGCTTTCCTTGCCGGGCCCATTGTCCGGCGAGATGCAGCGCGAGCGTCGTCTTACCGACGCCGCCTTTCTGGTTGAGCAGCGCGACGGTCATCATGCGCTGCTCCCGGTTTTGCACTGGGAAACGGCGTCGCCAACAACAGATTCGTTAGATTCTTCTTGGTTAGATTCTAAGTTAGGCGGCTCGCAAGCAACGGAATTTCCATCGGAAAATGTCGCTCCGGGTTCCTGATGGCACGCGGGGCCGGTTCCTGATGGCACGGGCTTCGGGGTTCCCGAAGGCACGACGGCTTCAACAGGTTGTCCACAGGCCCCTGTGGATATACGGCTGCGGGCGAAAACGAGAAGCTCGCGTCCCGCGCGGTCGCGTTCGACGCCGAGCCGGTATCCGGGCAGTGGCTGCCGGCAGGCGAGATCGCGCAGCTCGAACGCGAAGCGCTTGAACGGCGAAAGGCTCGCCGATTTGCCGTAGAGGTGGCGGAAATCGAACCGCCAGCCTGCACGCTGCTTGCCGGCGTGCTTACGCACAACGCGATAGAGCCAGCGCTCAAGACCGCCGGTCAGCTTGAAGTATTCGCGGTCTATGGTGAGCACGAGCGCGTCGTCGAGGACGGCGCGGTAGAACCAGTCCGGCACGATGAGATCGATGCCGTCGGCGCGCCCATGCGCGTTGGCGCGCTCGGTCCACTCGTTGATCCAGGAAAAGCGGTGCATGCGCCGCTCGCTGGTCTGGCGCAGCGAAGTGGCGACGGTGGTGGACTGCAATCGGTCGAGCGCCGCCTTCAGCCGGTGATAGTCGCGCACGCTGACACCGCGGCCGATGAAGGTGAGAATCTCGTAGGGCGTGGCGGCCATCAGGCGCGACGTGCGCAGGCCGGTATCGCGCGCCTGGACGATCTGGCTGGCAGCCCAGATCAGCACGTCGGCGTCCCATATGGTGGCCATGCCGTGCTCGGGGACGGCTTCGACGCGGATGGCGATGTCGTTCATCCGGTAGTCGATCGGCGTCGTGCGGTGCGTTTTGGCGAGGCTGAAGAAGGGATAGGCCATGAGGTCCTGCGCGTCGCGTGGCGCGAGATCGCCTGGCAGCGCTCGAAACAGTTCGAGTTGCTCGCGTTCGGATCGTGTGCGGTGGCGCGCCGACATTGGTGCAGTCAGCGGCGCGGCTGGCGGGCTTGTTCGAGTTCGGCCGGCGTGTGGCGCTTCGCCGGCAGCACGACGACCTTGCCCGGATCCGATGTCGACGCCTTGGCGGCCGCGTCGACCCACGATTGCAGGTCTTCGACGCGATAGACGACGCGGCCACCGAGCTTCGAATAGCGCGGGCCAGTGCCGTAGATGCGGTGCTTCTCAAGCGTGCGGATGGAGAGGCCGACAAAACGCGCGGCCTCCGGGGTGCGCAGGTAGCGCGGCGGCAGACCTGCGAGATTGGTGGACATGGGATACCTCCGTGATTGCGTGGGCGGCCGTCGAATGACGGCGGCTGTCAGCGATCACGGTGGCGGAAGGGGACCGGTCCGAAATAGGGCGATCTCGGAGAGTGGCGAAAGCGCATCCAAACGAATGGAATGCTACACGCGACGGCGATAAGGATGGAGGAGAAGGCGACGATAGCCACCGCGCATCATGGAGAATCCGAGCCGGACGATCCGGCCGGTTTGATCCCGCAATTCGTGCGAAATCCAGTCGCGCTTGGAGATTGGCGCAGTGTCGAACAGGACGGCGGCGATCTCGGGGTAGGTTGCCCGCTCAAGCCGGCCATCCAGCGCGCGCAGGCCGAGGATGAGCCGGCTGCGGCGCTCGGGGGTAAGCACGCCGAGGTCGGGGCCCGGCGTCCGACCGGTCAGCGCGCGCCACAGGCGGAGCGCGGCGGCAGCGCGGATGTCGAAGAGCTGGTCGAGAGGGAGGAGAACCGCGACGGCGCCGCCGACCTTCTCCTCTCGGTGAAGCCGCAGGCGCGCACCGCGCAGTTCGACGACCTGATCTTCGTCGTCGACCGCGAGAATGGATTGGAGGCTGCGCGAGTCGAGTTCAAGTCGAGGATCGGCGAGGCCGTCGGGGGTTTTGGTCAGTGTCACCACGCTCGGAAGTGTCCGGGGTGTCCAGAGAACGGCGCGGGATCTTGCTTGCGATCGAAATCGCACCCCCCAGCGCTGGGCGAACGCCTCAGCCTCGGCCGGGTCGGTGGCGCCCCGCCGGCCGGCGCGAAAGAAGCGGGCATAATCGCTCAAAAACTCGGTGTTTCGGCGAAGAAACTCATAGGCGAAGGCAGGCGCGTCGAGCGGCCACAGGTCCTCATACGCGCTCGCGGATCGCCAATCGGCGCGAGCCATGGGCAAGGTCTCCTCTCACCAATAGCCGTCTCCACGGCTCTGCCGAGAGGATGCACGCCGAGGTAGCGTTCCGAAACACACAGGACTTGCAGCGCACGTTGCAGAAGGCGCACGGAACAAATTCAGTGCGGCGCGCCGCCTTGCAACAGATGGCGATAGCCCTTCTCCGTCATCCACCGGGCGCGGGCCAGATGGCTCTCCCAGGCCCGCCGCGCCCGATCGGGCTCACGCGCCGGATCGATGCGCAGGACGATCTTTGCAACTTCTCGCCAGTCGGCGCCTTCGGCGTCGGCGTCGAGAAGGCGCAAGTAGGTGACGGCGTGGCGCTCATCGTAGCCAGTGAGAATACTGGCCGTTGGGGCGAGATCGTCGACCGACGGGTCCAGGGGCGGAGACTGCATGCAGGGGTCCTCGAGCTGCATTGGCATTCACGTCTTGTTAACACTATCCCCGTTCAGGATTGCAAATGCGAGCGCGCCCGGCGCGGCGGCGCGGCCGGCGGCGCCTCGTTCAGCAGCATGACCCCGCGACCGCGATCCGATTCCATGAACAGAATGCCGGCATTCTCCAAGGCGCGACGCACCAGGTCGCGCGTCGTGTCGTGGACCGGCAGGTCGCGGTCCGACTCGAGGCGTTTCAGGGCGGTCAATGCCACCAGGGCTTTCTCGGCGAGCATTTCCTGCTTCCAATTCAGCAAGGCTCGCGCCGCCCGCACTTGTCGGCCGGTGATCATTCATGATCACCTCCGACAGACGATCTGCGCGCACCAGGAAAACGACTATAATAGTCGCTTTAGGCTCCTGCAATGCCTCTAATAGCCTGGAATCGACGCCTGTAAGGGTCGCGCGCCGTGGGGTGGCTCCAGGTGATTCGGGCGGTGGAATGGATCGGGCGCATCCGTTCCGCCGAGGCTGGTCGGGCCGCTTGCCGGTCTTGCGGGTTGCCTGCGAAAGCCCCGCCCGGTGAACCGGGCGGGGCGTTGGCGGATCGGGTTCAGTCGCCGTTCTTGCGCGGCCGCGACCAGATGAGGGTGTAGCCTTCGCCGTCCTCGTCATTGAACAGGTTCGCGTAGATCGGCGCGTTGAACGACGGATCGTCGAGCTTGAGCGAGAGGTAGTCGCGGCCCTCTTCGGAGCGCTTCGACCAGGCGGCTCCGATCTCGGCCCGGCCCACATAGACCCGGTGGCTGGGAGCGTTGTCGTTGGAGCGGTTGGTCTCGGCGACGATGCGGACGCCTTTGGCCTGCACGCTGAGGGTGACGATCTCGCCCTGGAAGTCGCTGCCGACCTTCTTGAAAGAACCGATGTTAGCCATGTCACTTCTCCTTGCTGGTTTCGAGCCCGCGACCACCGCGGCCTCGATGGCGATCGACAGGCCGGGGACGATCGACGACGCACCCGCTCGCGGGCCGGAGCGCAGCGGAGGATGACGGCGGAAAGAGTTTCTTGCCTCGCGAGGAATGGGCGAAGCCCAGGGGAAGAAAGTCGATCCGACGCCGTTGCGGCTCAGGCGATCGAGGCGCAGCCGGTCTTCGGCCAGATCAAGCCAAGGAGAGGCTAGGTGCTCGCGTGCGATGAACAGCATCCTCGGGAGAAGACGTGGCGGATGTCGGTTGTCTTGCACAAGATGTCGGACAGTTCGAGCGTAGAGAAAGAAGCCGTGGCGTAGGAAAAGGCGGGGTCGTTTGCCGCGAAATAGCCACGACGCAACGCCCGGCGCCCCGGTTGATCGGTGGGCAGGTGATCGAAGTGGATGGCCCGCGTGCCTAAGAGGGCAGCCTTCTCCGCAGTCTCAACACACGACCGATCAACGTCCGATCGTCAGAGCAACCTCTATCAACGAGGACGAGGCTCAACCCTCTCGAGTCGCTCCGGTCAGGAGTGGCTGAGGCGGATTTTGCGATGCTCCGGCCGACCGCAGCGGGAGGGGCTCCGCGAAAATTGTCATCCGTGCCCAGGCCGTGCCGCCAACGAAGAGCGCGCCGATCCAGGCGAATACCTCGCGCCAGATCAGCGACGGCACACCGATCTGCGATAACCCGAGGACCGCATGGTAACCGGCGATCGCCGCCGGAATGGCGAAGGCGGCCGCGATGGCCGCGCGCAGGATCAGCGGACGAACCACCGCGAAGGCGATCTGTCCGAACGCCAAGGTGAGCGCGCCGGCGACGACGCCGACAAGGAGCGCGCCGATGACTCCGGCGCCGCCGTGAAACGCAGCCATCCCGGCGGTGAGTCCGACGAAAAATGGTAGGGCGTAGACCGCGAGCGTGAAGATCAGCCAGCAGAATAGGCCGATCCCGAACATGCTGAGGATGAGTCCGATGACAAGCATGGTGGTAACCTCCGTGACAAAAGATGTGACGGTCGCGCCTTCCACCACCACCGCGGCGCGGTCCGAAGTATAGCCAAAGACGAGCGGCGATGGGAGGGGGAATCGTCCTCGCCGGCGCTTACAGCGGTCGCGGGCGTCCGCAGCACCGCCACGACACGGAGAGGACGAGACCATGACGAAGCAAGCGGCCAAGATCGACCTGCCGGTGTCGCATATCCGGCGCTATCTGGAGCCCGGCCCGATCGTGCTGGTGTCGTCGGCGCTGGATGACAGGCGCAACATCATGACGATGGGCTGGCATACGGTGATGGAGTTTACACCGTCACTGGTCGGCTGCGTCATCGCCGGCGGCAATTACAGTTTCGATCTCATCCGCAAGAGCCGGGAATGTGTGATCAACCTGCCGACGACGACGCTTACCGACACGGTCGTCGGGATTGGCAATACGAGCGGCGCGGAAATCGACAAGTTCGAATACTTCGGCCTTACGGCGCAGACGGCCGAGCGCGTGAAGGCGCCGCTGATCGCCGAGTGTCACGCAAACTTCGAATGCCGGCTCGCCGACGATGCGCTGGTCGACAAGTACAATTTCTTCATCTTCGAAGTGGTGAAGGCACACGTCGCCAAGTCGCCAAAACATCCCGAGACGCTGCACTACACCGGCGATGGCGTTTTCATGGTCTCGGGCAAGATCATCAGCCGCCGTTCGCAGTTCCGGCCGGAGATGTTGTAGCGAGCGGCATTCTCGGATGCGACGCAGATCTCCCCGTCGGAGCACCGGGAATTCGGCAGCGGTCGATTAGTGGATCGTGCCACTCGGCCCGTGTTGTGCCGCTCGGTGGCGCGCGATGCGCAGATGCAGAAGCCGACGAGCCTCGTAGGCTTCCATCGTGCCGCCGTCCGAGCGGAACCGCGCCGTCACCGCGAGGTCAAGCGCAAATTGGGCGACGATGGCCGCTTCCTGGCCGCCGCTGTCGCCGATGGTGTCGAGCGCGTGTCTGAAATCGTCGACGCTGACCTTCATGGTGTCGTCTCCATCGTCGTAAATTCTGCCAAGTCTGACCGTGGGCCGGCGCCGCGTCAATCGCGGCTTCGGCATGGTGTTGCTTCGCGCTGACGTGAGGTGGGGACGGCGCTTACGCGCCGCCCTCGCCGAATTTCCAGACCGGAATGCCAAGCTTCTTCGCCTTATCGGCGACGTTGCCCTGGATGCCGGTGCCGGGGAACACCATGACGCCGATCGGCAGCACCTCCAGCATCGCATCGTTGCGCTTGAAGGGCGCGGCCTTCGCGTGCTTCGTCCAGTCGGGTTTGAAGGCGATCTGCGGCACCTTGCGGTTGGTCGCCCATTTGGCGGCGATCAGCTCGGCGCCCTTCGGCGAGCCGCCATGCAGCAGTACCATGTCGGGATGCTTGGCGTGGACCTTGTCGAGCCGGTCCCAGATCAGGCGATGGTCGTTGAAATCGAGCCCGCCGGTGAAGGCGATTTTCGGACCTGCCGGCAGCATGACCTCGGTCTCGGCGCGACGCTTGGCGGCGAGGAAGTCGCGACTATCGATCATCGCCGAGGTCAACGTGCGGTGGTTAACCATCGAGCCGGAGCGCGGACGCCACGATGATCCGGTGTGGACTTCGAAGCGCTCGGCGGCCTGGTCGCGGAAGAGCTCCATGCTGTTGCGCCGTTCGATCAGCGTGATGCCCTCCGCCGTGAAGCGCTCGAGTTCGACCGAGCGGACCTCCGAGCCGTTCTGCTCGCGCTGACTCTTGCGCTGCGCCTGCTCATTGTCGTCGAGCTCGCGCGCGATGCGATCGACGGCGCGGTGGAAGACGTTGGTCGTCGACCAGAGCAGGTCCTCGAGGTCAGGTTCGAGGCGGGTGTCGCTCAAGGTCGAGACCAGGGCGTCGAAGATGTCAGCGACGGCGCCGGCGACAGCATCGCCTTCGGGGAGCGGCCTTGGGTCGGGTTCGCCCTGGAAGGGACGGTAGCCGTAGAGCTGTAGTTCGGAGAGGACGTGATCGGTCGGGGATGAGCTGTGCGGTGGTTCGAATTCGGTGTCGTCGTGATCGGTCGTCATGGTGAGGTCCTTTGCCGGATCGACCGCGCCCATCGCGGCCTTCGTGGCGATCACCAGACGGCGGGCGGACCGGACCTGCACCGCCAAGCGCAGCGACGGCGGCCGGAGCGCCAGCGGAGGACGGCGGGGCGCGGCTATTTTGTTTCGCGCTGCAAAGCCCCGAAGGGGCGGCGGAAAATAGTAGCGAACCGCCGTTGCGGGGCCGGGCCGCTTGCCGTCCGATCGCCCTCTAGAAGGCCAAGGGCGCGACTCTGTCCGGCCGCCTGGACCTCGCCCGGGACCGGCCACGGGGACCGTCGAAGCGCGGGCGGTCACCCCGTCTCGGCCGTCGGCGATAGCATGAAGCGGATGACGTCCTGCGCCGCGAGCTGGGTGCGCAAGGCCGCCCGAAGCTGATCGATGCCGAGCGTGCGCAGATCCTCGTTGAAGTCGCCCAACCGCGGCGACAGTGCGATCGCCTCGATGCCTGAGCCTTCGGCGCGCTCGGTCAGACGCGTCGCCGCTGCGTCGCCGGCCGCATCGGCGTCGCGAGCGATATAGAGTCGGCGCAGCGTCAACGGGAGCAGCATGGCGGTAAGGTGATTGGCCGAAAGCGCGGCAGCCATCGGCAAGGTCGGCAGCACGCAACGCAGCGACAGCATGGTCTCGATGCCTTCGCCTGCCGCGAGCACGTCATTCGCCACACCGAAGCGGACCGCGTTGCCGAGGAGCTCGCCCATCGCACGTCGCGGCGTGTCGATCGGCGCTTTGCCGCGTCCAGACGGATCGAGCCAGGTGCGGTGTGCGCCCATGATCCGGCCGTCGAGATCGGTGACGCGGGCGATCATCGCCGGCCAGGTCTCGGTCGGCGAGTCCTCGTCCGGGCGATAGTAGCAGCGTGGGTGGAAGCGAAGCGCGCCGGCTTCGTGCA
>Ga0307372_10013629_pt1 | contig 10497 bp, 8 predicted proteins | sample OX1MG_FD_202533 | JGI IMG/M metagenome (GOLD analysis project Ga0307372, IMG submission 202533) | Soil microbial communities from Risofladan, Vaasa, Finland - OX-1 | ecosystem: Environmental > Terrestrial > Soil > Coastal area > Acid sulfate soil | place: Finland: Risofladan, Vaasa | collected... | reverse complement strand
CGGCCGGGCCGGGGGCCGCCGTCGCCGTCGCCGTCGCTTCCTAGGAGTCGCGCGGGGCGAGACGCGCGAGGAGCGGTCGGAAGTGCTCGAGCGACGCGGCGAGCAGCATGTGCTGTCCCTCGGTAACCGGTTCGCCGAGGTACTCACGCATCCCCTCGGAGGCGAAGCGCGACGTGATGGAGGCAACGGCGGTATCGGCGAGCGTCATGGCGGCCGAGAGAGCATCGCGCACCTGGTGGGGCGCCCGCTACCGGCCCCGGCGGGCGACGACGAGCGCGTCGACAGCGACGGCGCCCCCGGGCCCACAGAGGAGCGGGTTCACGTCGATCGCATCGACAGCGTCGGCGAGGTCGGCGCCGATACGCGCGAGCGCGACGAGCGCGCGCGCGATGCTGTCCCGGTCCACGGGTCCGGTGCCGCGCATGCCGTCGAAGAGGCGCGCGACGCGAAGTCGCGAGAGGAGCTCGTGCGCGCGCTCGAGGTCGACGGCGTCGAGTAGAGCGACGGACCTGTCGCCGAGGTGCTCGACGAGCACGCCGCCTGCGCCCGCGACGGCGAGCAGGCCGAGCGCTGGGTCGCGCGCCAGCCCGAGCGCCACCTCGACACCGGCCGGGGCCGTCTCGGACACGAGAACCCGCGGGCCGAAGCGCCGGGCGAGGTCCTCGTACGCGCCGCGCGCCGCGTCCGGCGACCCGACGCCGAGGACGACGCCGCCCACGTCGGACTTGTGCGACACGGACTCGTCGTCGGTCTTCATCACGACGGGGAAGCCGATAGCGCCAGCACCGCGTGAGGCCTCGTCCGGCGAGGATGCGAGCGTGCTCCGTGCAGTCGCGATGCCGTAGTCCGCGAGGAGCGCGAGCGCCTCGCTCGGCGCGAGGGGGCGGGAGGCGATCCGATCGAGCCATCGCTCCCGGCGCGACCCTCGCGCGGCGTCCTCCGGCATCGCGATCCGCGCGGGCGGGAGCCGAGGCGGGTGACGCGCGTCGACGAGGTGCTGCAGCGCGAGCAATCCGCTTCGCGTGCCCTCGAGCACCGGCACCCCGCCGGCGCGAAGCCTCGTCGCGGAGGGGCCGTCGACCGCAGCGGGGAGGCCGGTGAGGACGGCGACGGGCGTCGCCGTCGCCGCCGCGGCGTCGAGCGCGGCGACGACGTAGGAGTCGTCGCCGTCGTACTCGTGGACGAGGTCGACGGCAAGCGCGACGGCAGACACCTCGTCGTCGGCCGCGAGCGCGCGGATGCAACCGGAGAAGAGCGTCGCGGTGTCCCTGCCCGCACCCCACACGTCGAGCGGGTTGTCCGGGGCGAGGCCGGGGTCGAGAAGCGCGCCGAGCGTCTCGCGCGTCGTGTCGGAGATCGGCGCGAAGCGCACTCCGAGCTCGTCGGCGAGGTCGACCGCGAGAGCACGCTCCGCTCCCGAGTCGTGGACGGTCGCGATCCCAGAGCCTCGCGACGCACGCCGTCCCGCGGCGAACAGCTCGAGGGTGTCCACCAGCTCCTCGAGGTCGCCGACGCGTGTGACACCGTAGGCGTCGAAAAGCGCTTCCCATCCGCCGTCCACGCCGGCGAGCGCGCCGGAGTGCGCCGCGACCATCTGGCGCCCGGAGCGGGTGCGGCCGAGGGTGAGCGCGACGACGATGACGCCGGAGCGGGACGCGCGCTCGAGCGCCTGGCGGAGGGCGTCCGCCTCGCGCACCGCCTCGAGGACGAGCGCGACGACACGCGTGCCGGGAAGCTCGAGCGCGTAGTCGATGTACTGCGCCGCGGTCGTCACGAGCTCCTGACCCGAGGAGACCGCGACAGTGAAGCCGAGGCCCCGGCGAGTCCGGAGAAGCGCCGAGAACACCGATCCGGAGTGGGTGACGAGGGCGATCGGCCCGTTAGGGATCGCCTCCGCCTCGACGTAGCCGACCGCGCGCAGTCCGTTCGACACGTTGACGAATCCCATGCACCCCGCTCCGCACAGGGCGACCCCTGAGCGCCGAGCGATGTCGGCGAGCCGGTCGCGAAGAGACGTGCCCGCGGTCGAGCTCTCGCCGTGGGCGCCACCGAACACGACCGCCGCCCGGTCGCCTCGCCGCGCGGCGCGCGCGAGCTCCGCCTCGAGCGCGCGGTCGGGGACGCCGAGGAGCACGAGGTCGACGGGACCCTCGACGTCGTCGAGCGACGAGACGTAGCCAGGCGTGCCCGCGGCGGACTCGCGCGGGTTCACGAGGTGCACCGCGAGATCCGACGTACTGCGAGACAGCTCGCCGACGAGGCGCTGCCCGAAGCTGCCCGGTCGCCGGCTCGCGCCGACGACGGCGACCGACCGCGCGTCGAGCATCGCGCGAAGCGCCGGTCCTGGGCGTGCCGGGCTCACCTCGTGAGGCGCGTCAGGCGTGCCAGTGCGCCGCCTCGCAGGTCCGCGAGTGCCGCCTTGGCCGCCTGCCATCCGGGGATCCCGCAGACGCCTCCCCCGGCGTGGGTCGCGGAGCTCGCGTAGTACAGGCCGCGCACGGGGGTGCGGTAGTCCGCGTATCCGGGGGCGGGGCGCATGGTGAACAGCTGCTCGAGCGAGAGCTCGCCGTGGAAGATGTTCCCCCCGACGAGGCCGTACTCGTGCTCCATCTCGTAGGGTCCGACGACGTCGCGTCGTATGATAGAGGCCTTGAAGTTCGGGGCGATCTCGTCGTAGCAGTCGACCATCCGGTCCGCGTACGCCTCCAGCTCCTCCTGGTGCGGCTCCTCGCTCCACGTCTCGGGCACCCACTGCGTGAACAGAGACATGATGTGGACGCCTTCGGGGCAGAGAGTCTTGTCGAATGTCGTCGGGATCACCCCGTCGCTGAACGGGCGCAGCGCGGCCCGACCCTCTCGTGCGTCTTGGAAGGCACGCTCCATGTACTCGATCGACGGGGCCATCTCGACCGATCCGGTGTGGTGCTCCTGTTGGTTCGTCCCGGGATCGGCGAGGAAGTCGGGAAGCTCGGAGAGCGCGAGGTTGATCTTCACGACGCCGCTTCGCGTCTTCCAGCGCTCGATATCGGTGACGAAATCCGGCGGGAGCTCGGCCGCGCCGACGTGCTCGAGGAACGCGGTGCGCGGATGCAGGCTCGTCACGACGAGCGGCGCTAGGACCTCCTCGCCGCTCTCGAGGACGGCGCCCGTGACCCGGCCCGAGTGCACGAGCAGCTTCGTCACTCTCGCCCCGAGCCGGATCTCGGCGCCGTGGGCGCGCGCGGCACGTTCGATCGCGTCGGAGACGCCGCCCATCCCCCCTTCCTGGAACCCCCAGTTGCCGAGATGGCCGTCGCCGATGTCTCCGATCGAGTGGTGCGCCATGACATAGGCGGTGCCCGGCTCGCACGGCCCGGCCCACGTGCCGATGACACCGTTCACCGCCATGGCTCCCTTGACCTGTGACGACTCGAACCAGTCGTCGAGCAGGTCGGCGATGCTCATCGTCATCAGGCGGGTCACGTCCGAGAGCGTCCGCACGTCGAGGCCGCGATGGCGCCAGGCGAGGCGCAGGGTGTCGAGGAGATCGCCCGGCCGCCTCGAGCCGATCTTCGGAGGCACTGTGAGAAGCAGCGGGCCGAGGACGTCGGCGAGGCCCGACAGCCACGCGTCCCAGCGCGGCATCGCGTCCGCGTCCTTCGACGACCACTTCTTGATCTCGTCGTAGTTGCGACGGGCGTCGTCCGCGTAGATCTTGATCGATCCACCCTCGGGGAACGCCTGGTAGTAGGGCCCCATCGGGAAGATCTTGTAGCCGTGCCGCTCGAGGTCGAGCTCGCGAATGACCGTCGGGGGGAGCAGGCTCATCACGTAGGAGAGGCGAGTCACCTTGAGCTCGGGGACCTCTGGCCACGGCGACTCGGTCGTCGCTGCCCCCCCGGTCTTGTGCCGAGCCTCGAGCACGAGGGTCGACGCGCCGGAGCGCGCGAGGTACGCGCCGGCGATGAGCCCGTTGTGCCCGCCGCCGACGACGATCGCGTCGTACCTTGAGCCCATGACGGTGACACCTCCGTGCTCCTGACCCGCCGTGGCAGGTATTGACTGACTGTTCAGTCTATGCGCGGCCCGGCGGGCGGACAAGGACGCCATCGTGGCCTCCGCCACGTGCGCGCGAGCCGGGCGGGGCGCGAGGATGGTGCGGTGAGCATCCCCGACGGCGTGGACGGCGTGGACGGCGTGGACGGCGTGGGCGGCGTGGGCGGCGTGGGCGGCGTGGGCGGCGAGGTCGGCGCGGGCGGCGCGGGCGACCAGCGTCGCGTCCAGATGCTCCAGGCGGCCCTCTCGGTGATCGTCGAGCGCGGCTTTCCCGAGACGCGGATCGCGGACGTCGCCGAGCGGGCGGGAACGAGCCCTGCGCTCGTCATCTACTACTTCAAGACCAAGGACGGCCTGCTCTCCGAGGCGATGCGCTACGCCGAGGACACCTGGTACGAGGAGGGCGCGCGCCGGACGCAGGGGATCGACAGTGCCGCGGGGCGGCTCGAGGAGCTCGTCGCGATGAGCTGCCTGCCGGACGCGACGTCGGAGATCACCGACTCCTGGGCGTTGTGGCTCGACCTCTGGGCGCAGGCCGTGCGCCATCCGGAAGTCGCGCGTGTGCGTACCGAGTTCGACGCGCACTGGCGGGAGTCGATCGTCGAGATAGTGCGCGACGGGCAGGCGGCGGGCGAGTTCGGGGAGGTCGACGCGACGGATTTCTCCCTCGGGTTCTCCGCGATGCTCGACGGCTTCGCGGTGCAGATCGCGCTGCGTGACGCGGTCGTGAGCGCAGAGCGGGCCTTTCGCCTCGCGATGGCGTACGCGTCGGAGCGCCTCGGCTTCTCATGGACGCCTCGAGATCCGCAGCGCGCCCGTCCGAGCGGCCGCCGCCGAACCGCCGGCGCGCCGGCACCTCTCGCCTCGCGCGCAGAGCAGGGCGCAGCGAGAGCGAAGCGGACCGCCCGCCGCGGCACCCAGCGGCCGCGCCCCGCCAGGTGAGCGGCTCGGGGGGGGGTTGCTCGCGACCGCCCTGCGGTCCTACGATGGCTCGACTGATCGTTCAGTCAGTTCGGCCGGCACGCCGCGGCGCGATCGCCCCGGTGTCGGGTGGGCGGGTGGTCGATGCCGCGGAGCGGGGCGAGGCTGCTCGGGTCGGCGGAGGTCGCTCAGTACCGGGAGCGAGGTGAGGTCGTGGCCGGTGGCGAAGTCGAGCTCGTCTCGCTGACGAAGCGGTTCTCGGACGTCTGCGCGGTCGACGGTATCGACCTGCACGTCGCCCGCGGCGAGTTCTTCTCCCTGCTCGGGCCGTCGGGTTGCGGCAAGACGACGACGCTCCGGCTGATCGCCGGATTCGAGGCGCCGAGCGCGGGCCGGATCCTGCTCGACGGCGCCGATGTCGCCCACATGCCTGCGCACAAGCGCAACGTGAACACGGTGTTCCAGAGCTACGCTCTGTTCCCGTTCCTCACGGTCGCCGAGAACGTCGGCTTCGGGTTGCGCTATCAGGGGCTCTCGAAGCCCGAGCGCGAGCGACGCATCGGTGAGGCGCTCGAGCTCGTCCGGCTCGGCGCATATGCCCGGCGCCGGCCGGGTCAGCTCTCGGGCGGACAACAGCAGCGCGTCGCGCTCGCCCGGGCGCTCGTCCTTCATCCCGCGGTCCTGCTGCTCGACGAGCCACTCGGGGCGCTCGACGCGAAGCTCCGGCGCACGCTCCAGCTCGAGCTGAAAGCGCTCCAGGAGGCCGTCGAGATCACCTTTGTGTACGTCACCCACGACCAGGAGGAGGCACTCACGATGTCCGATCGCCTCGCGGTCATGCGCGGCGGGACAATCGCTCAGGTCGGCACGCCGCGCGGCGTCTATCAGGAGCCCGCGGACGCGTACGTCGCGGACTTCCTCGGCGTCTCCAACCTCGTGGACGCACAGGTGCGCTCGAGCGGGCCGGACGGGTGCCGGCTGCTCGTCGGGGAGTTCGAGCTCTTTGCAGCGTCCAGCGGCGGCGCGGCGCCCGGGCCGGTGACCGTCTCGATCCGTCCGGAGCGAGTCCGGATAGAGTCGTTCGAGGAGACGGGGGAGAACCGCATCCCCGCGATGGTCGAGCGCCTCGTGTTCCTCGGCTCCGCGACCCAGGTGATCCTGCGGCTCGCGCCCGGTGTGAGCCTCCACGCCTTGCTTCACGACGACGGCGGTGCGCACCTCCCGCTCGCGCAAGGCACGCCCGTGCAGGCACATCTGCCGCCCGATGCGCTCCGGGTGCTCGCTCGCGACGGCCGGCTCTCCACGCCGGCAACGCCGGGACGCGGCGTCACGGAGCGCGCGCTCGAGGTGCGGGCGGTGGCGGGCGTCGCGAGGAGGGGTGGCGAGCTCACATCCCGGTGATCGACGCGAGGGCGTGCTGGCGACCGGAACGCTCGCCCCGCGTCATCCACCGGTAGCCCGCGTAGCCAAGGGCCGCGACGGCGAACGACGCGACAAGCATGAGCGTCGCGAGCGCGTTGAGGGCGGGGCCGCCGTTGCCGCCGTGAGTGTTCGAGTAGATGATCACGGACATCGGTTGGGTGTTCGCGGTCGACGACAAGAGGTCGACGATGACGAAGTCGTCGACGACTCCCGCGAAGACGAGCACGGCGCTCGCGAACACGGCCGGCATGAGCATCGGGAGAAGCACGCGGCGCACGGCCTCGAGCCGGGACGCACCGAGATCCGCGGCCGCTTCCTCGTACTGGTGCCCGATCGACACGAGGCGCGCGCGCACGATGATCGCGGGCCAGCTGAGGTTCCAGGTCACGAGTCCGAGGACCTCGGCGGCCGTGCCGAGGTGGACCGAGGTGAGGAGCGCGGTGAACACGAAGAACAGCGCGACGCCGAATATGAGCTCGGGGATGACGAACGAGAAGATCATGAGGAAGTTGAACGCCGAGGCGGCGCGGCCGCGCCAGCGGTCGATGCCGATCGCGAAGCCCACGCCGAGCGGCACGGTGATGACGGTGGTGAGCAGCGAGAGCCTGAGGGTCTGAACGACCGCGGCGTGCAACTGTGGGTCGTGGAGCACCGAATTGAGCGGGTCGGACGTGTACCAGCGGAGCGAGAACCCCTGCCAGGTGCTCTGCGACTTCCCGCGATTGAACGAGAAGAGGACCGCGAGACCGATGGGAAGGATCGACCACGCGAGGTAGACCCACGTGACACCTTCGAGGATCCACGCGTGGCGCCACGGGCTACGGAGCGCCGCGAGGCGCCGGCGCGAGGCGGAGGACTCGAGGCCCGTCCCCGATCCCGGCGTGACGGCGCCGGGCCGGAACTGCATCACGCGCTCTCGAGGGACGCGCGGGCCGTCGAGACCGCATACGCGAGCATGGGTGCGAGCAGGACGGCGAGCAGCGCGAGGGACATCACAGCACCCTGGCCCTCGAGGCTTGAGGTCGTGAGCTGACCGTCGATGACGTTGCCGATCATCGAGGTTCCCGCGGCGCCCGAGAGCATCTGGTTCGTGAAGTAGTCGCCGAACATCGGAAGGACGGTGATGAGCATTCCCGTGACGATCGACTGACGGCTAAGTGGCACCGTTACCCGCACGAACGTGCGCCACTTCGAGAGGCCGAGGTCGCGACCCGCCTCGAGAAGGCGCGGGTCGATGCGGTCGATCCCGGAGTAGAGCACGAGGATGAGGTAGGGGATGTACCCGTAGACGAGGCCGAGGACGACGGTCGAGGACTGCCCGCCGAGCCAGTCGACGGGCTGGTTCACGAGGTGCAGAGACATGAGGACACGGTTCACGTACCCGTCGGTCTGGAGGAGGTCGATCCAGGCGAGCATCCTCATCATGTAGCTGATCCAGAAGGGCGCGATGAGCATCGCGAGGAACATCCCCTTGCGCCGCCCGCCGAAACGCGTCACGAAGTACGCGACCGGGTACGCGATCACGAGCGAGATCGCGGATGCTGCCGCGACGTACAGGACGGTCCGGACCAGCACGGGACCCACGAAGGCGGTCGAGCCGACCACGTCGCGCCATGCCCCGACGGCGTTCGACGATCTCCAGCGGAGCGGGTTCCACTCGGGGACGATCGACTCGAGTATCGGGCTGATCTGCCCACCCGCGATGGCGAGAACCGCGTAGAACGGTACGACGAACAGCACGAGCAGCCAGACGGCGCCCGGCGCGGCGAGCGCCGCCCACAGCATCCCCGCGCGGCGGGCTCCGGGGGGCTCGTCGCCCCGGTCGCGCGACGTCACGGAACGGAGACCTCAGATGCCTTGGCTGACCTGCAGCCACGCCTGCTGCCACGCGGCGTCGGCCGTCGCCGGGAGCTGGAGCTCGGAAACGCCCCGGCGGAAGTAAGACGGCAGCACCGCGGTCGAGACGAGGCTCGGGGGGAGGATCTTCTCCTTTACGAGGCGTTCAGGTGTCACGGCGGTAAGTGGCTGCATGTAGCCGTTGTAGCTGATGTTCTCGAGCACGTTCGGGAGGTCGAGCATGTAGTCGAGGAAGAGATGCGCGAGCACTGGATTGCTCCCCCCCTTCAGCACGGCGAGGGTGTCGTTCGCGACCGGACCTGTGCCGTCGGTAGGGAACCAGTAGCCGACGACCTCCACCGGCATCCCCTTGGGCATGTACGACGCGGCCGCGGCCATGTCGCCCGACCACGCGTGGTGGATCCACATCTGTCCGCTCGGGATGTTGGAGTAGTCGTTGTTGTCGATGTGGACGTTTACGAGCTTCGACAGCTCGAGGAGCGACTTCTCCGACGTCGCGATCTGCGACGCCTCGGTCGTGTTCAGGTCGAAGATCCCGTTCTTCATGAGCCCGAGGCTGATGCTCTCCCGGTAGTCGTCGAGAATCGCGACCTTCCCCTTGTACTTCCCCTGCCATGGCATCGCCCACGCATTGCGCATCGCGTAGGGGTTCTCGTGGACATGGTCCTTGCGCCATGCGATGCCGGTCGTGTAGATCGTGTACGGCACCGTGTACTGCCACTTCTTGTCGTAGAAGGGGTCGGAGTAGTCCGGCCACACCTGGGAGATGTTGGGAATGTAGCTGTGGTTGAGCGGCCGGATCATCTGCGCCTCGACGAGCAGGCCGAGCTCGTCGACCGTCGGGACGAACACGTCGAAGTCGAACTGACCGCTCTGCAGCTTCGCGATCGCCTCGGTCATCGTGTTGAACGTCGTGAGCTCTACCTTGCAGTGGTACTTCTTCTCGAAGTTCTTGAGGCACTGCTGGTTGATGTAGGCGACCCAGTTGTAGATCTTCAAGGTCGCGCCGCGCTCGGGCGAGAGCCCGCTCGCAATGGCCCGATTGTCCTTGAACACCGGCCATGTGACCGGACGGTCGGGACGGGGGAGCGGGACGGCCGCGCTCGACGCGAGTGCCGGGGCCCCTCCGAGATCGGACGCGGCGCTGAGCAGCGAGCCGATCCCTCCGGCTGCGAGGCCCGCCCCCGCCAGTGCGGAGGCGCGGGCGAGGAGCTCCCGCCTCGAGATCGACGGGCCGCGGTGCCCGCCGCCGCCGACCACTCCCTCACGCGGGTGCGCCATGGCCCCTCCCCTCTCGACACGCTCCACGGACGAGGAGGCCACCGCACGTCGCGACCTACGTGCACGACGTGCCTGCATCTCCCGAGCCGGGCGGCCGTCCGCAGTTGAACGGCCGATCAGCAGTCAATCACCGACGGAGGTCCGGGACAAGACCCCGCGTGTTACTTCTGTGTTAGCCACCACCGTGCTCACCGAGTCACTGCCGCGGCAAATGCCTGGAAGTTCTCGACGAAACGCGCGGTGTCGTCCTCAACGTGCTGCACGGAGATCAGCCACTGCTCGACCTTGCCCCATGGGGGGAGGAAGACGCCGCCGTTGTGCTGGACGAGCCAGTGCGCGTGGTTGTAGCGGTCGTCGACGCCGAGAAAGCCTCGGTAGTCGCGCACCGAGGCGTCCGAGAATACGACGCACCCCTTCGCTCCGACCGAGACGACGTGCGCGCCGAGGCCGGCGTCGCGGATCGTGGCCGTGATCGCGCCGTATGCGGAGCCGCAGAGCGCGCCGATGCGCTCGTAGGCCGCGGGCGTCGCGACCTCGTAGAGCATCGCTCTCGTCGCGGCCATCGCGAGCGGGTTGCCGTTGAAGGTGCCGACCATCTCGTACTCGCCGCTCACGACGTGCTCCATGACCTCTGCAGTGCCCCCGACAGCAGCGGACGCGATACCTCCGCCGATCGCCTTCGCGAGGCAGACGACGTCTGGTGTGACGCCGACCACGCCGATCGCGCCCGCCGGCCCCGCGGTGAGCCCGGTCTTCACCTCGTCGAAGACCAGCAGCGCGCCGTGCGAGTGGAGCAGTGCCTTCAGGGAGGCGAGGTATCCCGGCTCGGGGAGGATGATTCCCGCGTTCATCATGATCGGCTCGACGATCATCCCCGCGATCGCGCCCGGGTGCGCCTCTAGCAGCCGCGCGACGGACTCGACGTCGTTGAACGGGACGACGAGCGTCAGGTCGCGGATCGCCTTCGGGATCCCCGTGCTC
>Ga0307372_10013628_pt1 | contig 10497 bp, 10 predicted proteins | sample OX1MG_FD_202533 | JGI IMG/M metagenome (GOLD analysis project Ga0307372, IMG submission 202533) | Soil microbial communities from Risofladan, Vaasa, Finland - OX-1 | ecosystem: Environmental > Terrestrial > Soil > Coastal area > Acid sulfate soil | place: Finland: Risofladan, Vaasa | collected... | reverse complement strand
GCGCATCAGCGCCGCCCGATTTTCGCCGCTGTCTTGCCGCAGCCTCGCGGCGGCGAGGATGTCGTCGAAAGCCGAATCGGCGCCGTTTTCAACGAGGCGGGTCAGGAACGCCCATTCCGCCGCCGCGACGCCGCTGAGGAACGGGCTGTTGCCGAACACCGCCGCAAGCAGCGCCCGTCCCGCTTGGGTCGCGCTCCAGGCGCGGGCGCGGGCAGCTTCAGCCGGGTCGGCGGCGGCCAGAGCCTCGTCCCAGGCGGCAACGCCGAGAGCGAGGCGGCGCGCATCGGCCGGGCGGGGCAGGCCACCGCGATCGGGGGAGAGGTGCGATAAAAGGGTCATGGCCCCACGCCGGTAACGATGGCGACCTTGGCGCGCCGGCCGGCGGCGATCAAGCCCCGCGACCGCCGGGCCCGCCCGCGGAGCAGCGGCGACGCGGGCACGCGCGACGCGCGGCACGCCATGTCGGCCGCCACGCGCATCGCCTGCTGACCTGGCTCGGCTCGATCGCGGCGATCGTGATCCTGCTGGCCGCGGTCGGGATCTGGCGGCTGATGCAGGGGCCGATCGCGCTCGACCGGCTGGTGCCCTATGTCGAAGCCGGCTTTGCGCGCACCGGGCTCGGGCTGGACGTATCGATGTCGGGGGTGCGGGTCGGCATCGACCGCGGGACCCACCAGCTCGATCTGCGTCTGCGGGATGTCGCACTGGCCCTGCCCAACGGCGACAGCCTGGCGACGCTTCCCGAGGTGGCCGCGAGCTTTGGCCTCGGCTCGCTGATCCGCGGCCGGCTGGCACCGACCCGCCTGGTCGTCGAACGCCCGGTGCTGCAACTGCGGCGCGACACGACCGGGATGGTCAGCTTTCGTATCGGCAACACGGCGGCGAGCGGCATGGCGCCGGCCGCCGTGGCGGCGCTGCTCGGGCCGCCGCAGGACGGCACGCCGCTCGGGCAATTGCGCACGCTGCGGGTGCGCGACGCGACGCTGATCGTCGACGACCAGTTGCTCGGGCGGCGCTGGCAGGCCGATCATCTCGATGCGGCGGTGTCGCGCGACGCCGGAGGCAGCGCAGGCGACCTGTCGCTTTCGGTGACGCTCGGATCCGAAACCACGACGCTGCAAGCCAATTTCCGCTATGTCGCGGCGCGCGGCAAACTCAACCTGGGGCTTGCGGCCGGCCGCATCGAGCCCACGGTGCTGGCCTCCCTCGTGCCGCTCCTAGGGCCGCTGGCCGATGTGCACATGCCGGTTTCCGGCACGCTCGAAACCCAGTTCGACTTCGCCGAAAGCAAGTTCGAGGGGTTCCGCGCCGATCTCGGCTTTGGCGCCGGCTGGCTCGACAGCGCGCAATTCGCCGGCGGCCGGCTTGACCTGAGGGGCGGCGAGCTGCACGCGGTCTATGCGCCGGAAGACCACCAGCTACGCCTCGAACGGCTGGCCTTCGACCTCGGCGGCGGCGCGCGCATCGTCATCGATGGCCGTATCGACGGCGTCACCCGCGCCCTTGTCGCGGCCGGTGGCGCCGCGAACCGCCCGCTGCCGGGGCGGGTCGAGGTGACGCTGTCGAAGGTGCCGGTGGCGCGGCTCGGCAGGCTGTGGCCGCTCGCACTCAGCCCGGGCGGCCGGCGCTGGGCGCTCGCCAACATCCACGACGGCATGCTCGACCGCGCGACGGCGCAGCTCGATCTGACGGTCGATCCGGCACGCCGTTCGCTCGACGTGGTCGCGGCGCACGGGTCGATGCGCTACCACGATCTGACGGTTACCTACCTGCCCGGGCTGCCGCCCGTGCTGCATGTCGGCGGCACGGCCACCGGCAGCAACAGCGAGCTCGATTTCCGGCCGGATGCCGGCACCGTGAAATCGCTCAAGCTGACCGGAGGCTCGCTGAAGGTCAGCAATTTCGGGGCGCCGGTCGAGACCGCGACGATCGATCTAGCCGTCGCCGGCCCGCTCCGCGACGCGCTCGAAATCATCGATGCCAAGAAGCTGCGCTATGCCCATGCTGCCGGCATCGATCCGGCGGCAGTCGGCGGCACGGCCGAGGCGCAGCTGCATTTCAAGTTTCCGCTGCTGGCGGCGCTCAAGCTCGACGACCTCGACTATGCCGCCAAGGCGCGGCTGACCGCGGCGAGCGTCGCCAAGATTGCGCTCGGCCACGACCTCAGCGACGGCGATTTCACCGTCGAGATCGCGCGCGATGGCCTGCGCGCCACCGGTGGCGGCCGGTTCGACGGGTTGCCCGTGACGGTCGCGGCGGCGATGTCGTTTCATCCGAAAGACGGTCCGCTGGCGGTCTACCGCATCGGGCTGCGGCTCGACCAGGCGACGCGGCAGCGGCTCGATTACGACCTCGCGCCGGACCGGCTGTCGGGCCCGGTCGCGCTCAGCCTGACCTATACCCAGCGCGATCCGGTTCGCGCCTCGGCCGCGCTGGTGCTCGATCTGCGCGCCGCCCGGCTCGCCGTGCCCGAGGCAAACTGGTCGAAACCCGCCGGCCAGCCGGGCAGCGCGACGATCGATTTCGACGTGTCGCATCAGCACATTGCCGGCCCGCTGCGGCTGGCGATGCGGGCGCGCGGCCTCGATGGGCGTTACGTGATCGCGCTGTCGCCCGATCGCGCGCAGGTCGAGCGGGTCGATATCACCCGCCTGGTGATCGGCAGCGACGACCTCGCTGGGGCGGTCATGCGGCGCGGCGACGGCTGGTTGGCCGATATAAGCGGGCGCCGGCTCGACCTGCACCCGCTGTTGAGGCACGCCGTCTCGGCCGAGAGCGGGTCGGCGAGCCCGCCGCTGAAGATCTCGGCGCGGTTCGATCAGGTAGCCTTTGGGCGAGGGCGCATTATGCAGGGCGTCGCGGCCGCTCTGTCGCGGTCGGGCGCCGGCTGGCAGTCGATGCAGATCGACGGGCGCTTCGCCAACGGCCACGCGCTGTCGTTCAGCCTCGGCGGGGCGCTCGGACCGCGGCGGGTGGGGCTGACCTCCGACGATCTCGGCGCCACGTTGCGGCTATTCGACGTGGCCGACAACGTAGTCGGCGGCCGGCTCAGCGTCACTGGCGAGCTGACCCAGGCCGGCGGCAAGCCGGCGCTGCGGGCCGATATCAACGGCGCCGATTTCAGCGTCGTGCGCGCGCCGGTGCTGACCCGGATCCTGTCGCTGGCTTCCTACACCGGCTTGGCGAGCATGATGTCGGGGTCGGGCATCCCGTTCAGCTCGCTCAGGGGACGCTTTACCTATACCGAAGACGGCATCGCACTCGAACGTCTGATGGCCTCGGGCGAGTCGCTCGGCATCACCGCTTCCGGCACGATAGATCTCGACCAAGATATGCTCGACCTCAACGGCGCGATCGCACCGGCGCATCTGCTGAATTCGGCGCTCGGCAAGGTACCGGTACTCGGGTCGCTGCTGATGGGCGGCGAGGGGCAGAGCCTGTTCGCCGCCAATTACGAGCTGAGCGGGCCAAGCGCCAACCCCGAGGTTTCGGTCAATCCGCTGAGCGCGATCGCGCCGGGGTTTCTGCGCCGGCTGTTTCAGCCGTTTTCCGCCGGGTCGGACAACCCGCCGCAGCCGCCGCCCTGACTGCGCGCTACTCCGGCCGCACCAGGGCGTGCCGCTTGCGGCCGGCGCTCAATTTGATCGCGCCCCCGTCCGCGACATCGGCGAGTGATATGACCTGCGCCTCGGTCGAGATCACCACATCGTTGAGCCGAGCGCCGCCGCCGCGGATCAGCCGCCTCGCCTCGCCGTTCGACGTGGCGAGGCCGGCGTTGACCAGCAGCTCGACCAGTGGCACACCGTGCACGAGCCGGTCGCGCGGCACCGCGATGTGCGGCAGGTCGGTCCCCGACTCGCCCCGCTCGAATACGGCGCGCGCGGTTTCGGCCGCCGCCTCGGCCGCGGTGCGGCCGTGGCACAGCGCGGTCGCCTCGGTCGCGAGGATTTTCTTGGCCTCGTTTATCTCGCTGTCGGCGAGCTTGGAAAGGCGGGCGATCTCGTCGAGCGGCAGTTCGGTGAACAACTTCAGAAAGCGGCTGACATCGGCGTCTTCGGTGTTGCGCCAGAACTGCCAGTATTCATACGACGAGAGCCGGTCGGGGTTGAGCCACACCGCGCCGCCGAGGCTCTTGCCCATCTTGGCCCCTGAGGCGGTGGTGATCAGCGGCGTCGTCAGGCCATAGAGCGCGCGGCCGTCGACCCGCCGGCCGAGCTCGACGCCGGAGATGATATTGCCCCACTGGTCCGAGCCGCCCATCTGCACATCGCAGCCAAAGCGGCGCGCCAGCTCGACGAAATCGTAGGCCTGCAGGATCATGTAGTTGAATTCGAGAAACGACAGCGGCTGGTCGCGTTCGAGCCGCAGCCGCACGCTGTCTTGCGTCAGCATGCGGTTGACCGAAAAGTGCCGGCCGATGTCGCGCAACAGCGGGACGTAGCGCAATTCGTCGAGCCAGTCGGCGTTGTTGACCATCACCGCATCGCCCGCCCCCTCGCCGAAGCCCAGGAAATTGGTGAAGACCCGGCGGATGCTCGCCATGTTGGCGGCGATCGCCGCATCGCTCAGCATCTGGCGCGTTTCGTCGCGGCCGGTCGGGTCGCCGATGCGCGTGGTGCCGCCGCCCATCAGCACGATCGGCTTGTGCCCATGCTTCTGGAACAGGCGCAGCAGCATGATCGACATCAGGTGACCGATATGCAGACTATCGGCGGTGCAGTCGTAGCCGACATAGGCGGTGACCGCGCCGGCGGCGAGGCGCTGGTCGAGCGTCTCGACATCGGTGCATTGGTGGACATAGCCGCGCTCGTAGGCGGCGGCGAGAAAGGGCGAGCGAACGGTCGGCATGGCGGCGTCATCTAGCATAAAAACACGCTGCGCGCTGGGGCTGATGAGCGGCACCTCGCTCGACGGCATCGATGTGGCGGCGCTGGAAACCGACGGGCAGGCGCGCGCCGCGGCCGGCCCGGCGCTGACCGTGCCTTATCCCGCTTCGTTTCGCGAGCGGCTGCGCGGGGTTCTCGGCGGCGCCGAGCCGGCGGCCGAGATCACCGCGGTTGAGGCCGAGCTGACCCGGCTGCACGCCGCGGCGGTGGCCGAGTTCCGGGTGCGCTTTCCGGAAGTGCGTGCCGGGCTGATCGGGTTTCACGGCCACACGATTCTGCACGAGCCGGCGGCGCGCCGAACCTGGCAGATCGGCGACGGGGCGCTGCTCGCGCGGCTGACCGGCACCGATGTCGTCGCCGATTTCCGCAGCGCCGATATTGCGGCCGGCGGTGAGGGCGCGCCGCTGGCGCCGCTTTACCACGTCGTGCTGGCGGCCGGGCTCGACCTGCCGCTCGCCGTGCTCAATCTCGGCGGGGTCGGCAACGTCACCTGGATCGGGCCGGGTTCTGACAGCGGCGGCGGCGATATCATCGCCTTCGACACCGGCCCGGGCAATGCCCTGATCGACGACTGGGCGCAGCGCCATACCGGCCAGGCGTGCGATGTCGACGGCGCGCTGGCCGGCGCCGGGCGGGTGTCGGCGGATCATGTCGCGCGGTTTCTGGCGGCGCCGTATTTCGCCCGCACCCCGCCGAAATCGCTCGACCGCGACACATTCCGCGATTTTGTCCCGCACGACCTGTCGCCCGAGGACGGCGCGGCGACGCTGACCGAGGTCAGCGCGGCGGCGGTCGCCGCGGCACAGCGGCATTTTCCGCTGCCCGCGCGCGAGTGGGTGGTCACCGGCGGCGGCCGGCGCAACTCGGCGCTGATAGCGGCGCTGGCGCGGCATCTCGCGGTGCCGGTGCGGCCGGTCGAGGCGGTCGGCTGGGACGGCGACGCGCTGGAGGCGCAGGCCTTTGCCTATCTCGCGGTGCGCTCGGTTCTCGGCCTGCCCCTCAGCGTGCCGTCGACCACCGGTGTGCCGTGCGCGATGCCGGGCGGGCGCCTGTTCCGCCCGTGACGCTTTCCGGTCACGGCGTGCTGCGCTCGATCGAGGTCAGCCTGCCGTCGGTGAAATAGAGAAAGCCGACCGGCCGGCCGATCCACTGGGTCTGCGCATCGGCGGTATAGATCCATTCCGCCCGCTGGCTTCGCTGAGTCTCGGTGGTGACGATTTTGGTCGGCGCGCACCACGCGGTCCGGCGCACCTCGGCCTCGGTCATCCCGAGGGACACGTCACCTCGGCAGTTGGCATGGTACGTGTCGGCGATTTTTTTGAACTGGAGGCAGGTTTCGAGCGCGCTGCGGATCAGGTCCATCTTCGAGTTCAGCGCCACGATCATGCCGGGGTCGCCGGTCTCGGCGAGGCTCAGATAGGTCCGCGCCGCCGCGATCGCGGTCTGGGCGCGCAATTCGATCTGCGGCTCGTGGCACTGCCGCAATGCCGCCTCGGCGGCGTCGAGCGCGGCCGGAACCCGGTCGGCTGCTTGCTGCGCCGCGGGCGGCAGCGCCGGCTTTGGCGCAGCGCACGCGGCGCAGGCGAGCACGCACGCCAAGGCTGCGTTGCGATGCCACATCTTTCCCTCCCCGGTTGGGCGCAGCGTAGCCGCTGCGCCCGCTTCGGGGAAAGCGCCGGATGCCGTTATTTGACGATGATCTCGCCGACCATGTGCGGATGTATCGAGCAGAAATATTTGTAGGTGCCCGGCTTACCGAAGACAAAGCTGAAGGTCTCGTCGGTGTCGAGCCCGGCCGATTTGAACGACATGTCCTTGCTGGCGCCGGTCACGGTGTGCGGCTCTTCGTCCTGGTTGGTCCACACCACCGTGGTGCCGGGCGCGACGACGAGGTGCGCCGGCTCGAACGCGAAATTGTTGATCGTGACCGCTTTGGTGTCGCCGGCGAATGCCGTGCCGGCCATCAGCAGCATGAACCCGGCGGCGAGCATAGCCGCGCCGTGCCCGATCGTGCGTTTCATCGTCGGCCTCCAGTCACGCGGCGAGGGTGCGATCGGCAACCGCGAGCCCGGTCGCCGGCCGGTAGTCGATCTCGCGCACCCCGAGCATCGCCTTGAGCCTGTCGGCCGGCACCTTGAGCGGGCCGGGCGACGGCGCCTGGCCGGCAACCGGTTGCGGAAACGCGGTCGACAGCGCGGTGTGAAAGGTCATCTTGTCTTCTACCTTCTGCACGACCTGGTGGATGTGGCCGTTGAGCACCGTCACCGAGCCGAACCGCCTTAAATAGGCAAAGGCCTGGCCGGCGTCGCCGGTGGTCCAGCCCCATTGCGGATAGATCGGCCACATCGGGATATGCGCCATCACCACGATCGGCGTGCTGGCGCTCCGGCCCTTTAGGTCGCCTTCGAGCCATTCGAGCTGTGCCTTGCCGAGCGTGCCGCCGGTGCCGAGGGTGAAATTCAGCACGTTGACCAGGGCCACGAAATGTACGCCGCCGTGGTCAAAGCTGTACCAGCCGCCGTCTGCCGCGCCCTTCGCGCCGAACCGCGCGAAGAACTGCTTGCCGTCGTCGCCGATCACGTCGTGCTCGCCGGGGATATAGTGGGTGTCGAGCCTTGCCGTGCCCATGATCTGCGCCGCGGTGTCGAACTGGTCGGGCTTCGACAGATGGGTCACATCGCCGGTGTGCAGCATCAGCGCTGGCTTGTTGGGCAGCGCCGCGACCTTTGCCAGCGCCTCTTGCAGCGTGGCGCCGGGGTCGGGGTTGGGCTGGCCCTTGAAGCCGATGCGGCTGTCGCTGATCTGGACAAAGCTGAACCCGGCGGCCGGCGCGGCCGCGGCATCGCCACCGAGGCCGACCGCCCGCGGGATGCCGCCCGACACCGCCCACAGGATGCCGGTTCCCGCCCACATCATGCACTTCAACAGGCCGCGCCTTGTGTGGCCGGCATCGTCGCCATCGGTTGATCGCGTCGTCTGTCGTATCGTATCCATCGCTTGCCGCTCCGTTCGACGAGGGATCGTCGCGGCGGGTGATCGGTGCGCGCCGGGGTTTATTCGCCTGAAAACTTATTTTTCTCGGCGCGAATAAACCGGTCGCACGGGAGGTCATCGCATGACGTATTGCGCTCGTCGCAGCCGGCGAACGAGGTGACGTGGCGGCTTCATCGCCCGACGGGTCTTTCGAGGCTGCGGTTCTGCCGCACCTCGATGCTGCCCACAACCTCGCCCGCTGGCTGATGCGCGACCGCGCCGCCGCCGAGGATGTGCTGCAAGAGGCGATCGTGCGCGCGCTGACCTATTTTCCCGGCTTTCGCGGGGTCAACTCGCGCGCCTGGCTGCTGCAGATCGTGCGCAACACCGCCTACAGCGCGCTCAGGCCAGAGCATGACGCCGCGCATCTGCCGATCGTCGCCAAGGCTGAGCGGGGCGCGGTCGCCGAGGACGCGCTGGTCTCGTCCGACCCCGATCCCGAGGCCGCGCTGATCCGTGTCCGCGAGCGGCGCCAGGCACACGACCTGATCACGGCGCTGCCGCTCGAGCTGCGCGAGGCGCTGGTGCTGCGCGAACTTGAGGAGCTGTCCTACAAGGAGATCGCCGAGATCACCCGGGTGCCGATCGGCACGGTGATGTCGCGGCTGTGGCGGGCGCGGCGTCTGATCGTCGCGGCCGCCGGCCGGGAGGCGCCGGCATGAATTCCGCGGAACACTGCGAGATGGAGCTGCTGGTTCAGGCCGAGTTCGACGGCGAACTCGGCGCCGCCGACGCGGCGTCTCTCGAGGCGCATCGCGCGCACTGCCCGATCTGCCAAGCGGCGACGGTCGATCTTGCCCGCAGCCGCGATCTACTGCGCGCGCCGCAGCTTTACCAGCCGGCGGCGGAGGCGGTGCGCGCCCGCCTGATCGCCCAATTCGGCGCGGCGCGTCCGGCGCCGCCGCTGCGCCGCCGCCGGTTCAGCGGGTGGCGGCAAGGTTGGGCCGGGTTCGTCCTCGGCGCCGCCTGTGCTGCCGGGGTCGCTTTTATGGTGCTGCCGAACGCGGGGCAAGGGCTGACCGATCAGATCGTCGCGAGCCACATCCGCGCGCTGCAGCCCGGCCATCTCGAAGACGTCGCGTCGACCGACCAGCATACGGTCAAGCCGTGGTTCGACGGGCGCCTCGATTTCGCCCCGCCGGTCAAGGACCTGAAGGCCGAGGGGTTTCCTCTCAAGGGCGGCCGGCTCGACTATATCGGCGGACGGCCGGTGGCGGCGCTGGTCTATCAGCGCGACAAGCACCTGATCGATCTCTATGTCTGGCCCGAAGGCACGGCCGTGCCGGCGCTGACCGGCGCCGCCACCGGGTACAACGTCGTGCACTGGAATGCCGGCGGAATGGCGCTGTGGGCGGTCTCCGACCTCGCAGCCGCCCAGCTCGAACAATTCGCCAGGGATTGGCGGCAGGCCCCGTAGCGGGCGGTCGCCCCACGCCGTCACACGGGCGGAGGCCGGTATCCACCTCCGCCGCGGGTCCCGGCCTGCGCCGGGACGACAAAGAGAAGAGCCGGGACGACGGAGGTCAGTGCGTCACGAGCCGGCGCTCGATCGCCGCGGTCTTGATCGCCTTTTGCAGCTTCTCGAAGGCACGAACCTCAATCTGCCGCACCCGCTCGCGCGAGATGTTGTACTGCTGCGACAGTTCCTCGAGCGTCGTCGGGTTGTCGCGCAGCCGCCGCTCGGTCAGGATGTGGCGCTCGCGCTCGTTGAGATGGGTCATCGCCTTGTTCAGCAGGTCGCGGCGCAGCCCCAGCTCCTGCCGGTCGCCGAGCTTCTGCTCCTGGCTCTCGCTCTCGTCGACCAGCCAATCCTGCCACTCGCCTTCGCTGTCGCTGCGCAGCGGTGCGTTCAGCGAATGGTCGGGGCTGGCGAGGCGGCGGTTCATGCTGACCACGTCGGCCTCGGGCACGTCGAGCTCGGTCGCGATCTTTTTCAGGTTTTCCGGCGACAGGTCGCCGTCGTCGACCGCCTGCAGCTGGCCCTTCAGCTTGCGCAGGTTGAAGAACAGCTTTTTCTGCGCCGCGGTGGTGCCCATCTTCACGAGCGACCACGAGTGCAGGATGTATTCCTGGATCGCCGCGCGGATCCACCACATCGCATAGGTCGCCAGGCGAAACCCGCGGTCCGGGTCGAACCGCTTGACAGCCTGCATCATTCCGACATTTCCCTCGGAAATCAGCTCCGACAGCGGCAACCCGTAACCGCGATAGCCCATCGCGATCTTGGCGACGAGGCGCAGATGGCTCGTCACCAGCCGATGCGCCGCATCGGGGTCTTCATGCTCCTTCCAGCTTTTGGCGAGCATGTATTCTTCTTCCGGCTGCAGCATCGGAAACCGGCGGATCTCTTGCAGATACCGCGACAGGTTTCCTTCACCGGAAAGCGAGGGCAGAGATACCGATGCCATCGTCGATTTTGTCTCCTCTGATGCCTTGGAAAACGCCGGGCCGAGAATTTCGATCCCACCGTCGAGATACCCTAGTCAAATAGTCGGCTTTTGTCCAGTTTGAAGTCGCTCTAAATCGGATAGCAGCTCTCTGAAATCCGCAGGAGGCGTGCTTTCAAAACGCAGGTTTT
>Ga0307372_10013623_pt1 | contig 10499 bp, 13 predicted proteins | sample OX1MG_FD_202533 | JGI IMG/M metagenome (GOLD analysis project Ga0307372, IMG submission 202533) | Soil microbial communities from Risofladan, Vaasa, Finland - OX-1 | ecosystem: Environmental > Terrestrial > Soil > Coastal area > Acid sulfate soil | place: Finland: Risofladan, Vaasa | collected... | reverse complement strand
CAGCCATGATCGTTTCGTGATATTCCCAGTCGAGCAAATCCAGAACAAAGTCGGCCACCGGTGGGTCGCTTGATCGCAGCATCGACTCCGTATTCCCGGCGCAGTCTTGAAACTCGAGCCACACGAGCATAGGACGTGTCGTCTGACTGAGAGCTTTTTCGACAGCAGATAAATACCGCGATGGGAGCGCCAGTGTGGCGACCATCAAGCTGCAGAACTTCACAAATTCGCGACGTGACACGCCGCGAGCCCTTAAAGCTTGAGGCAGCGGCCCGCGCAATGCTCCCATGTTCGCACCTCCTGACGGACGGAACTTATGTCCTCGTCTCTTCCCATGCGCATTCTTGCTGATCTTCTTGGCTAGCGATTTCCCTAAAACGGACCCAACGCTACTCCTCGAAATTGTAATATGCTGTGACGCAGGTCACATGCCGCATACCCAGGCGTACTTCGGTCTCGTTACCATTTGGCAGGGTGACGAGAGGAGAAAGCTCTTGCAGAAACGCTCCAGCAAGTCGATCACCCGCATACCAGAAGGCAACCGGCTGAAACCTGTCATTGTTGTCCAGACTCATGCATCGGACATGTCCTCCCTAACTCCGGGAGGGCGGCGTGACCCGAGGTCTGCTCTTCATCAAAAAATCGGCGAGATCGGCAGCAAGACGTCGTACAAGAAAGGAGCGACTCTTTTCGCGCAGGGAGAAACGCCGCGGGGCATATTTCTTATAACGGAAGGAGCCGCTAAACTGTCGACGGCGTCTGCAGACGGAAGATCTCTCATCCTTGGATTCTTGGGCCCCGGAAAAATCCTCGGACTTGCGGCAACCATCCTGGGAAAATCTCTCGAAGCAACTGCGCAGACCTCAGAGCCAACGACCGCAATCTTTTTGCCGCGCGATGTTTTTCTCCGGCTCGCACAGGAGAGCGCAAGAATGGCTTTCGATGTTGCTCAGCAGCTCGGCGAACGGTGTTTCAAGCTTCTCGATGAATTGAGAATCATCGGTCTGTCGGAATCCGCGCAACAAAAGCTGGGAGTGTTCCTCTTGGGCCTCTGCCCAGACCCGGGAGGACGAGAAAGCGGGACGCGCATCCATCTACCAGGTGCCAAGCAGGACGACCTCGCGCAAATGCTCGGTGTTACCCGTGAAACCACAAATCGCCTTCTTTCCTTTCTAGGAAAGAGCAACATACTGGCATGGAAACGCGGAACTCTCGTCATTCGAAATTGGAGTGCCCTGAAAAAGCTGGCGGGACTCCGAGAAGTAGGGGCAAAATAGAGACACCCTCGCAGAAATCATAGGGAAATCTCGCATTTGTCTCAACGAGGGGTTCAGTCTTCAGAGTTTGAGTTGAATCGCGTTACTGTCGGATCTGTGCTAGTTCCGGCGCTGGTCCGCGGACACCGGCCTCTTAAGCAGGCTCAATATGAATAGACCCGCCGAAATTATGACGATAACTGGTCCCGGACTGAATTGGGGCCGCAGGTAGTGAGTTACCGCAAAACCCGATCCGACGGCCGCAACGCTGGCAAGGCAAGAAACGACCAGAAAGTGCGATAGATCACTTGTAAGCCTCCGGCCCGTGATCGCAGGGATAATGATCAACGCTCCGGCAAGGAGTGCGCCCAGGAAACGCAGGCCGACAAGAACTGAAAGACTGAACACTAGGAGGAAGTAGAGGTTTAGTCTTTCCAGCTTCACGCCGGTTGCGGCGGCCAATTCGGGTGCGAACAGGCCCAAGATCAGTTCGTCCTTAAATCGGAAGACAACCAGAATAACAACGAGGACCGCGCCTACTCCAAGCAAGAATGCCGAGAGCGAGAGATCTTGGAACCGCCCGAACAGCGCCTCGACAAGGTCTTCTTTTGGAGTCAAAACGGCGCCGATGGCGACTGACCCGGCGAATACCACACCAATCATGGCTTCGGTCGCAAGACCCGTTTTCTTTTGGAGTTGCCAGATCAACAGAGTGCCCAGAAACAAGGTCGCTGCTCCGCCAATCATCGGATTAAATCCAAAAAGAAAGGCCACGCCTAGTCCGGGAAGTGCCACGTGCGAGATCACATCGCTGGCCAAAAGCATCCGTTTCATGAGCGCAAAACTACCGACCAGGCCTGCGGCAACAGCGAAAAGGAGAGCCAGCACGACCGCGTACGTTTCGCCTGAATGAGCCATCTGCTAATCCTCTACTGATCGTGATGGTGCTGATAGAACTTCAGTGGTGCGGAATAAACGGCTTCGAGAGTTTCCGGTGTCAAGATTTCCCTGGGAGGACCAAAACAGGGCTTTCCCTTGCTAAGGCAGAGCACTTTCGTCGCGGACTGATACACAACACTGAGATCATGCGAAACCAGAAGAATCGTTAAATGACGCTCGCGCTGTAAGTCTCGCAGTAATTCGTAGATATGCTCCTCCGCCAGTTCGTCGAGACTGGCCGTGGGTTCGTCGAACAGCAGTACATTTGGGTCTCCCAGCAAAGCGAATGCGATCAGAGCCTTTTGGAACTCTCCCCCGGAAAGTACGCCGATGCTAGTTTCGAGTAGTTCTGGAGTAAGGCCTACCCTGCCTGACACCAACTGAACGTCCTTGGCCGGACGTTTCAGTAACCGTGCTTTTGCTGACAGGAGGTCGTTGACACGTAGAGGCAACTGCCGATCTGCGGCGATTTTCTGGGGAACATAGCCTAATCTGGCATCCGGTGCCCATTGAATGACGCCCTCGTAGGGCGATAAATTCTGTAAGGCCCGGAGAAGGACCGTCTTGCCAGCACCGTTTGGTCCAATGATCGCCAGGTTCTCACCGGCATCGACCTCGAAGTTCAGATGCTGAATGACCGTCCGACTCCCAAACTTGATGGTGAGATCCCGGACTGAAAGTATGGGCGTCATATTGACATCTGACTCAGAGTAGCCCGTAACCTTTAGATTCGGGCATCACGACTAGTAAATCCCAGCAAGTGTAGCAACCGATGAATAACGATCTCCCAATTCCATTGAACGGACCCAGGGACGGCTCCTATGTGTGAGTTATCCGAACCGTGTCTTCAAAAAAACCTCTGGGCCTTCCACTAGTAAGGGGCTGCGCGATCGGAACGCCTCGGCATATTGCACGCCAACAAGGCTGCCCACGTAACGATCCTCGGCATTGTATTTGTCGAGCAGGCTCGCTTGATCTCCGCTAAACACGGATTCATAAACGCGGAGAGCAGCCATCTTTAGGTCATATACGTCGCTCACATCGACCGCAAAATCGAACCGGTCCCAAGCTGGCTCCATCCGGCAGTGTCCGAGGAAGAGCCGTTGAATTTCGTGGGGTTGGGTCTCCTTCAAACATTCACACCCGGCGATTTCGTCCCATTTCGGCAGCCGGGCGTAGAACACACCATGCGTGACGATGTCCGTTACGGCCTTGTGATCCGGATGAACGCCTGCGCCAGCGGTCGTGAACACCATTTGTGGCCGATGTTTCCGTAATAGCTGGGCAATCTGTAATCTGGCTAGGACCGTATCGCTGATCAATCGATCCTGCAGCGTCAATGCTGCGCGCTCGACTCCAAGAATTTCAGCTGCCTTGACTGCCTGTTTGTGACGTTCTCCCCGCGCGGCGTGCCGCGCCGGTTCACCCTCGCACAGATCCACGAAGAGCACCGAAAAATCCTTCCGCACCAGTTTGACCGCCGTGCCGCCCATGACGGCTTCGAGGTCGTCGGGATGTGCACCAAATGCAATCACGTCAAAAGTTGATTTCAATGAAGTTCCCATAAATGAAATCAAGCCAGTCGTTCAAGAACGTCCCACGCCTGCAAACGGCGCAAGATCGGCATGGCCATACACCACGGCGTTGCATGGCAACAAGAGCCCTAGATTGATGTCTCTTTGAAGAGCTTGCTGCGCGAGGGGCGGGTTGCACGCCCCGAGAATGACATATCTCGGGAAATCGACTTCCAGTTTTTCTTTCAGTTTGGCCTGAATGTCGATCTGGCAGAGAACGCCGAATCCCTCCTTCTTCAGCGCAACTTCCATCTCCGCGAGGGCTTCGTCGAAACGCAACTTTGTGGTACGAACATCGCCATAATCGCTCGTTTTGGAGGATTGCATAAAATTGTTTTACCTTTCTGGAGTCGGCTTGCCAATCCTATTGCTCGCATCTTCTGACTCTACTCGCTTGTGTGCCTTCCGCCGCCCCGCGACGTTGCATGTTCTCGACATTCAAGTTGGCACGCCGAGCCAGGGTAGCAACCACTTCATCAGCACCAGGTAACTGAGCAGAAATAAAAGCAACCTCACGGTGCCGTTCATGCCGCAGCCTCGTTTCTTCAGGGAAGTACCAATACCGCCGAGCCCGCGTGGCGTATCACTCGCTCTGCGGTGGTACCCAGAATCGTGAAGTCCAGGAAGGGACGGTGCCCGGCTTCAAGAACGATCAAATCTACCGCCCGGTCCCGAGCCGTCAACAGGATTTGTTCCGCCCCATTCCCGTGACGGACCACTTCGACCAAATCACAATGATTTCGAACTTCCGCGGGTACCCACTGACAGAGCTCTTGGTGCTTTGAGCTTAAATCGAACGTGCCTTCCTCGACAGCATGCAGAACGACGAGTTGCGCCCGGAACGCGCCCGCTATTTCTGCTGACAGCTCTAGGCATTGGTGTGCTCCTTCGGTGAGGTTAACCGGGCAGAGTACTCGAGAAATTTTCGCGGGTCTCCCGTCTGCGTGTGCTCTGGCGACCAAGGTAGGCGTCAAAGTCGTTCGTATCACATTCTCCGCAACGGAACCTAACCGGAGGCGGCTGATACCGCTGCGCCCGTGACTTCCCATGATAATCAGGTCCGGTTTCGTAGATGCGACGCGGGCGAGAATGACTTCTACCGGATGGCCCTCCAGAACGGCAATCTCAGAGGAAAGATCTAGCCCCAGGGCCTCCCGAACGAGCTTCGCAAGATCCTGGCGCAGCGCTGCACGGTGTTGCTCGGCTCTTGCTTCTAACTCCGCTTCCTGAGACGGAAGAAAGTAGCGAGGGTATTCTGACCATTCGGCATGTAGGAGTTCCACTTTTGCCTGGTAAGTCTCCGCGAACATCCGAGCCCAACTCAACACCGTCCGCGATGCTGCACTCAGGTCCAGCGGACACAGGATCTTTTTCGGCGCGAAGCGTAACGGCTTAACGGTCATCATTTGTCTTTTCCACGGGCACTGTTTTTCGGAGCCACCCGAATAAATGCAAATGTGCGCAATTTGTTACAGGCAAATCTCTGAGTCCAGAAGCTTGCCCCACAAACAAGCGTATGCCAGAAAGCGTCGCTAGTGACTCCTGCGGCTCCTATAGATGACCAGCAGATATTCGATGGAATCCAGTTGTAATGAGAGAGGGGTGAAACGACGACCACGTCATCGTTTTTCTCCAGCCACTTTCGGAGGAAAGACGCTGCCGTATGGCCGAAATGCCCGCACCCAAAACTACCACACGTGCCATTTGAGTCCAACCTCCTTCGCTTCTACGACCGGAAGTACGCCGCCTTCTTTCACGCGGCTTTAGGATCTTATCCTTACGTGCCCACTTGCTGGAGAGTGTGAAGATATTTGATGATGTCGCCCGTCGAAAGCAATCCAACGAGGTTGTTCCCCAGCATGACGGGCATTTCATTGATCCCGTCTCGACCCATCTTTTCCATCGCTGTCCACAATTCTGCTTTGGGATCGATCGGATTTAGCTTCTCGATGGGTATCATGGCTTGGCCTGCAGTGGTCGTCGTCCATGAGGGTCGAGGAATCTCCTTTATGTTGTGCAGGGTCAGCAATCCGACCACGCGGTCTCCGCGGTCGACGAGGAAGCACTGTCGACCGTGTGACAGCACCTCCTGATCGATTAGCTTTTGTAATGAAGTGTCTCCCGATACGTGGGTGCATGCATTTCCCATCGCCTCCGATACCTTGTGGCCGACTAATAGGCCCTGCACCATTTGCTGCTGGACTTGGGCTCCGGCTGCGCTTTCGAGGAACCAGCCGATGAAGGCGATCCACAATCCATTGGCAACGTTCCCTCTCAGCGCTTGCCACACGCCCCAAACGATAAAAAGGAAGCCAAAGAATCGGCCCGTGCTGGCTGCGATCAGAGTCGCGCGTCGAAAGTTTTTGTTTATTCCCCAAACGACGGCGCGAAAAACGCGGCCTCCATCCAACGGGAATGCTGGAACGAGGTTGAACAGTCCCAAGAGGCCGTTAATGAGCGCCAGGTACTTGGCCACCGATAGAGCGGGCGCGATGTTTACAAGCAACCGCTCCAAAAGGAAGAACAGAACCGCCAGTGCAAAACTAGTGAGCGGCCCGACAACTGCAATTAGGAATTCTGCGATCGCGCTCGGGGGTTCGCCTGCAATTTGGGACACGCCGCCAAATATGAACAGAGTGATCCGGCTTACGGGTACTTTGTAGCGAAGGGCCACCCAAGAATGGGCCAGTTCGTGTACAACGATACTGGAAAAAAACAGTATTGCTGTTACAGCGCCCATCAGCCAGTATTCCACGTTCGTGCCACCCTTGAATTCAGCCGGATAGTAATTAACGGCCAGCATCCAAGTGATTAGGGCAGCGATCAAGAACCAGGAATAGTCGAGATCGATAGGTATTCCAAGGACGCGTCCAATCGGAATCGTATGGCGGAACACGAACCCACCTACCTTTTCCTAGAGAGCGATCCTACGTTCCTGTCGAGTTGCTCATCCGTCGGTACCTGCCGGAATTCCAAGTTGTTTGACCACGGCAGAATAACCGAGATCGCCGTCGGTCAACCTGCGGCCTTGCGCTGAATTCTTCTGACACACTGAGACACGGCAGCAACCACCTCATCACGGCGACGTAATCGAGGAGGAAAACAAACAGCTTCAGAAAGTCGATCATGCTCCGGTCTTCGCCTTCCAGCAATTCTCCTCACCGCGCACATTCCAGAACAATCCGCGAGTTGCTGCTCCGCTGAAACCGCAAGCAAACCAGGGTCGGTGGACCGAATCACCAACAACCCTCACACTATCACGGTTCGGCTGTAGGGGCGCACCGTAGGAGGATCCCACTCTTTGCAAGAGCGATTACATCCTGGCGAATACAGTGCGGCATCGTACAAAACCATGACGCATCATCACAAACCGGCTACCATCCTGCAAAATGCGTCGTGGCGAGCGCTCAAAATAATTTCGAGCGTAAGGAAACCTTTAGCCCTTTTCTTGCGTCTTGGACGTAGATGAGGTGAGTTTTATAGCCATGCGCACCTAAAAATCCGCCTCTCAGCTCCACCGAGCCAATTATGATCCAGGCAAGGACGCGAAATCGTGAGCCAGGACGAAACGCGCTCACGCCTTCACTGGGTTGAGGCGTTCGGTATCCGAGTACCCAAAATTGAGAGCCGGTACCCGCGCAGACTCCCTCCATTGTTGGGCGGTAATGCCGCGAACGAGCGTTACCGCCCCTACTTTGGCATCGGAGCGATACACGCGTGTCCCGAGCTTACCGGCCTTCCGACTTTGAGGCGTTTCTTCGAAAACATTCCGATACTTCTTCGTCTCGACAATCGGAGCACGGAGATCACTCCTCAATTGCTCGCGTCTCGCGCGGAAGCTCGCCCACCGAGCGCCACGGTCGAGAACCAAATCTCCTTCACCGAGACAATTCCGACCGCTTCCGCACCACCTATCGCTATCGCAATCGTGAGTACTCGCTTCGTGAATCAGAAGTTCAGGCTCTCATCGAAATCGGCAAATTTCGTGTCGTTCCAGTGGACGATCTTGCCCAACTCGGCTACAGCGGCGACCGCTCGCGCATGGAGAACGACATTCACAATCTTCGTCGCCAAGGCCTCCTCGAACAGCACGGCATCGAAGGTCACGATGGCCGCTCAAAGAACGTCCTTGTCATCACACGCGACGCGCACAAGCTTCTCACTCGCCAAAATCGGATTCCCGAGGGCCAGGCGGTATACCACGGCTTGGCGAAGCCGAAAGAAGTCCGCCACGATGCTGATCTCTACCGCCTCTATCACCAAGTGGCCGATGAAATTGAATCCTCGGGCGGCAGGGTTCGCCGAGTCATCCTCGACTACGAGATCAAGCGGGAGCTATACAAGAAACTTTCTCAGATTGATCCCAATAAGAATCCTGTTTATGAGCGCATCCGCGTTGCCAACGAATATGACTTGCATGTTGTAAACGACAAAATTCCTGTCCCTGATCTGCGCATCGAGTACGAGGACGATTGCCGGAATCTTGAGCGCCTCGATCTCGAGATCGCCACGCGGGATTACCGCGCTCGCGGACTCACCGAAAAGGCCAAAGCGGGGTTCCATCTGTTCGCCCGTCAGCAGGACCATCCCAAACTCCGCCGTGTTCTCGATACCCACGAAATCACCGCGAGGATTTTCACGCTATGAATATCCCACGCATGTACACGATCGCTCTGGGCTCGTTCGGCTACACCGAGGACGAGGCCCGTTTCCTCTATCTTGTGGCCACGCATTCGGGCTACTTTACCTGCCAACAGTTTGTCCGCTTCATCAATGGCAAGCCCGGAAAGCGGAGCCTGACATTCGTTCGGAAGCTCGTCGAACAACGCCACGGGTCCGCTCGTCCGTGTTTGCGGAACGGCAAGGTCTACCACCTCTTCGCACGCAATCTGTATGAGGCGATTGGCAAGGACAACGTCCGCTTCCGACGCAAGCACTCGACGGAATACATCCGCACCCGGCTCGCCGCACTCGATTTCATTTTGGGCAGGCTTGATTGCCAGTTCTTCGAAACCGAGGCGCATAAAGTTCAGTTCTTCACTGACAAGCTCGGCATCGACAAGAAATATCTGCCCGCCAAACGCTATGCCGGAGCCGTCCGCGAGCGATTTACTGACCGCTATTTCGTCGACAAGTTCCCCATGTTCTTGCCCCCGAGTCCTTCTTCTCCCCCTGTGGCCTCGTTCAGTTTCGTCGACCCAGGGCTGGAAAGCCTGGCGAGCTTCGAGACGCACTTGCAAGCCTATCTGCCACTCTTCTTTCAGCTCTCGCGGGTGAACTTTCACTACATCGCGGCGCGGAACACCCACGAACACAAAGCCAGGGAGCTTTTCATGGGCCACTTCCAACGGCACTGGAAGCCAGATGGGCCTGGCGGCCTGGTGGATTATTTCTGCTTGCGAAAGCGGATCGACGCAGGAGAAACCCAGAAACTCTCAACCGCCGATTTCATCACCCACGCTGAGGCAAAAGCCAAATTCAACCACGTCGGCATCGAGAATCTTTATCAGCGATGGCAGTCCGGCCAGGTGAGCTTCGATCAGGTTCGCAAGGAATACAGCACGCTTCGCAGACCCGAGGCTGTGACGTTCATCTTCTCTCCCGTTAATGGTCAGGTGGCCTTATTCGAGCGGCATCCCAAGACTTTGGTGAAAACTGGTCGGAAAAGTACACGCCCAGGGGCTTTCACAGGAGATTTCACTTCACAGTTCAGTGAGGCAGAACGGTAACAGACCGGAGCAACAACCAGATGCGGAAAAACTGGGCGGCAAACCATACGCGGCCAAAACACGACCAGAGGCGGGAGCGACCCCACGGCGCCGCGAAATCGCGGCCCCGTCCCTTCGGGCTTCGGGGGTCACTCCCGCCTCTTGCCGCTCGAAAGCGCAGCTCGTGTCTTGGCCGCGTGCAGAAATCGGAGCAAACAGTTTGTAATGCACTTCGCAATACAAATCGCAACGATCAAAGGAGACCAGCGGTGCCCATCCTGAAAGCGCCACCAAAACAATCCAAGAATGAATCCCTGCAACTCCGCGTTTCGACAGAGTTCAAATTCAAATTGCAACGCTATGCTGAATTCCTTGAAGCCACACCTTCATACGTCGTGACCGAGGCCTTGAACCGCATCTTCGATAAAGATCGCGACTTCAAAACATGGATTGGAAAACAACCTAAGAGTGACAACGAGATACAATCCGAAAATAATTTCATCATGGAGACGACCAGAAAATCCTAATGCCCCGCCAAACCCAATTCGGAGCGCGCGAGAACCCAGCGCCGCATTCGCGGCAGCATGGCTTGTGCCTTGCAGCAGATACAAACTCGGAAAATGCACTTCCTAAAGTAAGCCCGCAAGGCCCAGAACAAGTCGAACTGAACTCTCGTATGAACGAACTGCAATCTCCTTCGCATGCCGCGCCACTGCACGCGGCCACAGCGGGAGAAACACACAATCAAACCCGGCTCCTGACTGTTCACGAAGTGGCGGACCTGTTGCAAGTACCCGTGTCTTGGGTCTACGGGCGTACGCGCAAGCGATCTGCAGAATGTCTGCCAGGCTATCGCCTGGGCAAATATTGGCGGTTCGAAAAGGCAGAAGTGCTCGACTGGGTGGCGCGTCACAAAGCTAGTCGCGAGGCCGCTTGACATGCGCGCTACACTAGCGGCTGACGCGGGAACGAGCGGACGAATCACGGAAAGGAGAACCGTGATTCGACGCAGATTCCAGAAC
>Ga0307372_10013621_pt1 | contig 10501 bp, 15 predicted proteins | sample OX1MG_FD_202533 | JGI IMG/M metagenome (GOLD analysis project Ga0307372, IMG submission 202533) | Soil microbial communities from Risofladan, Vaasa, Finland - OX-1 | ecosystem: Environmental > Terrestrial > Soil > Coastal area > Acid sulfate soil | place: Finland: Risofladan, Vaasa | collected... | reverse complement strand
TCCTTGTTTATCTTCATGAAGCCCAAATCCACCTTTTGCTCGTTGCCCGGCCTGAACTCCGGTGTCTTGAATCCGATTACCACCTCGTTGATTCCGAGCTTGTAGTCCACCACCTCCGTCTTTGGCTTGATGGCGAAGGCCTTGAGGTTCTGCTGCGTTGAGTAGAGGTTGTCCGTCTGTGCAATCTCCCTGTAAATGCGATAGACGCTTGCGTGCCTTGACTCGTCGCCCACGTCGAGGATTACCATGTTATTCCTCCTCGCCGTCTTCTTCCTCCATCTCCCACTCGTCAGTGTCCTCTATGTTCCTGAATCCCATTTTATCCGCCCTTGTTTAATCTCGGAAATCTTCCCTTGAACGTTGACCTTCCAGCCTGACCTCTTCGCGTCAGTTTATAATTTGTGTAGCACGGAATACAGATTTTACAGTTTGTTTGGCGTATCATCCGTGTTTGTGCTGAGAATAAGAACTCTCTTTTAAATCTTCTCCCACAAACACCGCATTTTAAATATTTTCGCTTTACTCCAACCACTCATCTCACCCTTATCTCAGTCTCAATCACGATGCCGTCCTGCCTCATGCGCTCCAATAGGTCTATGAACATCGGGTCGGACATGAAGCTCTCTTTCTGTATGAGGGGCTGCATAGCGTTAAGCGTCTTTATGGTGTCGTCCCACTGCTCCTTTTGTATGCTGTCGCGCGCCTTGTAGAGGTTGAGGAGGGGCTTGGTGAAGTAGTTCTTGAACCTGCTCTTTAATGAGCCGAGCATATCCGCGTTGATGGCCGAGAGAAGCCGCATAGACTTGAAGTCGTCGTATCTCTGGAGAATCTCCCTGCCCTTTTGGAAATCCCCGTTCGCCTGCTCAGTCGCGAGGAACTCGATAAGCTGTTTCGTGTCCTTGAGGTTCTGAACCCTCCTTGAAAGTGTGAGAGTCCAATTGAGCCCGCCGAGCATAGATGAGAGCGTGGTTTGCAAGTAGTCATAGTCCCTGATGGAGGCTTGGCCTGTCCTCTTTTGTATCGAGTCGCCGAATTGCTTTATTGCGGTGGTGGAGAGCGCGTTGATCGCGGGGAATCCCTTTGAAAGCGTGGAGTTTATGAGCAGGTCGCCCTCCTCCTCCTTGACGCGGACTAAAAAGGGCTCTTCGTGATAGTAGAGGTTATCGCCTATTGGGGGCTGTATGAGCACTCCCGCACACCAGAACTGCGAGTCGTACTTGGGTATGGGGGTGAGGGAGTAGCGGACGGCGAAGATGGTGTTGTTGAGCTCTTGTATCGGTATCCTCTTCCCGACGTACTTCCTATCTCCGAGTATGATGTGCATCGTGACTCACTCATGATTCCTGTGTGGTTCTTCTTCCATTCTTGCCTGGCGAGTTGCACCCCTCCGAGCAGCAGCCCCCCGTGTCTATGTGTGTGCAGAGTTCGCACTTGCAGCCGCAGCAGGGGCATCGTCCCTCTGGGGTGGCGCGGTGCTCAATGCGTTGCCTTGTTGCGCCTTTACTCTTCGTCCTCGTCCTCGTCATCTGCGTCTGCGTCATCGTCTTCATCTTCGGTCTTCGGTTGGTTAGCGGGAGGTGTTGGTGCTGGGGGCTGTGGTGCTGGGGGCTGTGGTGCTGGGGCTGCGGGCTGTGCCTGCCCGCCGTCGAGCGATAGGGGGGCATCGAAGTTCATTATCGTGCCCGACTGCTTCATCGTTGCGAGCGAGTTGGCATAAGCGCGCGCCTTGCTCTCTTCGAGCGCGGTGGCGGTCGTAGCCTCCTTGAGCGCGGCATTCTTTATCGCGAGCTGGTCTGTCACGCTTTGTAATTCGTCTCGCTGGGTATTTAAGTCTTTCCTTATCGCGTAGAGCTCCTTATAAGCACCCGCGAAGACTATCATTCCGATGTTCGCCTGCTCCCTGAACATCGTCGCCATAAAAAAGGCATCGGTGACGAATCCCTTGAGATTGTGGAACTCCTCGAAGTACCTGCGCGTCCACTTCGGCATCTCGGAGACCTTGCCTTCCCACTCCTCCAGCATCTTATCGTGAATTGCGGGGAAATAGACGCTGTAATACTTCTCCGGTCTCAGCTTGGTGTATTCTCCTACGAGCTTTTCGAGCAGGGGGTCTCTCGGCGCCATTCTGTTCTGCATGGTGATGTAAGTGGCCTCGAACCTTCGGCGTATCTCCTCGCTCGCCTTGAGCCCCAGTGCCATCGGGTTCTCCTTGAGCTCCAGATTGAACTGCTCCTCGCTCATCTTCAGTATCCCTCTCTTGTCCTCTGTGTCAAACATTATCTTCTTCCCTTCCCGCACGTCGCTCTGGGCAACGTAGAGGTCGGCCTGCGCCTTGATTGATTGCCTCTGTCGCTCAGAGGTCATCTTGGCGAACCACTCCGAGACTGTCTGCACACCGGCGAGGAACTCCGCCGATGCGGTTATCTTCTTTATCTTGGCGTAATCGGTCTCCGCGAGCCTTAGGGTGTCCTGGAGGAGTGCGAACTCCGATCTCTCCCTCATGGGTTCGAGCTGCGGGGCGGACTCCGTAATCGCGTCCTTGAGGTCTTCGTGCTGCATCATCGGGCCTTTGGTGCGCCAGCGGTTAAGCAGGGTTGCGACCTGCTTTATCCTCTCGCCTATGGTGGGTTCGAGCGGGGGGAGCTCTTTCGGCTGCGGGGTGGCGGGGCGTTGTGCCTCGGTGTATTGTGTTGTGAAGATTTGGGTCATTGCGATCCCTGCTGTTGCATAGGTTGTCCCTGATACTGTCCCTGCTGCCATGAGCCATAGCCCGAATCGGTGGGGTGGAGAGCCTTGTTGGTGCGGGCTATGAGTGCGGCGAGGTTCTCCAGCCTTATCGTGTCGCTCGCTTCGAGCTCCTCTATCTTCTCCCTGCTCTTTGCTTTGAATATCTTAAACTTCGTCTGTATGTCATCGAGGTCTGCCCTGAGGTTGTTTTTCCTGTCGGGGTCGATTATTATGGGCACGTCTTGACCTGTGACTGTGTGCCCCGTGAACCTTTTCCTGTCTATGTCTATCTCGTTAGGGTCTGCGCTTACCGATTTGGTGATGTATGTGCCGTTGGGCCCCTCCGCCGAGAGCGACCACTTGAGTATTGGCTGTCCGGTTATGGTGTATGCTATCTTCTCAACTGCCATGTTTTGGAATGTTCCTTCAGGTGTGGTGACTGACTGGGGGGGCATCTCAGGCCCTCTCTCGAATCTCTCCACCGATGCAGCGTCCTTGTTGGGTTTGTAAGGGAACAGTTTCCTCCAATAAAACTTATAGACGATGGCGAAGGCCATGCTGATTAGTACCAGAAGAAGCCCCAATTCCATTATTGTCGTTGCCTGCGTCATCGTTATCCTCCGTAGTTTTTATTCTCTGCCCTTCTTCCCTGCTCCAGCTTTATCCAGACGCCTATAAAGATAACTAAAACTCCGCAAAGTGCCACGAAGAACTCGCTGTATAGCCCTACCGCGCCCGTCTGCTGGTTTATTATCGTGTTGTCGTTGTTAAGCTTCTGGTTCGTGACATTGACGTAGTTGGTGAATGTCCTGTTCGTGGTGTTGAATAGCGTGAAGTTGTAGGCGTTGGTTTCCTTCCAAGTGTTCGCGTATCCGGTGAGCCAGTCCTGAATCCCGCCCGTCAGGTTGCCCATGAGCAGGTCCTTTTCAGCGAGCCCATAGCCCTCTATCAGCGATATGGTCTTATCACCGCAAAAGGTGAAGTTGTTCTTCGTTATCAGCGTGGTGCAGTTTTCGATGGGATTGTTGTGTATGTATTGGTTTTCCAGCAAAGTCCAGTTTAGATCAGCGTTGGCTCTTGTGAGGTTGGGTGCAGTGACGTTTATGCCGACTTCGGGTATATCTACTCCCTGTCCGAGTGCGAGCGGGCCGTGCAGCTTGTAGTTAGGCAGGGTGACGAGTATCCCGTCCTGCGTGCTATTGAACGGGGCTGTCGCGTTGATGTTGAGCTTGGGCTCTTTCAGGCAGGTGAAGTTTATGCCGAGAATCGTGTTTGCCATGACCGTGTTGCCCGTGAATACCGATGTGCAGGACACGTTTAGGTTCTGCTTCGGTATCGCGTTGAACGTGAAGGTGGCGTTGATGGTGGCATTGGTTATTGTCTGCGTTGAGTTGAACGACGGCGTGAAGAACTTATTGATGTTCCACTTCGGTGTTGGTGGCGTGGCGGGCTTCGTTGCGGTGGTGAAGATTGGCGATTGCGAGGTTGAGTTGCTGGATATTATGAGGTTCACACCCGCTGGAACCCCCGATGTGTCTATGACGAACTTGACCTGCTGGGCGAATCCTATGGTTCCATTGTAGCCCGTGCTGTTCGAGATCGAGTATGTGAAGCCGCTTATCGCGTTGTTGGCGAAAGTGGGCGTTGCGGTGACTGTCATCGCCCCCGCAAGGTTGAGCAGTGCTATGAAGGCGAGAATCGCCCCGCCAGCCGCTATAAACTTACTTCGTGTTCTCATCGTTATCGCCTGTCTGCTCCGCCCTCTTTATCATCATGTTCGTAAGTGCGCTTTGCTTCCCTTTCTTCAACCCAAATAACTTTGAGAAGAAGCTGCTCGTCTGCCTCTCAGCATCGTGGCGCTCCAGCCCTGCCAGCCTTGTCTTGACAGCCTCCCACCCCGTCCTTCCAGTGAGGTCTGAAAACTCCAGCGGGACCTCTCCCTTTTCCTTCGCCTTCGTGTTGTATATGAAGGGTATTTCCTTCCCTGTGAGCGAGTAGATGGCAAAGGCGAGGTGAGGGCCCCTCTTATCGTGGCGGAATTGGCCTGAGTGTATCTGCCTGTTGTAGAATTGCAAGCCTATCGGGTCGTCCGCATCGAGCCCCCTCTGGATTACGCCGTCCTTGAGTATGTCTATGAAGATGTCCCAAAGCGTGTTTATCGGTGCGGGTGCTTCTGCCTTCCTGAATATCATGTAGAGCCCATAAAGGATAGCGATGCCGAAGAACAGGTTGACGTACTTCGTGTCGGGATTCTGTGTGGTGGCGTTGGCCGTGCGGAGTGTGAGTTCTGACTGTCCGATGGGTTGGAGGGTTGACTTGTTGAAGAAGTTGAAGAAAAGCGTGTAGGTGAAGTTTGAGCCCGGTATCTGGCACTTGAAGGGCTTCTTTATCGTGTTTATCGGTATGGGCGAGTTGCAGACTCCCTGTCCCCCTGCCGAAGATATTTGGATTGCGTAGGCTACTGCCGTTGAGTTTGAACTGAAGGTCGAGCCGATGGCATTGAGGGTGAAAGGGGAGGTGTTTATCTGTGTGCTTGCCTGCGTCGCGTTGATGTAGTAGAGGGCGAAGGCGAGAATCGCGACTACGAAGACGAAGGGGAGCTTGCCGTCCTTGTGGAGGCGTTCCAATATATTAAGCTGCTCCTCCTCCGCCACGTCATCGCCTCATTCATCTCTTTGCCTGCTCGGACCACGCCTCCAGCTTCTTCATTGTGTCCGCCCCGGGCAGTATCGTGTACCTGAGCCCCATGACCTTCTCCTCCTTCCCGTTGAACTTGTGGAGGACGGTGAAGCTGTGTATCTCCTTCTCTGTGCAGCCGAAACGCTCCTTTGCACCCTCGGCGAGATAGACGACGCGGTGTATGGCGTTGCCGAGCCCCTTGAGCGTGACTGCCGCGTCCCCAGCCTTGAACTTCTGGTAGATGGAGACGAGGTAGTTGAAGGTGGGCGTGTCCTCTGCCTTGACTATTATAGAGCCGTCCTGTGCGGCCCCGTTTCGTGTCTCCATGCTCACTTCTGGAGTTTGCTGACTGCTGCGAGCACGGACATCACGTTGCCCTTGACGATGGCGTCTATGAGCTCAGGGTGCTTTCCCGCAACTATCTCAGCCGCGTACTTCTCCCTGTCCTCAGCTATCGCCTTCTTTATCATCTTGTTGGTCTTCGCCGTGTCTGCCTTGTCCGCCGCCTCCTTCTCAGCCTTCTTCGCCTCGGCGATTGCAGCCTTGTCCGCATCGGTGAACTCGAACTTTATGCGCGCCCAGGGCGGCTGTTCCTCGTTCTCCGAGATTGATATTGGCCTATCCGCCCCCAGCCTTGAGTTGTAGCCCGACTTCGGGACCTCGCTTAACGCTACGTCCTCAGCCTTCTCCTTGCCCAGCTCGATGAACTGAACCTTCTGGTGCTTGTTGCCCTCCTTGTCGTTGACTTCTCGTCCGAAAAGCCCGTACTTCGTCCCGTTGTATGTGGTCTGGATTCCCATGTCGGTCACTTGTTGTATGCGATTTATACGTTTTATAAGTTATCAACGTAGGGTATTAAATATGTTCGCTTTCGGGGTGGGCGTTTCGCACTTGCACCCCTCCTCGCAACAACGGTTATGCGTGTGGCTCCTGAACTCCCTGCACTTGTGTCCCCAGCGTCGGGTGTATTGGTGCGTTATGAGCTGGTGGCCGCAGATGCAGATTGCTCTCTCGCTTTTTTCATTCGGGTTTTTTGTTGTCATGGCTTTCGCCTTTTCAGTATGAGCTTGTTGAGTATCTTGTCGCCTAATAGCGCGCCGCCTATTATGAAGAACGTGGGCAGCTCCCAGTTGAGAATCTTATTGCCCCACAGGTTGAGAACGTCCGCGTGCATCTGCAACGCCCCGGTCACGAATCCGAGATTTACAGGAATCGTTGCTGGGAGTCCGAGAGCTATCTTGAAGCCGAGCCAGAAACAAAAGTCCGCGCCGAGGGAGATGTAAGCGAGTGCGTCTAACGTCTGCTTGAGTATGAGGGCGCGGTAGATATAGCCTTCTTTCGTGTGCTGGAAAAATAGCTTGGTGTTCATCTGAGTGCGCCCTTGTTTTTGAATTTCAGTACGCGGTGGTTGATGGGCGGCCTGTGGAGCGCGCTGTGGTCGCATGGTCCTGCGTGGCCCTCGTAAAGGTTGCAGAGGTGGAGTGTGTGACCTATCGCGAAGGGCTTGGAGCACTTGGGTTTGTAGGGGATTGTCATGGTATCAGCCATAAACTACGCCGTAAAACTTCTTCCTTCCAACTGGCATCATCTCCTCCCAGGGCCAGATGTAGGCCTTCTTCCTGTTGTGCGTGTTCCACACCACCATTATCTCGAACATCAGGTATTTGTAGATTGTCGTCATGGCATCATCTCAAGCGTTAAACTGTCTGGGGAGCGGGGCCTGTTCCTTCTCTCTCTGCCTCTTGAACTCTCCTATAAGCATGCGCATATCTTGGCGGTCTTCTATAAGCGCGCCCACTACCTCTGCCTGCTTGAGTATGAGCTCCTCCGCCTTTGTCACCCTGCCTTGCTCGAGCCTGTGGTTCCACTTGTCGTCCTTCATGTCTTGGACGAGGTTCGCCGCCTTGATCTCGAGCGGTATGTCGTTGAACTCCAGCTCCATAAAGTTGAAGCTTCGGTCTGCCCACCCGCACAGCACCCCGGTCTTGAGGTCGTATGCCAGCGGGACGTAGCTCTTGCGCTCAGTGACTTTCTCCGCCATCTCGCTGCCTGTGTGCGCTATCTCTATGTAGGCGACCCTGGCCCATAGCTTGCCCTCGTATTCGTGCATCTTGACCGGGCAGTGCTTGAGGAAGCGGGCGAAGGCGGCGAGGCACTTCTCCAGCTCCTCGTTCCTTATTCTCTTTCCGTCTATCTTGAACTCGTAGAGGGCATCGGGGCAGTAGGCTATGACGTGCAGGGTGGTGAACTTGAACTTGTAGCCCTCCCAGACCGCCTCGTACTGCTTGTAGCCCTTCGTGTCCGTGACCGTGTAGGGTATCTTGGCTTCGGAGAGCATAGCTTCAACCCTGTAATGCTCGGTGCGCCAGAGCTTGAGATAGACCCTTACCCCGTTGGCGCGCTTGGGGGGTATAGGCTGATTTGTTAAACGTATTGGTGTTTTTCTTGATGTGGTACGGTTTTTCCCAGAGGGCTCGGTCAAAACGTTTAAGAGCCACTTTCGGCCCTCTTCGGTTATCTTCCACAGCTTTCCGTCCTGATAGGTGGATTTATTGGCTTGCAAGCGCAACAGCCGACGATATACAGCCTGATATTCGGTTGCTGCTTCGGTGGCGAGGGTGAGTGTGCTGATACCCTCCGTGTGCCTGCTTAGGTAGGTGAGCAGGGCCCTGTTGATTGTGTCGAGCTGTATGGTTCGCAGAAAAGCACCTGTTAGTTAATTAAACGTATTCCTTTTAAACGTTTTGGTATTTTCCTTAACCCAATACGTTTAGTTGCTGACCGTAGCGGGCTTCCTTCCCAACTTAAAGTGTTCGTGCAAGGCCCCGATGTGAGAGCAACGCTTATTGACCTTGAAGCCCTGACAGGTGCAGACGAACTCTCCGTTCTTCTTCTCCATGCGGTAGGTGTTGGAATTATACTTTTCCAATGGGAGGCAGACGAAAATCCCGCCGCCTACATACTCGATGCAGTTGGCCTCTATGAACTTCTGTATCTTGACCTGCTGGGAGAAGGCGAGCGCCTGTGCATGCTCGCTGTAAAATTGCACGTTGTTGGGCGCTGGGGGCGAGCCGTAGTGTTCGGGGTGGGCCTTCCTCAGGTGGTGCTCCTCCTCTCCCGCGACCATGTAGTGCGGCCTTGCGGGATCCGAGTGGGGGCAGGGGATGAGGACGACGGTCATGTGTATCCCACCATATTTGCACACAGATAGCCGCCCATACAGTTATCCCCGTATATAACCCACAGGGTAAAATTTTGATTTGGGCACTCATCCCTAAATGGTACTATCGTGCTGTTATAACTCTTTAGCCCGGTGCTTTGATTTACGGTGCCACACAGGTATCCATCGGGTACAAGAGTAGCATGGGATAATGCAGTAGGCTGTGTTATTGATAGTGTTATCGAGTTGGCCAGAAGAACACACAATATCCCTAATACACCTATAAGGATTGACATCATCAGCCAATAGGATTTATCCGTCATGTTTTGAAGCCTCTCTATGTTCACAACCCTGCCGTTTTTGTAAGTTATCTTTACACTTTTGCACGACTTTCTCCTTTTGTGCTTATAGCTTGGGTGTACTTCGCATACGAATTTGCACGTTAACTTTTGTGGGGTCATGCCCTCTCCTCCTCAGTCTCCTTTCGTATCTCTATCCCGTATATCTTTATGTGCGGTGTTCCCATCCCATGCGCCTTGCGGTCATTAGTATCACCGAGAGAAACCACAGCATTTATGCTGTGGAGTGAATCGGAGCTTCGTTGCGGTTGTTTTGTCATAAAATTACCTGTTTCTGTGCTTCGTTGATTCGCTTTTCTGCGATTCTGAAATAGTCCTCGTTAAGTTCGTAACCGATAAATTCCCTTTCTGTATTCTTACAAGCAACTCCCGTTGTTCCGCTTCCCATACAGTTGTCCAATACAATATCTCCTTTGTTTGAGTATGTCCTTATCAACCATTCAAATAGTTCTAATGATTTTTGTGTTGGATGGATTTTGTCTTTTTGGTGCGCATTAGTAAATGAAATAATAGAAATTGGATTATATTGACTGTATCTTATTCTTTTAGTTTCATTAAAATCTCCATAATTACCATTATTGGCATATTTTTTACCACCTTTCGTTCTTGATTTACCTTTAAATCTTTGTGGATTATATGTTCCTAAATTCTTATAAAAAATCAAAATATGTTCATGGGTTCGCAAAGGCATCCTATTAGCATTTAAGAAACCTGTAGATGATATTTTATCCCATATTAAATCATATCTAAACATTTCTCTATTTGAATTAATTAAATCTGTTGTAAAGGGCTGATTACTTGTTAAGATAATGTTCCCTTTTGGTTTTATTATTCTTTTATACTGTTCCCATAATTTATCTAATGGGATTATTTTATCCCATTTATTTTGTGTTTGACCATAAGGTAAATCGCATAGTATTAGGTCTATGCTCTGTGCTGGTAGTTGCTTCATCAGTTCAATACAATCTCCTTGTTTCAGTTCCATTCTATCATCGGTAGATACCTCGGATTTTAATCCGAGGAGTATGTCATCTCTCGGCTGGCTGGGCGGAGAGCTTGCGGGTTGGGTTAATAAGATGGTAATTAAGCTGATTGAGCTTGACTCCTTCCTGTACCTTGCACCTCTTCTCTATCAGCTTGACGTATTCTGGCTTTATCTCTATGCCTATGGCGTTGAGGCCCATGCCTTTAGCCACCATCAGAGTTGTGCCTGAGCCTGCGAATGGGTCGAGAACTGTGCCATGGTAAAAAGAAACATTACAAGAACAGGTTGGGTGATAGCCCATATTTTCTTTTATGGCGTATGGATTAGTAGGTAATCTTGTGGTATAACCATCTTTTCTATCGCCTATATCCCTTGACCCTCCTGATGGCCTTGCTTGTAATGTTTTTATTACTAATTCCTTTGGCTTTCCACATTTTGAGCATACTTCCATCGGGCAACCTGCCTTGATGCACCTCTCTGGGAGGTCTGGCGGGAAGGTGGCGAAGTGCGCCTCCTTGTAGGGCTTTGTTGTTATTCTCCACACGTCGCCTGGGTTCTTGCCGTTCAAATGGTATGAATTTGGGCTGCTCC
>Ga0307372_10013619_pt1 | contig 10502 bp, 11 predicted proteins | sample OX1MG_FD_202533 | JGI IMG/M metagenome (GOLD analysis project Ga0307372, IMG submission 202533) | Soil microbial communities from Risofladan, Vaasa, Finland - OX-1 | ecosystem: Environmental > Terrestrial > Soil > Coastal area > Acid sulfate soil | place: Finland: Risofladan, Vaasa | collected... | reverse complement strand
GTTGCGCAGATCTTGCGTGTCCCTGCCATGCTTCTCCTTTAATTTGGCCGTTAATAAATATTACCCAATATACGTTTAATCGCCCCTAAAACGGAAAAGCCAGAAATGGTTATAAAACTGCACGGGCAAAAGAGTGTAGTGCCAGGGTGGCAGAATCCGGTAACGCGCCGGTCTTGAGATCCTCTCAAGAGCTGATCTTCGGAGATGATGCGACAAGCAAACCGGTGCCCTCACGGGCTTTAGGGTTCAAATCCCTACCCTGGCGCATATATGGTGTAAAAATGATCGATGTTTCCCTCCTCTTCCTGCTTTTTGCGGGAATAGTGTTTTTAGGATACATACTCAATGCGATGTTCTACAGGCTGAAAATATCCAGCATAATGCCTCTGCTTCTAATAGGCCTCCTGATCGGTCCGATTTTGCACCTTGTAGACACATCATCCAGCAGCGTTGTTGCCCAGGTCTCCCCGTTTGTCACCGCAATCGCAATAGCCTTCATCCTCTTTGACGTGGGGATGAACATAAGGATGTCCTCGCTCAAGGACATACTCCTCAAGGCTTCCAAATTCACTCTGGCCACCAGCGTAATAACCGGAGCTGTCGCCACCATAATGCTCTACTACCTCCAGAACTGGAGCCTTGTGGCCGCACTGATGGCGGGCTTTGCGCTCTCAGGCACATCCTCAATAACCCTCCCCGCTCTCTTCAAGGTGGTCAAGATAAGCGACAACATGAAGACGACGCTCGCATACCAGAGCGTCTTCAACGATGTGTTCAGCCTTGTGATTCCACTGATCTTCTTCAACATACTTGCAACAGGCACCTACACCCTGAATTTCGTTGCTGCTGAGCTCTTTGGGTTTGTGGTCGGCTCAATATTGATCGGCATCCTCTTCGCAGCATTCTGGGTCTTCGTGCTCCGCAAGTTCAAGAAGTACAGCAGCGAATACAGCTGGATGCTGACCCTCACAATAGTGCTTGCCGTTTACGGGAGCGCAGAATACCTCAATTTCAACGGCGCACTTTCCACGTTCATCTTCGGCATGCTGCTTGCAAACCTTCCAGACATGAAATTCCTTGTAAAGAGCGTCATCAACCCAGTTCTCGAGGACATCTCCCACATAAAGGTCTACCAAAAGGAGATAACCTTTTTCGTGAGCACATTCTTCTTCGTCTACATCGGCATGCTCTTCAACCCCCAAGGTCCACAGGAGATCCTCCTCGCGCTTGCGGCAGGCATGTCTGTGATCATGCTCGGAATACGGTACCTAACCTCCGGAATGCTTAGTGGAATAATCTCCGACAAGAAACACAAGGGAAGCGAGACCACGGTAGTAAGATTCTATGTAGCGCAGGGGCTAGCACCTGCCATAATCGCCACGCTTCCGGCAACCGTGGGAATAGTAATACCAAATCTGATAGATATTGTATTCCTGGTAATTCTCATCACAAATGCCATGCTTTCAATCGGTCTATACCGCTACGCAAAGCAGCGAGAGAAGGAATGATTGGTATAAAATCCTTTATTCCCAGATATTATCGGGGGCAGCATGGCAACTGACTACATCTTTCAAACCGACGAGAGCGACAGAGGCACCGCAGTCGAGCAGTTCAGCGATGAGGAGGCCCAGACGCTTGGTACAAACGTAACTAATCTTGACAGCAACATCTTTGCATGGAGGATCTCCGAGGAGTTCACCCCGGAGCAGGCGGGAGCCCTTCTTTCAAGGTACAGCAGGACCGCGCTCACAAGCAGAAGGCTCTATCTCAAGGAGTTCTATCCGAACAAGAGCAGGGGGAGGGAGTTCTTCGACGCATGGCTGGTCGACTACGGGGACGACTCGATACAGGAGATGGTGGGAGGACTTCCAAGCTCCTGTGAATACGTCTCGAATGTCGCGGTGAAGGAGATCGAGGACTGCAGGCTGGGGTCCTACATAGAAAAATCAACACGATACGTAGCATTCGACAAGAAGCTTCCAAATGGGGAGTATATGTTCTACAAGGAGCCCGACATAATGAAGTCCAGATACGGCGACGAATACCTCTCGCTAATGAATGGCCTCTTCGATTCCTACTCAAGGCATATGGAGCCCATGATGAAGTACATCAGCGACACAAACAAGATCGAGAACATAGGCTTTAGGATCGGGAGCAAGGTTGTGAAGGTCACCGAGTTCACAAAGCAGCTCGAGGAGGAGTCTGGAATAACGGAGATGGACCTTCGCAAGTCCTACGAGAACGCTATCAAGGCAAATGCGCTCGACTTTTTGCGAGATTATCTTCCAATGTCCACACTGACGCACGTAGGCGCGAGCATGGATGCTAGGTCCTACGAAAATATGCTAAACAAGATGCTTTCATCCCCGCTTGCAGAGTCGAGATGGATTGCACAGAGGCTTTCTGGAGAGCTGAAGAAGCTTGTCCCGTCGCTTGTGAAAAGGGTCCACGATGACCACGGGACATCGATGCAGAACTTCTACAGAACCCGCTCCGCAAGCACATACGAGATGGTGTCGCAGATGACAAAGGGCGTTGTCTCAAAGGAGGAGACGGTTTCGCTCAGCGAGTACGCCGGCGAGGGCTCAGCAACTCCCGATGAAAGCGCACAGATAATTCTTGCCTCTGCGATAATCTACAAGTTCTCAAGGGGGATGAGCATAAAGCAGGCATCGGAGCATGCAAAGAAGATGAGCGCACAGGAGCGAAAGAACCTGATCAACACATATGTCGGTAAGAGGACCAACAGAAGGCACAAGCCGGGCAGGGCGTTTGAGAATCTGGACTATACATTCGACCTCAAAGGAAGGATCGGGATCTACAGGGACATACAAAGGCACAGAATCGGCACACAGGAGAGGCAGAACTTCGGAATTGAGCTCGGATACGATACCCGAGAGGCGTATAGGGCGATAGGAATAGATGATGATTATGAGAGCAAGATGGCAGGGGTTGTGGACATCTACAACAAGCTGCTCCCGACCCACCCGTACCAGGCGCAGTACGTCGTAACTTTCGGATTCAACATTCGCTGGTACTACAAGCTCAACGCAAGGCAGCTCTACCATCTCTGCGAGCTAAGGTCCACCCACCAGGGCCATCCTGACTACCGCAAGCTCGTGCAGGACATGGCGATGAAGGTAAAGGCGGTCCACCCGACGGTTACAGATCCGATGATCTACCTTGACATGAGTGAGAAAACGCTAGGCAGACTGGATTCCGAGATAAGGATGGCTGTAAAGAAGAGCCAGATGCCAAAATTATAGCTCGATCTCAGGGTAGAGCGGGAACCTGTTGCAGAGCTCTAAAACTTTTGCGGCTATTTCCTTGATCTTTGGGCTGCTTTTCATCTCTTCCTTGAACTTTTGTATCGCCTCGGCCCTCTTTTCCTTGTCGGTTGGCATTTCATGCCCCTTTATCAGCTCAACTGCCTCGAAAATGTATCCTGCAATCAGCTTCATCTCTTCCTCCTTCATCCCCCTTGAGGTTATTGCAGGAGTCCCTATTCTAATCCCGCTCGGATAGAATGGGCTTGCAGGCTCCGCAGGCACTGTGTTCTTGTTGCACACTATTCCAGCAAGGTCAAGGGCGTCCTGCGCAAACGCTCCGGTCCCAGGCCCATATCTCTTTGAGAGGTCGATAAGTATCAGGTGGTTGTCAGTCCCCCCTGTCACAAGCGTGAGTCCTTTTCTGGAAAGTTCTTCTCCAAGTGCCTTTGCATTCTTGACAATCTGCCTAGCGTATTCCTTGAACTGCGGTTGGGACGCCTCAAGTAGTGCAAGAGCCAGTGCCGCGGTTGTATTGTCATGAGGCCCTCCTTGAAGCCCTGGGAAGACTGTCTTGTCTATTGTGCTTGCAAGCTCGGGATTCTTTTTGAGGCCCTTCTCCGTTACCATTATCATCGCTCCGCGAGGACCACGAAGCGTCTTGTGGGTCGTGGTGGTTACAATGTGAACGTAATCGACTGGGCTCTCATGCGCCCCCCCAGCAACTAACCCTGCGATATGTGCGATGTCTGAGACTAGATATGCACCAACCTCATCCGCAATCTTTGCAAACTCTGCAAATGGGAGTGCTCTTGCATACGCTGTGGCTCCTATCCAGATAAGTTTCGGTTTGTGTTCAACTGCAAGCCTTCTCACCTCGTCAATGTCTATGTATCCATCAGGCTTGACATGGTAGGCTACGCTGTTGAAGAACTTTCCAGTTACGCTTGCGCTGAATCCGTGAGTGAGATGCCCTCCATCCTGAAGGTTCAGTCCCATTATCGTGTCACCGGGCTTGCAGAGCGCCGCATACACCGCAAAGTTTGCGGGAGATCCGGAGTAAGGCTGGACGTTTACGTGCGGAACCTTGAAGAGCGCCTTTGCCCTGTCAATTGCGAGGTTCTCAACAACGTCGATGAACTCGTTCCCCCCGTAGTACCTCTTTCCTGGGTACCCTTCTGAGTATTTGTTTGTCAAGACGGAGCCTAAAGCGCGTATGACATTTATGCTTGCGAAATTCTCTGAAGGAATGAGTTCGAGAGTGTCTCTCTGTCTTCTGACCTCGTTTTTCATCGCCTCTGCCAGCTTAGGATCTATCCCCTCCAAAGTCTTGAACTCCCCCATCGTATCACAGTGATTGATTATCAATCTGAAGGCATAAATTGGTTTCTCTGAAGGTGCACAAAAGGTTTAAATTTGTGAAAAGTCAACTCCCTAATGTTTCTATGTTTATTGTGCTTGAGGGGGGAGAATGCGCCGGGAAAGGCACCCAGATCCAGATGCTGGCAGATGCACTTAGAAAAAGGAACACCAAGGTCGTGGTGACTGAGGAGCCCACAAAGGACGGGGAAATCGGAAAGTTTGCAAGAAAGGAGCTTGCAAGTGGGAGCAAGATAGACGTCAGGACGCTGCAGTTTCTTTTCATGACGGACCGCTCAGAGCATGTTGAGAAGCTAATAAACCCAAAGCTTGCAGAGGGATTCACAGTTATAAGCGACAGGTACTACCAGTCAACAGTTGTATACGGCGCAGCATTCGGCTCAAAGCTGGGGCTAACGATGGACAACCTGATATACATGAATGACATTTTCCCAAAGGCGGACCACATCTTCTACATAAACGTCCCTCCAGAGGTGGCTCTGGAGCGGATCCAAAAGAGGAAGGGAACAGAGGAGCGCTTTGATAAGCTAGACAACCTGAAGAGGATCCACGAAGAGTACTCCCGCCTCTCTGACAGATACCGCACTGATGTTTGGCATGACATCAACGGCAACCAGACCCCTCAGGAGGTCCATGATGAAATAATGAGGGTATGGGAAAAATACAACCCTGCAAAGTAATTGCATATAAATTTCTTTTTCTCCAATCAAAGCTGATCACATGCTAAACTACGGTATAATCGCGGCGCTCTTTGGAATGCTCGTGTACGCGCTTGGCGATACGCTTTCAAAGCGAGTAACCATGAAGCTCGGCCACCACGAATCAGCACTTTTGATAGTCGGCGCCTCTCTCATCCCGCTTTTTCTTTCCTTTCTAGTCATTCAGCCAAATGTGGTTGATGCAAACTTGATCATCGTATCCATAATCTCCGGAATATTTCTTGCCCTCGGTTTTCTGCTCGTCTATAAGACCCTTGAGACCGAGCAGGTTGCAAACACCATGGTCCTTCTCAACATCGAGTTCATAGTCGTGGTGCTGTTCGGAATCTTCGCCCTCAGCGAGGCGCTCCCTCCGCTTGAATTGGGTGCGCTTTTGACAATTTTCATCGGCGCGTTTCTGGTCTCGCTATCAAAGGGCATGAAGTTTAACAGGAAGATGATCCCCGCAGTGATAGGAAATATACTCTGGGGACTTTCCTTTGTCGTTGTCGCGCCATACGTCTATTCCGACCACAATGCCTCAACTGCGTTCTTCTTCATCGCAAGGCTCTCCGCCTTTGTCGGTCTGCTTATCTACCTCTTGGTGCTTACAAAGATGAGAAACTCAAGACTTTTGACCCCAAACGTCAACAGAAGGGACTATCTGCTTACGGGATTTGCAGGAATACTTGATGGACTGGGCCAGGGCTCGCTTGTCTTCCTTGTGATATACAACGTAGCTGCGCTCGGCGGGGCGATACTTGCGATTGAGCCAGCTGTTGTCGCGATGCTGGGCTTTTTGCTCTACAAGGAGCGCCTCACCCACCTTCAGTTCGCAGGGATGCTAATCGCCCTCTTGGGAGGGGTCGCAATCGGCCTGGTCTAGGCAACGCAAGGGCTTTATTCTTATAATGCGTAATTAGTGTGATATAATGGACATCCTATGGATAATCGGGGGAATAGTGGTAGTGATTCTTGCAATCATAGTCCTTACATACAACGGCTTCATATCGAAGAGAAACAGGGTTCAGGACGCATGGGCACAGATAGACGTTCAGCTCAAGAGGAGATATGACCTCATTCCAAATCTGGTCGCAACCGTCAAGGGCTACAAGAAGTACGAGAAGAGCGTGCTAACCAATGTCACAAAGCTTAGAAGCTCGATAATCACAGGATCAACCGATGACAGGCTAAAGGCAAACGACCAGCTCACAAAGGCGCTCAAGAGCATCTTCGCAGTTGCAGAGAGCTATCCAGACCTAAAGGCCTCGGCAAACTTCAAGGAGCTCCAGGACCAGCTTGAGACAACAGAGGACAAGATCTCGTTTGTCAGGACTTCATATAACGACTACGTGCTTGACTACAACAACGCGATCCAGCAGTTCCCAGGGAACTTCTTCGCTGGAATCTTCGGATTCGGAAGGCAGGAGTTCTTCCAGACACCAGAAGGGGAGAAGGCTCCGGTCAAGGTTGACTTCGGAGACGAGGACGATGACCAGCCGACAAAGCCATCAAGGCAATCCAAGCCGAAAAGGTCAAGGAAGTAATAAAGTGGGCAGATGACGAGTTTCTTCGACGAAATAGCTAGGAACAGGATAAACTCAATTATCCTGATGGCGGTGTTCTCCGCCTTCTTCACTGCAGTCATCTACCTTTTCGTCGTATTTTTGGGAGGAGGACCAATTTCATTTGGCCTTGCAATCTTCCTTGTCATAATCTACGCTCTGGTAACCTACTACACAGGGGACAAACTTGTGCTAGCTGTCTCGCGCGCAAAGCTGGCAGATCAGACAAAGTACAGGACGCTCTACGGGATAATCGAGGGGCTTTCATCTGCCACACAGATACCAATGCCGAAGGTTTACATAATCGAGGATCCCACCCCAAACGCATTTGCAACTGGAAGGAGCAAGAAGCTCTCCTCAATTGCGGTTACAACCGGAATCCTTTCAATTATGAGCAAGAATGAACTCACTGGAGTGCTTGCCCACGAGATGTCGCACGTCGCTGACAACGACGTCCAGTTCATGACGATTGCCATAGTCTTTGCCGGCGCCATCGGAATAGTGTCGGCGTTCATGAGAAACATATTCTTCTTCGGGGGAATGGGCGGCGACAACAACCGCAACGGCGGAATCCTTCTCCTCATCGCATTTGTGATCGGCCTTCTTGCGCCATTTTTCGCTCTTCTGATAAGGCTTGCGATCTCAAGGAAGCGAGAGTACATGGCGGATGCGAATGGGGCAAGGCTGACAAGGGACCCGCACTCGCTTGCAAACGCTCTGAAGAAGATCAGGGACTACGAGAAAAACCCGAACACGCCGCAGATGCAGAACGTAAACGAGATAACCGCAAACCTCTACTTTTCAAATCCCTTCAAGCCCGAGAGCTTCGCTAACCTGTTTTCAACGCACCCTCCAATCGAGGAGAGGATAAAGAAGCTTGAAGCTATGTACTGATTACGCTTTCATCTTTTTTTTAGATTCAACCTTCTCCTTTGTTCCATCTTCCAGAAGCTTGTATACAACCAGATTTCCGATTCCGGAGCCAAGTTTGACCAATTCATTTATTATCTTCTCAACCTTTGCGTCATCGCCGTTCTTGAGCCTCGGTATGTAAATCTCCTGCAGATTCAGTCCATTATGGGCGGTTGCCAGCTTTATGTCCTTTATCACATCCTCTATTTCCCCTTGTATGCAATAAGAGTGATTTATATCCAGGAACTTTCCGAAGGTTTCAGAGTATTTCACCGTTGATGCAGGCATTATAACAAGAACATTTTTCGGCTCGCCCGCTATATAGTGCGGTGCGTGCAGCTCTACCAGCTCCACAGACATTTTAACGGTCTTGTTCTTGTATTCAGGCACGCTATTTTTAATATCAACCATCTCTCTCATGCATTCGTTAACATTGCCTGTTTTTTCAAGCTCTTCCCTATTTAGAATCGGCTTGTTCTCGAAATATTTTACAAGTCCGTCAAGTATCTCCTGATCGAATTTTTCCCCCTGCATTAGGCATTTGAAAACCGCACCCATCGCCCCGCAATCTGTGTGCGGCATCATGACTATCTCCTTTATCGTATCGTTTTCTTTAAGTATCCTCTTTATTGTATTTTTTAGCCCTCCTGGAAGACCGCCTGCATTTCTTGCAAAAACTGTCTTGCCATCATTGTAAGTGTTCTCTACCTCCTCGCTCAATCTCCTATCCATGCAGGTTATTACAATTCGATTAATTTCTGCCATACTACCACATCACGCATACTCGTCTCTCAACCAACAAATTTTATTCCTTGCCAGACAGAGACAATAGAGTATTATCCTTTTCTAACCTATAATTGAATAATATTTAAACCTATCTCATCGAGCGTTTCATGGAGCAATCAGAACAAGAATTGTTGAAGAAGTACAACCAGTTGTATCTAGCGATAATACTGCGCTACAAGGATTACATTGAGGAGAAGGAGAACCTAAACGTTGCGGAGCTCCCAAAGCTCATTATCCCTACTGACCAAAGCGTCATAACGGTATCCAATCGCATAAAGAACGCATTTAGCGATTACTCCTTTGGCAATGACTACATACAGGCCGCAAAGCTCGCATACGAGTACGTGAAGAACGAGATTTCAACCGTAAGCCTTCCAATCGAGTTCTGGCTTACCCCTACCGACACCATAAAATCTGGCGCTGGTGACGTGTTCGATCAGGCTACGCTTCTGTGCAGCATGTTGATTGCACTTGGTAATGTGACTGCCAAGGTGATAACTGTGATAAAACCAAACGAGCGAAGGTTTGTGGTCTACTCCGAATTCTCAGGAAAAATAGTCGCATTTGACATGGACAAGGGATTTGGAGGATTCGACAGCATCGAGAAGCTGCTCGAGGGCCTCTCCCTAAGCGGGGAGGATGTCACGGCCTACGAGTTCAACGACAAGATGTACAATGACCTTGTCTGATTACTTTCTCTTTCTTGTTGCCTTCAGTCTCTTCCTCGCGTGAGCCTTGAGCCTGACTGCCTTTCGCTTCCTGTAGTTCTTTCCAATCTTTCTCTGCTTCTTTTTTACGTTGATCTGCATTGCAAAACCTATTCGATTGTAATACTATCAGTGTTAACCTTCTTATTCCCTTTCTTCATCGTAACCTCAAGCACCCCGTTGGTGTACTTTGCCTTGATGGTTCTTGTTGTCATATGGTAAGGCAAATTCACGCGCTTGAAGTAATTCCTGCTGATGTCCCTCCCCTTCGCGTATATCTCAAGTATTGAAGGCTCGTACCTAAGCTTTATCTCGGATTTGTCAACTCCCGGAACCTCGGCTATGACAGTTATCTTTTTCTCGTCCCCAATCACGTCTACAAGTGGCTCCCTCTCCTCCTTGAGGTCCGCCCCTGTTACGATTTTCGGCGTGCCGATCTGGTTGACTGATGCTTCCCCGTTCTTCACCGTGAAGTTTATACCGTATGTGACCGGCGCCCTGTTGCTCTGCTCCTCCATGCTCTCGATTAGTTCCCTGACGAGCGCGTTGAAGAGATTCTTCATGTTCTCGTCGCTTGTGAAGAAGTTGTTTAGGTAGGCAATAGGATCCTCGATCTTCTTTTTCGCCATGAGCAGATTCTCATAGCCAGCTATTTATGCCTTTTTGTCCAGAGCTGTGGCGAAGCGCCATCAGCTTGTCAGCTGACTTGATGATCCTGTCGACTGAGAATTCATGCTCGTCGCACATGAACTTCATTATTGCATTCTTGTCTGGAACAGCGCTTCTTATCTTCTCTTCAAGTGAAGCGGCCGTTATCTCCACTGTATCCGGATCCAGGAAGATCTTTTCCACCTCTTCAGGATCCACCTCAAACTCGTAGTCATATTTCTTCTTAACATACTCCTCTATCGCCTTGAGGTTTTTGTACTCCTTAACTATCTTGAGTGCGTTCTTTGGACCAACCCCCTTAACTCCCTCATTGAAGTCAGTCCCTATGAGCATGCCCATTAAGACAAGCTCCTTTCTGCTTAGCCCCATCTTCTCAAGGAATTTCTTTAGGAAGATTCTCTCTGGCTCAACATCGATGTAAATGCTCTTTCCGGGCAGCTTCCTCTTTCCTGTTATCGTGACGTTTCTTATTATGACTTCAGAGCCGAAGAGAAAGAGGTCGTAGTCCTGGCTTGCAGC
>Ga0307372_10013616_pt1 | contig 10503 bp, 15 predicted proteins | sample OX1MG_FD_202533 | JGI IMG/M metagenome (GOLD analysis project Ga0307372, IMG submission 202533) | Soil microbial communities from Risofladan, Vaasa, Finland - OX-1 | ecosystem: Environmental > Terrestrial > Soil > Coastal area > Acid sulfate soil | place: Finland: Risofladan, Vaasa | collected... | reverse complement strand
GGCCCAATAGACAAGGACTGGTGATCGATAAGGCCAAGGGCAGTGCGGTGGACATCGCCGCCGCCCGGTGCCGTACACCCATCTCGATCGCTCGGTGGCTGGTTCACCGGCCGCGGACAAGGGCCGTCACAGATCGCGCCGATGGAAGTGATACATGCCTACGATCAGCGCGATCACGAGGTACACCACCGCATAACCCATCATGGCGGTACTCGGTATCGACACGGTGGCGAATGGCGAGAACGGTAGCGCGGCGGCCAGCGGCGTCTGCATGTCGAATTCCGCCCGGCGCCAGATGGCTTCGCTCGGCATGATCAGGCTGGTGACCACTCCTACCGTAGCGAGACGCGCACTCTGGGTAAAGCCGCTCATCTGCTCGAGCCAACCGCCCATGAAAGCCAGTCCGTGCAGCCCGATGACGATCACGCCGCTGGTGATGGTAGAAAACCAAGTGCCCACCGTGAGCGTGATCGTCAGTGCCAGCAGGCATTCGAGCAGCACCAGTGCGCCGCCGACGATCGCGTGGTCGGGAGCCACGCCGCTCATCGCATACGCCACCGCTATGGTTCCGCCGAAAGTCAGCGCGACGAACACGGCGATCATGCCGGCAAAGCCGAGCCATTTTCCGATCAGCGCGTGCCAGCGGGGGATCGGCTTGGTGGCGATTGCTTGAATGGTGCCGGAGGCGATTTCACCCGAGATGGTGTCGACCGAGGTCAGGATGCTCATCACCACGGCCAACAGGTCCACGACGTATAGGGCCACCATCAGCATGGCACTGAGAATCTGGTAGCGGATGAACGCGGTGGTCGAACGGGCATCGAGGTCCTGAATCTGGAAATGCAGCGCGGTGGCGAACAACGCCAGGAAGCCCAGGCCCGCCAGCAGCGCCGTCCACATGACCTTCTTTCGCGCCGCTTCGCGCAGCGTGAGGCCCGCGATGATCCAGCAGCCCCTCACAGGCCGCGGTCCTCACCCATGATGCGCACGAACAGCTCTTCCAACGATGCCTGGCGCGGCGTGAACGCGTACACCTGCGCGCCGCTGCAGACCAGGTGGCGCAACAGCTCGGGCAGGTCGTCGGGGGAGCCGACGGTCGCCGAGAGGCGCTCGCCTTCGAGGCTTGCGGATACACCGCGATCCGCCAGTCCCGCCAGCAGCTGCGGGGAGATATTGCGCGCCTCGACGGTCACGCTGACCGCTTCGCGGTTGAAGGCCTGCAGGTTGCGGCTCGCTACGACCTCACCGCCCTTGAGGAACGCGACGTTGTCACACGTGACCTCGACTTCGCTGAGCAGATGCGAATTCAGAAACACGGTGGCGCCACGTTCACGCTGTGCCCGAATCACATCGCGGACCACCCGCCGGCCCATGGGATCCAGCCCCGAGGTCGGCTCGTCCAGAAAGACGATCTCGGGTTCGTGGATCAACGCCTGCGCCAGGCCGATCCGCTGCATCATGCCCTTGGAGAAATCCCGCACCCGCTTATCACGATGTGGCATCAGCCCGACCAGCTCGAGCATGCGCGGCACCCGCTCATTGAGCTGAGATGCGGACATGCCGCACAGACGCCCATGCAGCCGCAGCAGCTCGGCCGGCGTCAGCCACTCATAGAAGCGGAAGTGCTCGGGCAGAAAGCCGATCCGCCGTCGGACCTGCACGGTACCCGCCGGCTGTCCGAGCAGCATCGCCTCGCCACCGCTCGGCTTGACCAACCCGAGCAGCATCTTGATCGAAGTACTCTTGCCGGCGCCGTTGGGGCCCAGATATCCGAAGATCGAACCCCGCGGCACGGTCAGCGACAGGTTCGACACCGCTACCTTCGTGCCATAAACCTTGCGCAGACCGTGCGTCTGAATGGCAAAGTCGCTGGTCGAGCCGGGCAGGGGTCTGTCTCCTCGATCGTCAGGTTGAACCAGTTGAACGTCAGGTCAGAGAGTCGGCGAGCTTGACCGCATCGAGCGAGTCGCCAAAGCCCGTGAGTGCATAGACCATCCCGCTTTTCGCCCAGATCAGGGTGTAGGTCGGCCCGCGCCTGCCGGCGATATTGAGCAGCGTGCCCTTTACGCCGTTGACCTGTACCGATGCGTAGGAGCGCATGGAGCGCGGAAGGCTCACTGCGAGCGCCGACTTCCAGTCCACGGTCTGCAGGAACTGTCGCGCCTGCGCCGCGGTCATGCCCGCCACCTCCAGCCCAACCTGGGCGAGCGGCGCCAGATCGAGTCCGGGCGGCACCGCCACCTGCGGGCTCGGGCTCTCGGCCAGCAGGACGCAGTCGCTGTACTGGGCGGAAGTCGGCGGCGGGGTTGCAAGGTTCGCGGTGGCGCTCGGTGGGCGTGGACAGGTGCCATAGCGGGCCCGGACCGTGGGCGGAATCGTCACGGCGACGTGGGCGCCGTCGATCGACGGCGGAAACACCAGATCAGGGCGACCGGCCTCCTTCAGGATGGCCTGCAGCCGCGCGCGGTCTACCGTTACAGTGAAGGCGCGCTCACCATTGACGAGCAGCTGCGGCACGTCCTTGCGCAGCCCCAGCAATTGCACCCGGAACCCCGCCAGCGTGCTGGCTTGCGCCGCGGTGTCGGCGCTCCGAGGCTTTCCGCTGACCGTGGTGGTCACCTTGTCGGCGATCATCTGCGAGATCATCTGTTGGACGGTGTGGTTGGCATTGGGGCCGACGAAGCTGGAGAGGTTGACGTTCACCGACTGCACGTTCTGCTGGCGCAACGAGCCGATGAATCGAGCCACCACTGGCCGCCCGAGCGGCGACGCCGCCAGGCCCGCAATCACGATCACCACGACCGCACCTGCTATCCACGATGGATGCAGATGCCTGTTGGAGTTCGCGGTTGTCATGCTCTTGCCCCTCCCCACACGCGCGCCGCATGGCTAACGGCGGTAAAGATTCGCTTTCGAATGAATCTGCGATGCCATTTCTTTTGCGACGGCTCGTGCCTGTGCGATGACACCGGCCGTGGTCTGGCCGGGCTTCAGGGCAAATTCTATCCCAACCGCGCCGACAAAATCGCCCGCGGCATCCCGCAGCGGCACTGTCACATCGAAGCCGTCGCTTTCCTTCTGCGCGAGCGGTTTGCGCGTCCGTATCACCGCAATGTCCCCGTGCTCGCACCTTTCACCCACATCGCCGGGATCGCTCGAGGCAATCGAGCGACAGCCATGGGAGGTAGCAACCGAAATGCCGATTTCTGTGGCCTCCTTGTGCATCGCAAGGATGCGCTCGACCAGCGTCTGGGCAAATATCGGGTGATTCGCAGCCGCGTGGGCCGTGCCGGTCATTGCGAGCAAGGTTCCGGCGGCCACGGCGATCGAGAGGACCATGGCTGATCGCAAAGCATGGACTGGGTGCATCGCCGCTCCTCCACCAGGAAATCTGTGAACGAGAAGGTTGATGGTCGCACAGAGTGGACTGCGCTTGCGCACATCACAAAAATATAATCTGAGCTGTGTCGCGGCTTTTGGGCCGCACCAGCACAGCGGCATTAGCGCCGATGAGGCGCGGTGTGGACTGCGTCGGCCGCGTCTTAAAATTTCGCTTTGAATCCTATGGACACGCCTCGCGGCAGAATTTGCACGAACAGGGGAGTCGAGCGGTGCGCACTCCAATAGCCCGATGCGGTGCCGAGTGCCCAGCCGGCGAGCACGTCGGTTTGCCAGTGTGCATGCGATCTCAGTCTCGCGATGCTGTCATACAGCGGCAGCAGCTCCAGCGCCCAGATCCAATAGTCGCCCCGTGCGGCTTGGTCCAAGATGATCGGGGTTACAAAGGCGGCCTGCAGTGTAACCTCGCCGCTGGGGAAGCTTTGACAGCAACTACCCTGGAACCAGTGGTTCGGACCCCTATCCTGATAGGGGCGGGCGCGGCTGAAGGCATATTTCAGAATTTGTGCGGTGGCCCCGGAGACCACGGTGGAGTCGATGCTCTGCCAGAATTCATGGCCCAAGGCATCGTCGTTGCCGAGCCAGAGTGCGCCGATTCCCTCGGTCGCGAGCACGCCGTATTCGAGGTCCAGCTGATCGTGCCGCGCCCAAATGCCGCTCTGATCGAGCGCCCATTCATGGTCGATCCCGAGCGGTCCGCCGCCGGCCAAGGCGCACGACGGTATCAGCGCCAGCAGCAACCAGTACCGGCTGTTCCAATGCATGGCGACCTCCAAATCCGCTACGGGCAAAGAACTTTGCATTAGAAAGTACGCGCGCACAATAGGGTTGCTGCACCCACGCTATGGGGCCGCTCGCGCTGGGGCTCTGCGCTGTCACGTGTGATGAAGCAATGCAATCACCAGCGCGATGGCCACGCCCACCGCGCCGGCCGAGCTGATCAACACCCCTGCCGCCGCGCAGTCCTTGACGATACGGATCTCGGGGTGTAAGTCTGGGTGCAGGTGATCGGCGAGGTGCTCGATCGCGGTATTGAACAGTTCGGCGGCGAGCACCGCGCTGCCGGCCAGAATGACCAGTGCCCACCAAAACGGCGCTGGCCGCATCACGGCGAGCGCCACCAGCACCGCCAGCAGAACCAGGGCTTGCGTGCGCACACTACGTTCGGCGCGCAGCCCAAGCGCGATGCCAGCGAGCGCAAAGCGCAGGCGCTTCAGGAACGGCTGATTTTTGCGTGCCTCCATCGGGGGAGTTCCCTCAGCGTAAGTGGGCCGTATAGGTCAGCATGGCTCCATCGTACAAGGGAAGAAGCTGAAGGGTTGCTGTCTGATTCGGGTCGTCGCTGCGGTGCATGGCGAACCGCGCCGTGGCCACGCCGAGCGCGGCGCCGACCACGGTGTCGGACAGCCAATGGGCGTTATGATCGAGGCGCTCGTACGCCGTGAAGCCGGCCACGCCATAACCGAGCACGCGTCGTATCCAGCGATAGCGGTCGTTGCCCGACTCGGCGAGCACGGTACCGATCGCAAACGCCGCGGTGGCATGTACGGATGGAAATGAGCCGCCGCCCGCCCGCCAGCGGTTGGGGTCAGCCGTCTGGTCGGGTCGCTCGCGGCCGCTGGCGTACTTGAGCAGGTAGGCGGTTCCCACGCTGAGGGCGGCAGACTCGAGCATGGTGCGCGCTTCGCGCCGGCCGCTGTCATCGTCGATGAGGTTGGCATAGCCCCAGGTGCCGACGAACAGCGCCGCGGCAGGCAGCGCGTCGTGCAGGTCGTCGGTGTTCGCGCTATTGAGAGCGGATGGCGATGTGCCGACGAAATGCGTGCGTACCGGCCCGTCGAACTGATGCGCGACGCCGATCGCGACCAGGGCGCCCCCAAAGTAAAGCCAGTCCGTCCTGCTCCAGCGCGTCGGGGCTGTGACGTAGGCCTTGATGGCCGCGAGGGAGCGGGTTACCGGGGTCGGGGCAGCACAACTCTGATCCGTTTCGGCGCCGCAGTCGATTCCGTGCGCCCAGGCGCTGGGCGGCAGCAGCGGTGCGGCCGCCAGCAGCAGCACCAGTGCGCCCACCCGGATCACCCGCGCCGGCAGGCGCGCTCGAGCCCAAGCGGTGGAAGCGATCAACCGACCTGATGGTATTGGTATCTCCAGCAGCACACTGCAGGCTCAGCACTCACGAACGAAAAGGGCGCCAGCCCAGCTCGCCGCCTTCAGTGGGCAATATTTTACTTTGCAATGCAAAGTATGCGTGAGCACGGTAGCGCGCGCAAGCCGTTGTCAACACCAGATTGTCATCGCCCGGTCACATGCTTGCTGTAATAATCGCGCCAATCGACTTTGATGAGGAGATTTGGGCTTGCAACCGCGCATTCTCGTGGTCGAAGACGAAGCATCCATCCGCGACATGGTCGCCTTCGCGCTGCGCAAGGCGACCATGAATCCGATGCTGGCCGCGGACGCACGCGCCGCCCAAATCGCCATCGCCCAGACGGTGCCCGACCTGATCCTCGTCGACTGGATGCTACCCGGAACCAGCGGCATGGACCTGGCGCGCAGGTTGCGCCAGCAAGACGCCACGAGAGAAATACCGATCATCATGCTGACCGCGCGGGGCGAGGAGGCAGACCGCGTCGCCGGCCTAGAGGCCGGCGTCGACGACTATGTGGTCAAGCCGTTCTCGACGCGCGAGCTTGTTGCGCGCATCAGGGCCGTTCTGCGGCGCAGTCAAGGCGACGACGGCACCGGCCAGCTCGAACTGGGCGGTCTGCGAATCGACAGTGCGGCGCATCGCGTTTTCACCGGCAACGATACCGTGACAGTCGGGCCGACCGAATATCGACTGCTACATTTCCTCGTGACCCATCCGGACCGCGTCTATTCTCGCGCGCAATTGCTCGATCGTGTCTGGGGCGGCAGCGTCTATGTCGAGGAGCGGACCGTGGACGTGCATATCCGCCGTCTGCGCAAGTCGCTGGAGCCGTGGCGCCTCGACAGTCTGATTCAGACCGTGCGCGGAGCGGGTTACCGGCTTTCGGCAAACTGAGCGTGGGCATGACCCGCGCGCGGCGCTTCGCTGCACAACTGCGCAACCTGCGTTCCGCGGGCGACGCGCTGCCCGATGCGCTGGTACTACTTGATCGCGCTGCCCGCGTGCGCTGGTTCAACCGCGCGGCTGAACGCTTGCTCGGTCTGCACCGCGGGCGCGATCGCGGGCTTGTGTTGGCCGACCATCTGCGCAGCAGCGAACTGGGTGCCTGGTTGCGCGATGGCGCCAGCGAGAGCATCCAGGATGTGCCAGCTCCCGCTGCGCCGCAGATTCATCTGCACGCCAGTTTGATTGCCTTCGGCGATGCGCAAAGCCTGCTTCTGGCGCGCGACAGCAGTCATCTGACACGGCTGGAACAGGTGCGTCGCGATTTCGTTGCCAATGTCTCGCATGAACTGCGCACGCCCTTGACCGTGATCCACGGCTATCTCGAGCTGCTCGACCTCGATGACGTACCGGCGCTGGCGCCGGTGCTGGCGCAGATGCGCACGCAATCGCAGCGCATGCGCCAAATTGTCGAGGATCTGCTGACGCTGTCGCGCCTGGAAACGCAGCAGCACCTGCCCGAAGATCATGTGGCCATGACGCCGCTGCTGACGACTCTGCGCAAGGAGGCCGAGGCGCTGAGCCAGACCCGGCATCGCATTACGCTCGAAGACGATGCCGGCGCCGATCTGCTGGGATCGCCTCGGGATCTGCACAGCGCCTTCTCCAATCTGGTGAGCAATGCCGTGCGTTATACGCCGGGCGGTGGCCAGATCGCGATCCGCTGGCGCCGGACGCGGCAGGGGTGCGAATTTTCCGTACTCGATACCGGCTATGGCATCCCCGCCGAGCATCTGGCGCGATTGACCGAGCGCTTCTATCGTGTCTCCTCCAGCCGCTCGCGCGACACCGGTGGCACCGGCCTGGGCCTGTCGATCGTCAAGCACGTGCTGAATTTGCACCAGGCGCGGCTGGCGATCGAGAGCGAACCGGGTCGAGGCTCGACCTTCACTTGTGTATTCGGCCCGGCACGCGTGGTCGAACAGCTCCAGGAAGAGCACTGAATACGACAGCGGGCGCAGTATGTTGGGTCCGTATGACGCCGGGAAGACAGATGTATGGCAATTGCGTGACGGCGCATTGACCGACGGCGCGGACTGTGCAGCTAGCTTTACCCCTGCTCGATGTCGATCTTTATGTAAACGGCGCCCGCCACGCCAATCCGGCAAACCGGGCGTAATCCCCATCGGTCGTGATCCAGTCGCAGCCGGATTCAATCGCTATGGCGGCAAACCAGGCGTCCTGGGCCAGGTTGCCCATTGCCTTCGACTGTTCGCATAGGCTTTCGAAGATGGCCCAGTGCCGCTCACCCGCCTCGATGACCGTAGCATTGGGCTGTTCCAGCAAGACCCGGCAGTAGTCGAACACGTCGGTGCGCGAGCTCGGATGGACAAAAATGCGCGGATGAGTGCAGATGCGCACGACGCTTGCGAGTACCTGGGGAACGATGCCATATGCAGCGGGACCGCTTATCGTGGACTGCAACCAGTCCCTGTACTGCTGGTGCCGTTCCGAGTCCGCGCGGAAGGCGTAAATCAGGACGTTGACATCGGGCAGGATCAAACACGGCCGTCCATTCGATCGAGCAGCTGCGCAGTATCGTCCAGATCGATTCCAGGCAGAGTCCCGCCTCCGGCACGGCACTGCGGAAGCCTTACCGATCTATGCTTGGGGCGCTTCAATGGATGGCGCAGCACCAGTTCCAGGCCCTGCTCCATCAGCGAGGTCAGCGTGGTTTTGCGTCGAGCAGCCTCGCGGCGGGCGCGCTCGAGCAAGGCTGCATCCAAACGGACTGTGGTTCTCATATGTCGTAACATATCTATGATATGTCTATATGTCAAAGACACGTCTGTTGCGCCAGGCTATCCCGCCGACGATAGGCGCGGCGATCGGCTTCATCACGTCCGAGCCGATGCCTGATGCCCACAGAATCGGCGCGAGGCTGCCGATGACGGCCAATGCCGTCATGTGCACCGGCCGCAGGCGCAGGACCGACCCATTGATGGTCGCCGCTGCGATGTCCTGCGGGCGCACCGGGGTGCCCTGGGCGAGCCGTGCGTCCATCGCCTCGCGCAGGTACACCATCATCACGACCGCGGTCTGCACCGCGATGCCGAACAGGGCGATGTAGCCGACGGCGACTGCGACGCTGAAATTGTAGCCGAGCAGCCATTGCAACAGCAGGCCTCCGATCAGTGCGAACAACACCGGAAAGAACAGGACTGCAGCCTCGGCCGCCGAGGGCACGCACCTCACTTGTCATGGTCACCTCCGGCCATATGCATACCTTTGGGCATGTCCATGTCTTCGTCCGGCGGCGCTTTGGCCACGATCGCCTGGTACTGCGCTGGCGTCATTCCCGGCAATTTTTGCAGAAAGGCCACCATGCTCCAGATGGTCGGATCATTGTGGCTGAAACCCCACGCCGGCATCGCGCTCATCTTGATCCCGTGCTTGATGACCCAGAACGCATCCTGTGGATCGACATGCACCCGGCTCAGATTCGGTGGTAGAGGATAGAGCCCCGGCCTGATCTCGGAGGTCTTCTTACCCGGGGCCAGATGACAGCCGGTACACATGGCTGCGTACTGGCCGGCGCCCTTCAGTATCAACTGCGGATCATTGAGATTGGGCACCTTGATATGCTCCGAGCGCACGTGGATCGATCGGTCGCGCAGCGTCTGCATGAACGACAGGGTGGCCCGGTAGTGAGGATCATCGGCGCCAATGTTGTAGAGGCCGGACCACGCAAACACGCCCAAGCCGACGCCGATCAGGACCAAGACGACGACGACGGTGATGACGTGCTCGATATGTCGCTTCATCGCAGCTACTCCGTTCAGAACAAAAGCCGCACGCCGGCGACCAGCTGCGGATCGAAGACGGGTTCGCCGGCATCGCGGATGTACTGCGCGGTCTTGGCGAACCGGCGCACCATGTCGATGCCGATGTAGGGTGCAAATCGACGCTGAAAATCGTAGCGCAGGCGTAGGCCGAACTGCGCATCCGACAGGCCGGCGCCGATCCGGCGCGCGTGATCATCGCGACCGTAGAGGTTGGCTTCGAATCTCGGTTCCAGGATCAGGCGCTGAGTGAAGAGAAGTTCATACATCGCCTCGAAGCGCGCGGCGGTGCGCCCGCTTGGGTCAACATAGGCGGTCGCTTCGAGGTCGAACCAGTACACGGATAACCCCTGCAGACCAACGGCCGCCCAGGTGCGGCCCGGCCCGTCGCCGAAGTCCTCGCGGACGCCCAGCTGCGTGTCCCAGTAGATGCTCATCGGATGATCCCACAGCGCCTCGGTACGCCAATCCTGCAGGTGTCCTAGTGGGTTGTTTTCTCCCTCAGCTTTGAGCCACAGCCGGTTGGCGTCGGTGCCGTACCAGGCTTGTGCATCCAGCGCCACCGTATTCGCATGATGACGCCGGCCGTATTCCAACCGGTCCACCAGCAGCGAGGCGAGTGGTATGTCGTCGTGCATGAGCATGCCGGGCATCGAGCCGTACCCGATACCGTCGGAATAGTCCGGGCTGCGCGCGCCGGGTGGCGCCTTGCCGCCTTGCATCGACGACATCTTCATGCCAGCCATCGCGTGTGGAAGGGGAAGATTGAGGCCGCGAACCACCGGTCGCACACCGATCTGCGAGCCGATATTCAGCCGCTGCAGCTCCGCCGGCACCGGTGGCGGCTGCGGGACCGCAGGATGATGGGCCTGTGCCGGGGTGCCCGCCGGGGCGGGCAGCGAGGTCATCGCGATGGCGGCCCATGCGGCCAGCAGAACCGATGTACGAGAACGGCTCACGACACCACGATTTCGCGGAACATGCCCGCTTCCATGTGGTAGAGCAGATGACAGTGGTAGGCCCAGCGACCGAGGGCATCCGCCTGTACCCGATAGGTGACGCGCTGCGCGGGCTGCACGCTGATGGTGTGCTTACGCACCTGGAACTGCTGCTCGGGCGACTCCAGTTCGCTCCACATGCCGTGCAGATGGATCGGATCTGTCTATTCCA
>Ga0307372_10013615_pt1 | contig 10505 bp, 17 predicted proteins | sample OX1MG_FD_202533 | JGI IMG/M metagenome (GOLD analysis project Ga0307372, IMG submission 202533) | Soil microbial communities from Risofladan, Vaasa, Finland - OX-1 | ecosystem: Environmental > Terrestrial > Soil > Coastal area > Acid sulfate soil | place: Finland: Risofladan, Vaasa | collected... | reverse complement strand
TTTGCTCCTGAGGAGGACAAACCATGAGGAGAATTCACAAAACTATTGCAGCCGCCGTCATTGCTATTTCCGGAGCGATGATCGGCCCCGCGCTTGCGCAGGATCAGCCGTCGCAGCCCGGTTGGTGACTTCGGCGAGGTCCGTATGCGGCAAGCAAGCGAGACCTACTTAGCGAAAAGCTCGGAGTCGGCGGCAGCGATGCTTCGACCATGGTGGCTTCGGCAAGTCCAAGCGCGTTATAGGCCGCCTGCAGCCCTTTATTGTTCAGGAGAGCGATCCGAACGGCGGCATCGGCCGAAAGGGTACCGCCGAGCAGGCGGCGTACCTTCTCTTTCGCCTCCGCGGCAGCCTCTGCGGTGTCGACCTTCACCGCGTCATGGCGCAGCTCCGGCGCCACCGTGTCATTCACGACGTTGAGGCCAGCATCGTGGGAAAAGGATGCGCATCCGGCAAGGATCGGTAACACGATCAAGCCGCCCACAAGGCTAGCCACAAGGCGATGCTGCGTTCTCGTTTTCACTGTCCATTCCCCCGTTGGATCGGCGGGCATGGAGTCTCCTTCTGTCGCTTCTGCCAGGGTTTCGGCTGGACCGGCACGAACGTCGTAGTGCCGGCCGTCATCGAGCGATACTTGGCGGCCGGCACGCGAGCATGCGGATTGGCCGCAGCCGTATTTGAAAATGGCCGACTACTGCCGCATCCGGCTAAGCCGCATGCAACGCCAACAACCATTCCCGAAAGAAATGCGGACCGACGCCAGCGATGTCCGAGCATGAACTCGAGACTCCACGCGTAAATCGGAGACGCGCGCCCGCCATTGGGGCTGTGCATGAACTCAGATTAGGCGAAGGTCCGGGGGGGCCGATCGGGAAGGTTCGGGATCGTCATGGCGATCTGGCGGGCGCGCTCGGGAAAAAGGCGGACCGCCACCAGTGTTAATGGTGCACTGGTCAGAACAGTAGGAAGGACGGCAGCCAGAGTATGCAACGCGCAGCAGTGGTCCCCATCCGCCTGGCCTTGCCCATGGTGGTGATGATGCGGAAGGGTTGAATCGGCGACGCTGTCCGCGTGGTGGCTGTGGGCGTGCGGCGCGGTGAGTCCGGCACCCGGCTGCGGGAAGATAAGTTCGGACGATACAACCCCGGCGAATTGGGCAATTAGAAACACGCCCATCGCCCAAATCATCAGGCCACGCATGGTGCGCAATCGAGCCATTCAGCCGTACCGCCTATCCAACGCTACATTATAGGCGCGATGCGGCGTGCTGGCTAGACGTGTGGTAGGCGATCAGTGCGTGGAGGACGCCCGCTTAGTTCCGGAGACGAGCGTCGCCTAAGCGCAAAGCTCATCGTTCGATTGCGGATGATCGGCTCGAAACCGCGGGCCTGTGGTCACTCCGGTGAAGAACGGTGCAAAACGAAGACCCGCCGGACGCGATGACCAGCGGCTCCATGTGACGGAGAAATGGTCGAGGCAGACGCGGCCGCGATTGATCCCGATGGCTGCGCAGCATTCGAGAAGCGCAGCACGAACTCATCACTAAGCACCGGCGCCGCAGCCTTGAGCACGCATTGCCCAACGATGCGCTTGTTGCCGGTCGCCGAGCCCGAGCCAAGGTTGCCGCAAACTGCTTGGCTGATCGATCCCTGCTGCGAGCCAATATTGCCGTTGGCGGAAAACGTCATGGTCGAGCCGCCCGGACCCGAGCCCCAGCGCGACACATTATCGAGGACGGCGACTACGCGCATCGCGGTGATCCCGGCGCCCACGTTCGAAGATCAGCTTGATGGTGTCGAGCCGGACGCCTACCGGAGAGCCCGCACTGGCGGCGGCGGTCTTGAGCATGAGCATCGCCGAAGTGTCGGAGAAAGTCGCCTGCGCGCGGCGGTAAATCCTGTGCCGGGCACGTAACCAGTCATCACGCCCGAGAAATACGATCATCCGTTGAGGAAGACATCGAGCCCGTCGGCGCTTGCCGGCTGGTTGAATGATTCCCCGTGACGATTGCCGCGTGGCGTGATCTCCGCGGGATCGTTGGTCGCATTGGCGGGGCGCTGGGTGAACGACGAGGCAATGCCATTGAGCATTTTAAACTCCGATGTAGTTGAGGGTGAGAAGAAGGCGCGCCGTTTCTGTTTATCGACGATGCGAGCCTACAAAGTCAGAGTCCCCTCGACGCAAGCTGGATCAGCGGTAAGGGAGGCGCGATCAGGCTGCGGGAGTAGGGATGAAATTAAGTCCGCTTTTTAAGTGATATTGTTGAAAAACTCAAAACCGTGCCGACAGCAAAATCTAGCGGCGCGCTCGTCGAAACCGGTAGTTGGCAATCGGGCGCCTTTTAACGAGCCTGCGAAGACCGCCGGTCTGAATTCGAATTAATTATGTGTCCCCCCAAATAACTTCCAGACGAGCGCACCAGCGCCTCTAGTAAATTTTGTTCACTTGCAAAAATAGAGTTTTTCAACAATATCTAAGTCAAAGCGACATTGTCGGGCGGGCAAAGCCGTTCGGTTTGGTCGAACGTGACCGGTTTCTGACAGTCGCATTCAGCCCGCTGTGCAACGCGTCCGGTGTCGGCGTCAGTGATGGTGAGTCCGGTCAGGGCGTTGCGGCTGGTAATCGTTTTTCCGCCTGAGCGGCAGGTCGCGGCTATCGCCTTTCCACTCGCGGCAAATTCCCAATGTTTGAAGCAGTTCTAAATCTTCGGGTCCTCGCAGTTTAGAATTAGAAGTCTTCTAACATACTGAAATATATAGCTTTTATTGACGTTAGGGTCAGGCAGATGCTTTGCTGCGAAGCGAGGAACGCCGTCGCGCGCTCTGGGGGGCTAAGAGGTCATGTCGACGCAGCACACAGTTCGCCTGGTGATGCGGTACCTTTTGATGGGGCTTACATCGGTTGTTGGTGTCGCCTTGGGAGCCGTCGCCGCGCGAGCGCAGGATTATAGTTCGTTCCACGAGATCGAAACCAAGTACATCTTCGGCAACTTCACCGTCGGCTCAGCGACCGGGATCGAGGGCGAGAAGGCCTTCGAGATGGACAGCGAGGCTGACTTCGGCAAGCGCGCCGGTCGCTATGGCGTCACTCGGACAGAACTGGAATTCGAATACACGCCGACCCAGTATATGCAGATCGAAGCCGGTCCGGCCGTGTCTTGCTACAGCATCGCCGGGGTACCCGATCTCGCGGATCGCAATTCCTGCGGCATGAATGGTTTCGAGGCCGACTTTCGATTCCTACTCATCGATCGCAACCCGTCGCCCTTCGCGGTTACGCTTTCGGTCGAGCCGGAATGGCACAGTCTTGACGAGACGAGCGGGTTGGCGGTGGCCAATTACGGTCTTGAAACCAAGATCGAAGCCGATACGGAGCTTATCAAAAATCGGGTTTTTCTGGCGTTCAACCTGCTTTACGAGCCAGAAACGACTAACACTTACGGAGTGGGCTGGAGCAGCGAATCAACGCTAGGCGCCTCGTCGGCGCTTGCGCTTCAAGTGATCCCGAATGTCGTTGTGGGCGCTGATGTTTGTTATCTCGCCCACTTTGCCGGCAACGGTTTCAATTCATTCACCGGTGATTCGGTCTATCTTGGCCCGACATTCTTCTGGAATATTGCGCCCAAGGTGCTGTTGAGCGCGGTTTACGAGTTTCAAGTCGCCGGCCACGAACCGGGCGTGATCCCCGCTCTCGATCTCACCGATTTTTCACGGCAGCGTGCGCGACTGTTGCTCGAATTCGAATTCTAAGTCACTGGCGCAACGATCGGCTGACAGCCAACCGATAAGGAGAGCATCGATGAAAGTCACATTTGCGTTGGGAACGGTTTGTGCAGGAACTCTACTGCTGCTGACGGCACTGCTGGGGCCGGTAACAGCTTTGTGCGCCGAGCAAGCCACGGTCAAAATTTCGGTGAAAGACCATCATTTTCAGCCTGCGCAAGTCGACGCTCCGGCCAATCAACCATTGGCCATCTCGGTGAAGAACCTCGACGCGGCGGCGATGGAATTCGAGAGCGTATCGCTGCGGGTCGAGAAAGTGATCGCTCCTGGTAGCGAGGGCGTCGTCCATGTCCGCGCCCTAGCGCCCGGTCGTTACGAATTCTTCGACGATTTCCATCAACAAACCCGGGGCACCTTGGTGGTGCGGTGAACCCTGGACAGCGGTAACACCGGTCGCCACACCGAGGTGCTTCGGATCGGCGGCAATGGTGGTGAGCGCCTCGGCAGCGAATAGCAGACCATAGACCTTGGATTTGTTCTGATAAGCGATCGCGGCGATCGCGGCCGGCAAGGTGAACACCACATGGAAGTAGGGAACCGGCGGAAGCTCGGCCTCCCGAGCTGCCAGCAAGTGTTTTGCGGCCGACCACTGGCACTTGGGACAGTGACGGTTGCGGCACGAGTTATAGGCGATGGGATGTGGGCGCAGTCCCGCAACGCCGACATGGCCGGCAAGAGCGTCGGTGCGCAAATCACGATTGCCGCCATGACGCGGCGCTGTGTGAGGTTCAAATGGCGGACAAAGCCGCTCGGGTTGGTCGAAATAGCCAGTCGGAAATATGGAATGCTGCCCCTTGAGCGATACTGAAGCTTCGGCCGCGGAACCGGAGACTTGTTTGTACCAACTTTGTGTCTACCCGCTCCCAAATCATGTGATTTATTTTGCGGCTCAGGAACTCGCTTCCCCGGCGCGATTTAAGGTCTAATGGGGTGCGCGTTTTGGGGGATAGATGGCATTAATCCTGATCGTCGAAGATGAAGCGCAAGTGCTGATGTGGCGGAATCGTACTTGCAAGAGCACGGGCATCAAACGTTATCCGCTTCCGCTATCACCGAAGCGCTCGCAATATTGGAAAAAGATCAACCAATCGAGGTGCTGTTCACCGATATTGGTCTAAAGGACGATCACGAAGCGGGCCTGCACCTTGCGGCCCAAGCTTGCGACCAGCTACCCGATCTCAAAGTACTTTACACGTCGGGTACGCGATGACCGACGGCATGCGGGCGCTATTCGTCGCCAAGTCAGCGATTCTCCCCAAACCTTATACTGTTGAGCAACTCCTGACTGGCCTCTCGATGCTCGGCGTCAATCACGCTAAGTAGGCCGTTCCGGTTCGCCGCTGTTCGGGTGAGAATTGGCACATCGCGTCATTTCGTTAGTAAGGGCCCGCTCGTTAGCAGGCGCCTGACGGTTTATTAATTGAAAGCCGCCATTTCGCAGTCGCGGCGACAGCTTTCATCGAAATATAAAAGGTTTGGAATGTACACGGTGCGCTTCGACACCCGGGTACCAATATCCGGACATGCGCATCCAACCGGTGATCTGGTCAGGCGAGAAACGCTTAGCGAAGAGGTCCGTGATGTACTGCTCCAGGGTAGGGCTATTTTCGATGATGAGAGCGCAGCCTTCTCTGCTTTTCGCCGCCGCCTCGCTTTGGCGTCAGCGTGTCGCTCGTAGTAGTAGATGACGCCAGGATCACGGTTACGCTTGATCTCGCGGCACGGGAACACTTCCGCGTTAGCATAGTGCGGATGATGCCGCGATCGTACGCGGTGAGGTGCGAAAAATACCGACGGGGCGTTGCCATGCCTCGTGCGTCGGTCTCCCACAAATGCCGTTCGCTGTTTGCACCGTTGCAGCCTCCACCACCCGAGGCCAGCGATCGACAAGCTGACGTAACAGAATTCTATTACAGCTTCGATGCGCGGCAATTGGTGGAAGTGGATAGCGTGAGTATACTTTCCGTATGAGCGTAGTGACACGAAGCGCAATCCTCCAAGCCCGCGTATCTCCGGAGGTCAAACACGCGAGCGAGCAGGTCCTTCATCGCATCGGCTGAATATGACCGAGGCGCTGGAGCTCTTCCTCCGCCGCGTGATCGTCGATCAGCGCATTCCGTTCGAAATTGTTGCGCTCGATCCAGAGACATTTACGCGTGCGATTGAAGCATCTGTGGATGACCTACCGAAAAATACACCGAGTCGTCGAAAGGGGAAGCGAAGAGGGAGGACACGAGGGGGTAGCTAAAAATCTTTTTTCAAAAGTCTTTCGGATCGTCCCGGCGACCTTACGGTACTAAGCCAAATTTCGTATCAAAAAGCGCCTATGGGTGCTTCGATTTTTGGTGTGTCGCCAATATGGCGCTACCCTTCAGGATTTATTTGTTGCATTTCAAGGTAGCTTCCGCCAATGCAGTGTACGACAAGCGCTTCCCTGCCGCGCTTCTTCGCCAAGGTTCGGAAAACGGTTTTTTTGCGAACCATCAGGAATGGCTCAGTTGAGCCGTTTCTCCGCTCTTGACATGTTACGGGCTGTGTCCTGATGCAACGTGGGCCGCGGCTTAGCCGCAATCCTGATCGCTGGACGATGACGAAGACCAGAAGCTAGGACTCTCGGAAACATTTACGGAGCAATGGCAGCGATGCCGCGATTGGCTGCTGCCATTCATGCAAAACGACCAGCCGAAGTTGTTGACTAAAGACGAGTTGCTTGTGCGGCGATGAGCGAACTCAAAGTATCGAAGAACGCGTTCGACTTTGGATAGATAGTGGCCATCGAGGATTCCGACCGCCATGATTGGTATGAGCCGCTGCGCCGCCGTCTCCGCGTCAAGAGCTGATCGCTTCCCTATCGGCGACAGCAAACCGCGTCGGCGCCTTCGCTAGAACGCTCCACTTGGATAGGCGGACAAGGCACCGAGCCGTAAGAACAGAAGACACAGCAATCGCCGGGCTTCGGTCGTAACTTCATGCTGCAGCCTGTGCATTCATAGAAATCCGGCATGCGTCGCGCTTCAATCGCTCATCAATGCGATTTACCGAGGGCGTTGCACGACTTCGCCGCTTACTCCGATCATGACCGGATCGTACTGCACTACGAGCATTTCTATTGCCAGGGACACGATGTATTTTGCAACGCCTCGGGCTGCCTGCATCAGGTGTACATTTTTAGCGGCAGACACTACCGGCTGCAACGCAGCAATTACGCTCCCAATTGAATGCGTCGTCGCAGTGATGCATGACCGCCTCAGTTGGCGGCCCTTTTCTTTTTGCCGCTGGCCGGGCGCTGCGCTGCCGCGCGTCATGCAACGTCCGACAAATCGGAGATTGTAGTAATTGGCTAATATAGTATACCCCCCTATCTTACAAGGAAGCGATCAGCGTGACTCACACCATCCGCGAAAAATCCAAACTGCTGGCCCGCGTGCGCCGTATCCGAGGACAAGTCGAAGCCGTCGAACGCGCGCTTGACGCCGAAGTGGGTTGCGCAGACGTGTTGCAGGTCATCGCCTCGGTCCGTGGTGCGGTAAACGGACTGATGGCGGAGGTGATCGAGGATCACATCCGATGTCATGTCAGCGCACCGTCGCTTGCGGCGAGGGAACGTGCCGAAGCGACGGATGATCTCATCGAAGTTGTCCACGCCTATCTAAAATGAACCTACCTCAGCTACGTGAGCAACCGACCATGACGAACACCTTTCCGAGCGTCCACAGTCACGTTTTTCTCGGCGATGGCCACGAACAGAACGAGCGCCGCACATGGATGGTGATCTGGCTGTGCGGAGCTATGATGATCGCAGAAATCATCGGCGGTCTGCTTTTCGGTTCAATTGCGTTGGTCGCCGACGGCTTGCACATGAGCACGCATGCCGGCGCACTCCTGCTCACAGCGCTCGCTTACACTTACGCTCGCAAGCGCGCGGGTGATCCGAGCTTTACATTTGGCACCGGCAAGTTCGGCGACCTCGCAGGATTCACCAGTGCCATCATTCTTGCAATGATCGCACTGCTCATCGCGTACGAGTCCGTCAGCCGTCTCTTTTCACCTGTCGCAATCCATTTCGCCGAGGCCATTCCGATTGCCTGTCTCGGCTTGGTCGTAAATATTGCCAGTGCGCGGCTCCTGAGCGGCGGTGGACATCATCATCACGACCACAGCCACCGTCACGCGCACGAAGGGCATGATCATGATGAGGCTCACCACATTGCAACTGATACGGGGTCCGTTGTCCTTGACGTGTTTGAGGACGGGGTGCCACCGCGATTTCGCCTTCGCGTCGAAGCCGGCCCAGTCTTACCAGCGCAAGGAACGTCAATTGAAACTGTGCGCCCTGATGGCACACGGCAGCTTTTTACGATGAAGGATCGAGGCGACTACCTGGAATCGGCCGAGGAGATTCCTGAGCCGCACGCGTTCAATGCTCGCGTGCGGATAAATGGTCGGGATTTTTCCGTCGTCTTTGAAGAACACCAGCATGCCAACGCATCGGCGGACCGCGACAACAACATGCGCGCAGCCGTTATTCACGTCATGGCCGATGCGGCGGTGTCAGTGCTCGTCATCACGGGACTGCTGCTCGCCCGCGCCCTTGGTTGGCTCTGGATGGACCCGCTGGCGGGCATCATCGGCGCCGCAGTGATTGCTAGCTGGTCTTATGGTCTGCTCCGGGACACGGGTGCGATCCTGCTCGACATGAACCCTGACCGGGGCATGGCGGGGCGCATGCGCGCCTTAATTGAGACCGATGGCGATCAACTGACCGATCTACATTTGTGGCGTCTCGGACCGGGGCACTTGGGCGCGATCCTTTCGGTTGCGACAAGGCGGCAGCGTGAACCAGATTATTATCAATCGTTGCTCGGCCGGTTTCGCGGCTTATCCCACGTGACGGTCCAAGTCCAACACCAGTAAATGTGCATGTCGGCTCACGGCACACCGAGTCATCTCGTAGCATCCGGAATTACCAGTCACTTCCGGAGCGAAGCGGAATCGCGAATTAAACTTGAAAGCGTCATCTCTTATCGCGACTTGCCGCGACCAGCCGCAGCGACGCTTTTTTCGGCCGCAGGTGCTTTCTTGCGTGGAAACGAGGATAAGACGGGATAGCGATTTGGACGACGCGTATAATGTTTACGTATGGAATACGCACAGTCGCGCCACATTGGCGACATCCTCAAAGATCGCAACATTGAAATCATCGGTGCCGACCTGGCAACACGCCACGGCTTCGGCCAGGTGCCGAATTTTATTCTGACCAACAAAGCAATTTCTGTTGGTGCCAAGAGTTTCTGTAAGACCAATCTCGTCGCGCTCGTCATTTTCGACTGCGCTTGATAAATAGACAAAGACCGCCGCTGCTACAGCATCCTGCGCTTCATCCGGCAGCGTGCGCGCCAGTTCTATCGCTCCTTTCAATTTTCTCGTCATTCCGGAATCTTAGCACTCGCCCGCAACTTGTTACCTTGATTACTCGGCCATTTCGTTTCGCAAAAAAGATATTGCACTAAATCGCTGCGCCGTATGAAGTGGCATGTCCGCTTGTGGGATTTTACCGAACGCGTTTGTGTCGAGCGGCCCTTAATACGTTTGTAAGAAGCGCGAGCAAGCAACCAAACAACAAGATGACGCCTGCTGCGAGAGTCATGCTTGGCATTAAGGATGCAAGTAGGGCAGTGAGCAGGACAATGCAAATGACCGCAAGTGCAAGTAAACCATCGTCGACAAACAGTCCAGCCAACGGGCGAAGGAGGCTGATCAGCGCCCTCATTGCAATGCTTCAATTCTGAGGCGACGCCCGAGTGCGACTGCCACGAGCGCGACAAGGAAAAACAGGGCGGCGAAGGCGATGATTGCGATATCCTCGCCTGGCCAAGGGACACCGAGGCCTTCTCCGATCCAAAAGACCCCGAAGGCCGACAGCATGGTGCCAACGGCGAACTTGAGAACGTTTTCCGGGACTCGGGCTAGCGGCTGATGGATGGCGAGCCCAGCACCCGCGACCAGCACGCAGGCCGCGATGGCGCCGATGCTTGCAGGAACGATTAACCCGCGTCCTGCCCCGACGGCGATCACGATGAAGACCACTTCTAATCCTTCGATGACCACGGCCTTGAAGCTAGCCAGAGCAGCGAACCAATCGAGCTGCGCTTCGTAGTGGCGTTGCTGATCGCGCAACTCCGCCGTCTCGGTGGCGAAGACTTTTGCTTCGTCATGGAGCGGAATGACACCCGCAGCGCGTAAAATCGCCTTTCGGAGCCACCGCATACCGAACAGCAACAGCAAGACGCCGATCGCAAGTTGAAGAAGGTGGAGAGGAACGCGATACAACAGCGGATCGAGAAGTACTACGATGAGCGAAAGTAACGCGAGGCCTGCGAGTGCTCCAAGACCGGCAGGACGCCAGCCGCGAACGGTGCCAACCGCAAGTACGATCGTGAGCGCTTCGACGGCCTCGACGAGCGAACTAAGGAATGCCGCCGAGACCGCCGGCGCGGCCACAGTCCAGGTCGTCATGATGCAAGCCTCTCGGGGTACAGAGGAGAGGGAAGTGGCTCAGTCGAGCCATTCTTGATGCGTCACACAACGCAGATTACACTAAACCGCTGTCGCGGTGGGGAAGCACCAAGAGGTGATGAGGTGGACGGCCCCTACGTCCATTCCTTGCGGCATGAGATGATGTGGTCGTCGAGGGACCACATCTAGGGGAGCAGCAGATGGTCGAGA
>Ga0307372_10013614_pt1 | contig 10506 bp, 8 predicted proteins | sample OX1MG_FD_202533 | JGI IMG/M metagenome (GOLD analysis project Ga0307372, IMG submission 202533) | Soil microbial communities from Risofladan, Vaasa, Finland - OX-1 | ecosystem: Environmental > Terrestrial > Soil > Coastal area > Acid sulfate soil | place: Finland: Risofladan, Vaasa | collected... | reverse complement strand
TATCCACTGGTCTGCGTCTGGCTGCTCGCCTTTGGCGGCCTGCTCGCCTCGCACGAGCGCCGAGGGGGCCTGCTCTGGGCCGCCGCCCTCGCCGCCTCGACGGGAGCGCTCTTTGCTGTCCACCAGCGGATGATCGTCGCCGTCGCGATCACCCTGGCAGGCATGGCCTGGCTGGCGGCGCGACGACGCCTCCACCCGGCTGCGCTGGCACTCGGGCTCCTTGTGCTGGCCGACGCCTTCCTCGGCACCCACCTGCTCGACAACTTCCTGATCGACCACAACTACGGGGGCTCGGCCAGCAGCGAACTGAGCGAACGGTTGGAAAGCCTGCTTCAGCCACAGGGGCTGCGGACCGCGTTCGCGAACCTGATCGGGCAGAGCTGGTACCTGCTAGTCGCGACCTTCTGCCTGGCTGCGGCGCTCCTCGGCGACTTCGTCGTGCGCCGGCGCTCCGGGGAGGAGAGGCCGGCACCAGTCCTCGGCGTCCTCCTGGCGCTCACCGTCCTGCTGCTGCTGATCTCGGCCGCGGCCTTCCCCGAACGGACGCGCCCGGACATGCTGATCTACGGCCGCTATGCCGAGGTTGCCGCGCCGCCGATCGTCGCCTTCGGAATCGCCGCGCTGGCCCGAGCCCGGCTCGCGAAGCCGCCGTTATGGCCGGTGTTCGGGTTTGTCCTTCTCACCGGGACGGTCGCGCTGATCCGCGCCACGGCATCCGACCCCGAGGCGGCCAATCGCTGGAACGTCTCCGCCCTGCCGTTCATTACGGTCAAGCTCGGGCCCGCGATCCTGATCGGTGCCGCACTGATATCCCTGGTCGGAGCGTGTCTGCTGCTTCGGGCGTCGGCCCTAGGCTCGCCGGCACTCGGAACGGCAGCCGTTGCGCTCTTCCTCGCCGTGGTCGCCTACGGCGTCTGGAACCCCGTCCGGAGCTCAGAGCAGGTGGCTGTGTATCCGCCCGGCTGGAGCAGCCCGCAGGGGGTTGTCGAAGCAGCGGGCGCACGGTCGTTGCCTACGACCTGGACCATTACGACACGATCGGGCTCTACACCGTGCAGTGGTTCCTGCCGAAGACACATCTGATCTTGTTCCATGGCGATCGACAGCCGCCGCCTACGCGCTACGTCCTCAGCGCCGGATCGTGGAAGCGTGAACATCCAGACACGAGGGCGACCCCCATGTGGAGGGCCGTGGGCCGCGACGAGGTCCTCTGGCGCCTCTCCCAGAAAGGGGCCCGTTAGCCTGATGGAGTCCTCCAGCGCTCCATCGACGCCGAGCCAGGGCTGGCTCAAGGACCACCTCAGCGACCAGCTGTACCGGACCGGCTACTACCTGATCATCGGCACGGGCATCACCAGCCTGCTCGGGGTCGCCTTCTGGGCGCTTGCGGCACGCTCGTACTCGGCCCACGAGGTCGGTCAAAACGCGGCCGCGATCTCTGCCATGACACTGGTTTCCGGCGTATGCTCGCTGGGGCTCTCGGCCGTGCTGGTCCGCTACCTTCCGGTCGCCGGCGCGGCAACCCGAATGCTCGTCAACCGCAGCTACGCCCTGACGGTGGCACTCTCGTTCGTCTTCGGCGCCGCGGTGGCGGCGACGAGCGACGCCTGGTCCCCCACTCTCTCCTTCCTCCAGAGGGGCGGCTGGCTCGCGGGCTTCACGTTGGCCACCGCCGCGATGACCGTGTTCACGCTGCAGGACAGCGTCCTCACCGGTCTTCGGGCCGCTCGCTGGATCCCGCTGGAGAACTCGCTCTACGCGCTGGGCAAGCTAGCGCTGCTGATTGTCCTCGCGGCGATGCTGCCGACGGCAGGTCCCTTCGTCGCCTGGAACGCCCCCCTCCTGCCGGCGATAATTCTGATCAATTACCTGATCTTCCGCCGACTGATCCCACGCGACCGCTCCGTCGGCCTACTCGACCGGGCCAAGGTGCTCCGCATGGCCGCCGGCAACTACGGAGGCAATCTGTTCGCCCTTGTCGGGAACATGTACATGCCGATCCTCGTCGCCAACCAGGTCAGCGCAACCGAGGCCGCCTATTTCTTCGTCCCCTGGATGATCTCGCTCTCGCTGCAGCTCGTGGCATTGAACGTGACGACATCGCTGACGGTCGAGGCGGCGCTCGACATGCCCCAGCTGCGGCGGCTCTCGCGCCAGGCACTGGGCCACTCGATGCGGCTGGTGGCGCCGATGGCCGCGCTGACTGTCTTGATCGCGCCAGTGGCGCTGCTTGCCTTCGGCTCGGCCTACGCGGACGCCGGAACCACTCTGCTGCGCCTGCTTGCTGCCGGTGCAATCCCCAACGTGATTGTGGCCGTGGGAATCGGAGTCGCCCGCATCGAGCACAAGGGTCAGGTTGTGGTCGCCGTGCAGGGAGCGCAGTTCGCGATCGTGCTGGGCCTGAGTGCCATTCTCTTGCCCAGTGCGGGGATCGTCGCCGTCGGCCTCACATGGGCTGGAAGCCAGGTGATCCTGGCCGGGATCCTGCTCCTGACGATCTTGCGACCGCTGGTGCTGCCCCAACGCTGGGCCGGCTCCCCGCCGGCGCTCGGCGCTTGAGCCTGCTCAGCCGCGGAGCGCTAGCAACCGCCGCAGGGCGAGGGTTCCCCCCGCCACCGCTCTCGGGCCGATCAGGCCCAGTCCCAGCGTCGCCCAAAACAAAGGGTCAAGCGGCCGGTTGCGCAACGCTTGCCAGCCGTATCTCGCGCCCTTCCGTCTCTCCTTGATCAGAAACGCCTGCATGGAGGCGACCCGCAGGATCGTCGCGTACTGGCGCGGCCCCAGCCGCCGGAGTGCCTCGCCGTGGCGCTCGAGTGTGGTCTCCGCCATCCAGAGCATGTCGGGCGCCTCTTCGCGCAGTCGGGGGATGAGCTCGCGGGCGGAGGCGTTGCGCAGCCAGCTGTTCGGCGCGTCGCTGTGCTCCTTGCCGAGAACCTCGTCAACGCAGATCATCCTCTCGCGCTTTGCCAGCTCGAGCTCAAAGAGCGTCTCCATCGCCCCTCGGCGATCGGCGAAATACGGGGTCGGCTCGAAGACGGAGCGCTGCAGGCAGCGGCCGGCATCGGATCCCCCCTCCGCCTCTGTCCAGCGGATCCGATCCTCGTAGCCGAATGTCCCAGCCGGGACGAATGCCGGGGTGATCGTGCCGTCATCCCAGAGCAACCGGAAGCGGATAACCCGCACTGGCGCCTCGAGCCCGGAGATGACCGCGTGCAGCCGCTCGAGCGCATGCGCCATCAGCTCCCAATCGCTGTCGAGGACGACAATCCACTCTCCACGCGCCCTGGCGACGCCGGAATGCCTTGCCGGGTTGATGCCCCGGTTGCGGTCATGGACGACGACCCTGAGGCGTGGATCCCCGTAGGCGTGCAGGCTCGCGACCGTCCCGTCGGTCGAGGCGTCGTCGACGACGACCAGCTCGAAGTCGGTGAAACTCTGATCCAGGCAGCTGTCCACGCAACGTCGCACGATCTGCTCTCGGTTATACGTCGTGACGACGACGCTGAAGAAGGGCCCGGACATCGGCGTCGCAAACTAGCAGCGGCCAAGACCTCCAAAAGGCAAGCTTCGGTGCGCAGGTCGAGCGCAGATGCAGCAGGCCGATGCCAATCTATGCTCAACCGATGGAGGCCGTTACCCAGCAGCACGCCACGGAGCCTCATGCCCCACCTCGCGTGGAGACGATCCGCCTGCAGCCGACGACCGGCTTCAGCCGGGTGCTGGCCCCGCGGGAGCTATGGCGCTACCGCGACCTGGCTGCCCAGATCGCCGTGCGCGACATCACCGTGCGGTACCGCCAAACACTTCTGGGAGCGATTTGGGCGGTGCTGCAGCCGGTCGGTTTGATGGTCGTCTTCTCCCTCTTCTTCGGTGGCCTGGCCGGAGTCTCCTCGAATGGCCTGCCCTATCCGCTGTTCAGCCTGGCCGCGGTGGTCCCCTGGACGTTCTTCGCCAACGCGCAGCTGCTCGGCTCGGAAAGCCTGGTCGGCAACTCGGCCCTCGTCTCGAAAATCTACTTCCCGCGGATATTCATGCCAGCGGGGATCCTCGTCGCCGGCTTCGTCGATCTCGGTATCGCGATCGTGATTCTCCTGACCGTGGTGCTGATCTGGGGCTTCGTGCCATCGGTCGCGATCCTCTCTCTGCCGCTGCTCATCGTAATTGCGGCAGCTGCCGCGCTGGGAACCAGCACAGCGCTCTCCGCGCTCAACGTCCGCTATCGAGACGTCCGCTATGTCGTTCCCTTCGCGATCCAGATCTGGCTATTCGCGTCTCCGGTCGCATACCCCAGCAGCCTGCTGGAAGAGCCCTGGAGAACGCTCTCCGCGATCAACCCGATGGTCGGCGTCGTCGAAGGCTTCCGCTGGGCCACGCTCGGGACCGGAGCGGCGCCGTGGGACCTGATCGGCGTCTCCGCCGTCTCAGCCTGCGCCCTGCTGATCGCCGGCCTCGCCTACTTCGACCGCGTCGAGCGCGGTTTCGCCGACTACATCTAGCGCCATGGGCGATGTCGCGATCGAGACAGACGGCTTGGGGAAACGCTATCGCCTGGGCCTTTATCGGCGGGGCTACGGAACGCTCCGCGAGGCGATCTCCGGCGCCTTCGGTCGCGACGGAGAGGACGAATCCGACTACGACGGGCCCGACTTCCTCTGGGCCCTGCGCGACCTCTCCCTCACGATCCGCAGCGGTGAAGTGGTCGGCCTGATCGGCCACAATGGCGCCGGCAAGAGCACCCTGCTCAAGGTCCTCTCGCGGATCACCGAGCCCTCCGCCGGATTCGCGGACGTGACCGGGCGGGTGGGATCGTTGCTGGAGGTCGGCACCGGGTTTCACCCCGAGCTGACAGGAAGGGAGAACGTCTACCTCAACGGTGCCATTCTCGGCATGCGGCGGGCGGAGATCCGCGCCAGGTTCGACGAAATCGTCGAGTTTGCCGAGGTCGAGCGTTTCCTAGACACGCCGGTGAAGCGGTACTCCAGCGGAATGTCGGTCAGGCTGGCGTTCGCCGTGGCCGCCCACCTCGAGCCGGAGATCTTGCTGGTCGACGAGGTGCTGGCGGTTGGCGATGCGTCCTTCCAGCGAAAGTCCCTGGGAAAGCTGACCGAGGTCGCGAGCGAGGGGCGGACGGTCATCTTCGTCTCCCACAACCTCGCGATCATCCAGGCGCTCTGCACGAGGGGCGTGCTGCTCGAGCGTGGCGAAGCGGTGGCGGACGGACCGGTGAAGGTAACCATCGACGGCTACCTGGGGGCACTCGAGCGGGCGGCCTCCGACGACCTCCTGGAGCGCACCGACCGCGATCGGCGGGGCTACTACGACACCCAGATCAAGCGGGTCGAGATCCGAAATCACCACGGTGGGCCGCCAGATGTGATCGTCGCGGGGGAGCCGGCGACGATCGCGGTCGACCTGACTGAGCACCTGCCGACCCTGGAGTGCCGGATTACGATCGTCGACGGTCTCGGCCAGCCGGTGACCACCTTCGACAGCGAGGTCTCGGCGGAGGTCGACGTCCGCGATCCTTCGCTCGACGCGCGGATTGAGTGCGTGATCCGATCGTTGCCGTTGATGCCAGGGCGCTATCGCATCGATCTCCTCCTCAAAGCGGGCCGCCAGATCCAGGACGGACTCCAGGCAGCAGGCTTCTTCGAAGTCCAGCCGGGGGTCGTGGACGGACGTCCGACCCCGATCACCGGGTCCGACGGGGACGTGGTCCTCTCGCACCTATGGCGCCTGCCGCCATGACGGGGGCCAGGCCCGAATCGGATGGCGCCCTGGTCGCACCTCCGCCACCAGCCGGGGTCCAAGCGCTTAATTCTCCTCCGTCCATCTCCGTGATCGTCCCCGCATATGAAGCCGCGGGCACGATCGGCGAGACGGTCGAATCGGTGCTCGCCCAGTCCCAACCCGCGCACGAGGTAATCGTCGTCGACGACGGCTCCGCCGACGGACTCACCGAGGCGCTGTCGCCCTTCCGCGATCGAATCGCGCTGGTCCGCAACCCACACGGCGGGGTCGCCGCCGCCCGCAACGCGGGGTGGAGGCGATGCACGGGCGACTTCGTCCTTATCGTCGACGCCGACGACGTCATCTCATCCGAGAAGCTGCGCGCGCTCGGACGGCTCGGACAGCAACGCCCCGACCTGGACCTCCTCTGCACCGACATGTACTTCGAGTCTGAGGGACGGCGCACAGGTCGATTCGGCGAGGTGAACCCGTTTCCCCGAGGAAACCAGCGACAGGTCATCCTCGAGCGGTGCTTCGCGATCCAACCGGCGTTCCGGCGATCGAGTCTGGAAAGCGTCGATGGCTTCGACGAGTCGTTGCTCACCGCCGAGGACTGGGACTGCGTGCTGCGGCTGATCCTCAACGGTTCGGCTGCCGGCCTCTGGGATGAGCCGCTGGCGACCTACAGAATCCATCCAGGCAGTCTCACCGCCTCGCGCCAGCGGACCCTTCGGGACCGGAGCACGATCCTAGAAAAGGCCCTGCGAAACCCGGCGCTGCGTCCCGAGGAGCACCGCTTCCTGGAGCGCTCGCTCCTCAACAGCCGGGCCAGGGTCTCGCTGGCCGCGGCGCAGAGCGCCCTGGCTGAAGGGACCCCCGGCGCGCGGCGCCTCGGGCTCCGGCTCGCCGGCACGGCGGCCGCACCGCTGTGGACGCGGCTCTGGGGTCTAGCGCTGGCTATCGCTCCGGCTCGCCTTCATCCCTGGCTGCTGAAGTGCTCAAGTGCCAGCTCACAGCTCTTGCGGGTGCTTCCGGGCGAGGGAGGCGGCGGGGCCGCCAGAAGGCGCGACTCAGCTTGCGCCAAGCCAGATATTCACTAGGAACCTGAGGAGCGAGTCGGTCGACCGGACCTCGATCCGAGGGACTCGGAAGGGATCGTCGGAGATCGCGACCAGGCGTGGCTCGACGGTGCAGGCGCCGGAGAATCCGCTCTTTTGGACCGCGGCTACGGTCTGGTCGTCGAACCCGCCGAAGGGGTAGGCGAAGGTCGAGATCGGCTCGCCGAGGCTCGCTTCGAGATCCTGATGAGAGCCGCCGACCTCCCCGGCCATCGCGTCGGCCGTCTGACCCGGAAGAAAAAGATGGGTTTGTGTGTGGGCGCCGAGCCGGACCCCCTCCGCCAGCATGCTCTTCACCTGGCCGACGGAGAGCAGCGGGCGCCCGCTGAGCGCGCCATCCTCGGTCCAATCGTTGACCCCGCCGAGGCGCCGGCTGACGAGGAAGACCGTCGCCGGGAAGCCGTGGCGTCGCAGCAGCGGCAGCGCGACCTCGAGATTGTCGACATAGCCGTCGTCGATCGTGATCGCGATTGCTCGTCTCGGTGGGAGACGGGATTCGCGCAGCGCGCGCACCAGGTCGTCGAAGTGAATGCCGCGATAGCCCAGCAGTGAGAGCAGGCGCAACTGCCTTGCCAGCGCCCTCCTACCGACCACGTAGCGGTCCCCCTCGTCCTTCTCCGCGAAAGCGTGGTACATCAGAACCGGGACGCCACGGGTGATCTGCTCCCAGCGATTGGAGTCGAGCCTCTGCCTGGCGGCGCGCCAGAAGGCCAAGCGTGTAACGAAGTGAAACCAGACCTCCCTCCGACTCGCTCCCGGCATCAGGCGCCCGAGCGGCGCCAGCGCCGTCGGCGAAACGCGCAGGCCGAGCAGCAGGCGGCGCAGGGCGACTTCGCGGCGACTCGTGGCCCCGAACCAGCCGAACAGCTTGGCGGTCATTTCGGGATGGCGGTCAGAGAGATCAACCTGTCCGGCGCCCTGGCGCCGCGAATCGGCAAGAAGCCGCCGCCAGCCCTTCTGATCGTCGTGCACGGCCCTCGCCGTGGGCAGGAACCGCGGCGCGCAGCCGGCCTGCGCGAGTCGAAACGCCAACTCCACGTCCTCACCGACGGGAAGGTCGGTCGCGAACCCGCCCACCTCGAGCACCTCGGCGCGCGGGGCGGAGAAGTTTGCGCCAAAGCAGGCGGTCCAGTCGATCGGCCCGCCTGCCAGCTCGTCGTAGCGGCGGTTCCAGGTCCGCGCGAACATACCCGCATACCAATCACTGAACCGCGGAGCCGCCTGCTCGAGGTGGCCGATGCCGAGTAGGCGCGGCACCTCACGGTGTGCGGCGAGGTGCTCGGCGACCAACTGTGGAGATGCGATGACGTCGTCATCGAGGAAAAGGGTGATCGAACCCGCCGCCACCTCGATCGCCGCGTTCTGCGCCGCCTCCTGACTGCGCTTCTCAAACGCCAGATACCGCAGCCGGAAGGGGGGGCGCAACCTTGCGACTGCCTCACCGGTGCCATCCCCTGACCCGTCGTCGGCGACGATGACCTCGAAGCTGCCGGCATCGGCGGTCTGGATCCCGAGCGATTTGAGGCAACGGAGGAGGAGCTCGCGACGGTCGTGCGTCGCCACCACCACGCTCAGCTCAGGTTCCAAGGTGGGCAAACAATAGAGTCAGCCTCGGGATGCGAAACGGCCCGCTGAACCCCCCAGGCGCGCAATGGCTCGCCCGCGGTGTCGGCTGGAGGCTGGCGGTCCCGGCGCTCCGCGCCCGCGCCCGCCGTCGTCTGACTTCGCTTCGCCCGGGTGCCGCCACGGTTGTCACCGTCAATTGGAACTCCTGGAAGCACCTGACGGTCCTGATCGACCTGGTCACCAGACGCAGCCCGGCGGGCACCGAGATCCTGGTGGTCGACAACGCCTCGGCGGATACCTCGAGAGAAGGCCTCCGCGCGCGCCATGACGTCAGGCATCTGCTGCTGCCGGTCAACCTGGGGCACGATCTGGCGATGGATCTCGGCGTTCTGCTCAGCCAGACGGAGTACGTGGTCGCCCTCGACGTCGATGCCTTTCCCCTGCACGACGGTTGGCTCGCGGAGCTACTCGGCCCATTGGAGGAAGGCGCTCAGGTCTCAGGTGCGCGGTTGAACCGCAACTACGTCCATCCGTGCTGCTGGGCGATGCGAACCGCGCGGTTCGTCGAACAAGGCCACTCGTTCCGCTCCCGCTACCGTCCGCGCGGGGAAGGTCGCGACGCCTCCGGGGACGTCGGTGAGGAGATCTCCATCCGCGAGACGCCCAACCTGCATTTCTTCGAGGTGACATCTCAGCGCGGCCCCGGCGATGTTGGCACCGTCTTTGGCGGCCTCGCCTACCACAACTTCTACGCCACCCGGTTCCTCTCGACCGGCGAGGGGACGCTGGACGGGGTTGTCGGCGCGGAGGACCCCGCCCGGGCATGGGAGGAGGCGCTGCGCCGATACGCGTGACCGGCCGCCCAAATGGCTAACTCGGCCGGCGAGCGGTGGCGATCAGCGCCTTCGGCCTTCCATACGTGATTCCCCGGCGCTCAAGATGCACGGCCGCGGCGAGGAACGGAAAGGCAGCCAGGCGAACCAGCAGGGCAGAGCCCTTGACTCGGTCGCGAATCTCCTGCGCCGCGGCGGCGACCGTCCGGTATGTCGGTCGCACCTCGACGCCTTCGAGATCGGCGCCGCGAATCGCCAGGGAGAGCTCCTCGGCACCGTAACCCTGCCGGACCTGCTCCCTCCAGGTTCCCGAACTGCCGGGCAGGACCGGTCGCCAGCTGCGCTCCGGGACGTGGACCACGAGCAGCCCCCCGGGTCGCAGGGCGGACGCCAACATCCGCAGCGCAAGGCGATCATCGGGGATCTCGCTCAGGCACTCGATCGCCAGCACCGCGTCGAACCCGCCGCCAGGCAGGGGTCCTTCCAGGTCGCCGTGGACAAAGGAGACGTTCCCCAGCGAGCGCGCCCCGGCGCGGCGACGCGCACCCTCCAGCATGTCATCGCGACGATCGATGCCGATTAGGTCCCATCCGGGGTGGCGCTGGGCGAGCGAGAGGGTGAGGAGGCCGTCGCCGCAACCGGCATCGAGCACGCGCGCGGGGCTGCCCCCCTGCAGGGAGTACAACGCCTCCTCCGCCAGCGCCAGCCGGAGACGGCGCGCCGGAGCCATCAGTGCGAGGCGCTCCTCCAGGACCGCCCTGATCTTCTCGCGCACCCTCACCGGACAATCATCGACGGCGTGGCGGCGGCGGCGGATCTTCACCCAGCGCCAGCTCCGCTTCGACCAACCCCGGGAAGACGGCGCCGCGCAATGACTCGGCATCGGGCCGACCGGCGAAATCCAGGTCGAGGTGCTGGTAGTCGCTGCGACTGTGCACGATCCAGCAGAGGAGCCGCAGGCGACGGAAGTCATCGGCTCTGATCCCGAGCGCGGCGGTGTACTCCTCGATCGCGGCGGCCGCGACGCGACCGTGGGGGGCTGCAGGATCGAGCAGGGCCGCATATGAAGCTTGAGCGCTGCCCGCCTCGAGTGCATGATCGAGGACGAAGGCGCAGTTGGTGAGGAAATAGACGAGATCCATCCCGGGGAGTCCGTCCGGATCCGCGGACTCCCAGTCCAAGAGCACAGGTGAGCCGTCGGGCGCGAGGACCACGTTCCAGGGAGAGCAGTCGCGGTGCTCGCAAGCGGGGGGAAGGTC
>Ga0307372_10013612_pt1 | contig 10507 bp, 9 predicted proteins | sample OX1MG_FD_202533 | JGI IMG/M metagenome (GOLD analysis project Ga0307372, IMG submission 202533) | Soil microbial communities from Risofladan, Vaasa, Finland - OX-1 | ecosystem: Environmental > Terrestrial > Soil > Coastal area > Acid sulfate soil | place: Finland: Risofladan, Vaasa | collected... | reverse complement strand
CTCGTCGATGGCGCGCGCAAACACGCGCCATCGGTTCTCCAGGACCGCACGCGACGCTTGAGCTCCGCACTGCGTGGCAAACTGGTCGGCGACATACCAGGGGTTCGCCGCTTCGATCTCGACACGAGGATCGTGTGAAGGATTTCGCATTACCGGGCTTCTTCCAGGAGTTCGCCGTAACAGCGGCTTTTAACGGCCATCGCCTCCGCGAGCGCATGACGCGAGAAGGCCAGAGCACGGGCGGCCGCGCCCATCCGATTGGTGGCCTCCGGTGTCTCCAGAAGATAAAGCACACGCTCAGCAAGCGCTTCGATGTCGTGCTCGCGCACCAGAAATCCCGTCACGCCATCCTGGACGAGTTCGTTGTGCCATTCGACATCGTACGCGATTACCGGATGACCGGCAGCGCACGCTTCGATCAGACTGAATCCACCCATCAGGGCCAGATTGACGGTGGATCGGCACCGCAAATCAATTGCCCTCTCATGAGGCTGGAATCCAACCATCCGAACTACGTCCGACAGGACGGGGTCATCGTCAATCGCTGAACGCAGGCGGGATTCCTCACCGCCGCCTCCAACCAGAACGAACACGCAGTCCCGCCGCAACCTGCCGACTCGGCGTGCCGCCTCCAGCACGTCATCGACGTAGTTCTCTTTCGACAGACGGCCGACGAAACTGATGATGCGGCGCCCATCGGGAACGGACGGCCAGGAGAACACTGCGGGGTTCCACGTCTGGATCGGCAACAGATTGATCCCGTGTGGGGTAACGCGGACGGTATCCGGTCTCGCCCCGCGGCTGATCGCATCCTCAGCGAGATGCGCCCGAATCGGAAAGACCCGGTCGGCACGGGGGAGCACGAAGGCCTCAATTCGACGAACGAGGTGTCGCGACCCGAACAACGTCGGCGCTCCTGCGCTAGCGTCCAATGCGAATCGTTTGTCGTAGTCGGCGTGTATTGAAACGCAAAAGGGCGTATTCGAAACCCGGGCTGCCGCCAGAGCAATCGCGCCGCAGAAGTTTGGATCGCGTGCGTGAATGACTCCGACACGCTCCCGCCAGGCCAGTGTCGACATTTCCCACACGAGCCTCCCCACATACGTCAGCGGAAAGAGACGCAGCGGAACCCGCCTGGAGAAGACGGTGAAGTCGTCTCGCAGCTCTATGCGGCGGTTTACGCTGGCACAGAACAGGAACCGGTACGCGTGCTCGAAGAAGCCGTCTACAAGGTCGTCTAGGTATGGGTCGAGGGAGCCGAACTTGTCGGCGATCGCCTGCATATCCGCCCCGGGGACGAGCAGGGCGATTCGGCGCCGTCGCCGTCGTGGAAATAGACGGATGAACAGGGCGACGCCGCCAACGGCCACGGCGATAGCGCCCGACACAAGCGCGTCGATGGGCGCAGCCAGCACAGCCAGCGCGGCGCGTTGCGCGCGCGATATCGGCTTCAAGGACAAGAAAGGGACTGCTTGATCAGTGCAGATCTGGTGGCGGATACGACGAACACAACTTGCAGATGGATACCGTACCCTGCTCGGTCAGGAGTCGCTCACGAAAGCGGACGTACGGCTCCCCGTTCCAGATCGTCTCCAGATCGTGGTCGAGCAGATTTCCCATCACGAACTTTCCCTGCGGGTCACGGCAGCACGGAACAATGTCGCCGTTCCAGCAAACGACCAGTGAATGGTAAATCCATGGGCAGCCGTCGCTGAGCTCCTTGGGGACGAGTGTCTGATGCTGCTCGAACTCTTCGCGGTTGTAGAACCAGTTGACCGTATTGGAGGGCAGGTACTGTTTCCCCTGATACACGGTACGCACGCACGGATCGATCACAGTCGCCTCGTCTACACCCAGGTCCTTCGCCAGCCGATGGAAAGCCGGCACCTCGTGCTCGTTGTGCTTCATGACGATGAAGCCGAGTGCCACGCGGGGCGAACCTGCCCCCAGTCTCTTCTTCGCCAGCACCGTCTCGCGACAGTTGGCCAGCGACCGTTCGAGATCGCCATTGATCCGATAGACTTCGTGCGTGGCCTGGGTGACTCCCCCGATCTGAAAGCTGATCTCGTCGATACCGCTGCGCACGACTTGCTCAGGATCGACGAAGTGCCCGTTCGTACAGGTGTTGATAAACGGGATCCCCTGCGCCTTCGCGTACCTGAGCATCTCGTACCAGTGCTTGTTCAGGAACGGCTCCCCCATGAAGTAGAAGAACAGTGTGTTCGTGTGCGAAGCCACGCCGTCGACGATTCTCTTGAAGTTGTCGAGCGACATGTAGCCCCGGGGGCGCTGCATGATCCCGGCACCGGTTTCACAGACCGGGCATTCCATGTCGCAGATGTTGGCCGGCTCGATCGTGATGTGCACTGGCGGCATCGGTATCCGCACGTGGCCCCGTTCGTAAGCCAGTTGGTTCGCCGCAAAGTTCGCGGCACCGCGCCGGCCCGTGACGATCGCCGCGCCAGCCTTGGACCACCAGCGGGCGCGCTGGGCGAGCGGCAGCAAACCCGCCGTCGCGAGGCCCTCCCGGACGGTCTGCTTGAAGGAACGAGAGGACGTGTCGCTCGCCGCTTCGATGTCCATAGGTGCCACGGTACTATCACTCCTGAGTGAGATCAATCAGATTGGCTTGGTCAAGCCGCGCCGTGTCCCAGCCGCGCACCTGCTTCAGACGCGCCCGGCGCAGGTTGGCCCCGATGAACGACGCGTGCTGAACGTTGGTTCGCTCGATATTGGCGCGCCTCAAAATGGCGCCAGACAGGTCTGCGTCGGTAAGATCGGCGTCTTCCAGTCCGGCCAGCGTGAGATCCGCTCCGAGGAGCCGCGCTCCCACGAAACGCGTCCTCATGAGATTGCTGATACAGAGCCGGGCCCCCGTCAGATCGGCACCTGACAGGTCGGCGCCCATCAGATCGGCTTCTTCCAGATCGGCACCAGCCAGATTCGCCTCGCGCAGGATCGCCTCGCGGAACGTGGCGCGATACAGGCGTGCCGCATCCAGCCTGGCGCCTGAAAGATCGGCGTGGCTCAAATCGCGCCCACTGAGATCGATTCCCGTGAGCGTGGCCCGCCGCATCCGGATCCCACGCAGATTGACGCCGCGAATCACCGTATCACCGGACATGCAGACATCGTCGAGCACTGCCTCATCGAGGAGTACCGCCTCAAGGCGCGCGCCAGACAAGTCGGCCCCCGTAAGATCGGCTCGACGAAGATCGCAACCGGTCAGGTCAGCCCGTCGCAAATCGGCGTTGCACAGAGACAGCCCGGCGAAGTCGGCGCCAGCGAGGTTCGCGCCAGCGAAGGCCGCGGGACCGGCGGCCGGTAACACCGGACGTATTGGCCGCATTCTTCGGAACATCACCGGTCAAGCTCCAGGCTTGGACCGGCGCCATCGTGCAACACGACACGCCCTGCTTTTCGGCAGGGAACACCGAACGCCACGGAGTACGGGGGAATATCCGCGTTCACAAAGGAACAGGCGCCGATCACGACGTGGTCACCAATCGTCACCCCCTTGGCAATCACCGTCTGGCTTCCGATGTAGGTACAATCGCCAATCCGTACCGGCTGGCGTTCGGGTGTCGCCTTCCCTCCAGTCAGCGCCCAGCTGACGGTGTCGTGCGTGTAGATCTGCACGCCCGTGCTGATGCTGCAATGGTCGCCGATGGTCAGGCCACCCGTACCGTCAAGCAGCGTCATCGGTCCAATCCAAGTGCCGCGTCCGACCTGCACGTCGCCGTACACATAGCTGTTCTGGTAGATGCTGGTTCCGTCGCCGAACCCCAGCGCGCCCGCGCGCTCCCACCGGTCGCCGAGCAGTTCCTCCAGCGGAAGGCTGCGATTCCACTGCCGCCTCATCCGGCCGTCCAGTTCGGCATACAATTGCTTGAATCGGGCAATAAGGTCAGCCAGGTCGGCTGGAAGCGGTGCCGGTGCGGGGTCTCTTGTCACAGAAACAATCTCAGCCACCACTCGAAACTGAGCAGCGACCAGATGAGCAGACGATGATTGACGGCACCGGACGTGTGCTCGTCCAGCATCCGGATCGTGTAGGCCGGCTGAAGGAACTCGTAAATTCTAGCCTTGGGATCCCGAAGCAGCCCGTTCACGTAGTTGATGCTCTCACCGCGAAACCAGCTTGCGTCCGGAGCGCTGAAGCCCTGTTTCACACGATCGACGATCTCAGTCGGCACCAGTCGTTCCATCGCCTGCCTGAGCACGAGTTTTCCGTCGGCGGTGCGTCTCACCTTGCCGGAATCGTCTTCGTCGACTCGCGGCGCAGTGCCGAGCTCGCGGAGCTTGTGCCGGGGCGGAATCCTGAGCGCGACGTCCACCACCTCGTCATCGATGAACGGCACGCGCGTCTCCAGCGAGTGCGCCATGCTGATCTTGTCTTCCACGACGAAGAGACCGTGCAGGAATGTTTTCAACTCGAAATACAGCGAGGCATTGACAACGTCCTCGACATTGTCGAGCGGGATTCGACCATCATCGAACACCGCGCGAAAGCTGTCGCGCGGGTTGAACTGCTGGACGTCGCGGAAGGTCTCCTCGTTGAAGAAGCGGACGCGGTCTTCGTCGGGAATCAGGCGCTGCCAGTAGTCGTAGTAGGCGTCGAAATAGGCGCCAGCTCCGTCGCCCTGGAGGCCGCGGTAATAACGCCACGGGTACCCGCCGAACAGCTCGTCTCCACCGGCGCCTGACAGCACGACCTTGACGAACTTCGACGCGAGCCGCGCCACGTAGTAATTCGGATAGCACTGGCCGACGCGCAGGTCCTCAAGATGCCAGATCAATTCCGGCAGCACCTGCTCCATATCGCCGCTGTGCAGCACCACCTCATAGTGCTCGGTCTTGAACAGATTGGCCATGAGCTCGGATGCAGGACGCTCGTCGAATCCGAGCTCCAGACCGGAAGCTGAGGAAAGATCGAAGCCTCCGGTGAAGGTGTGCATCCGCGCAATATGCCGGGAAGCCAGCGCGGTGATCGATCCCGAGTCGATTCCGCCACTCAGGTACGACCCGACCGGCACGTCGGAGACGAGCTGGCGGGCTACCGCGCGGTCGAGTGCCTCATGAAGACGCTCGGCATTTTCCGCCAGCGACGCCGACGCGCTGCCGGGGCTACAGAATCGATAGTCCCAGTAGCGCTCCGTCCGGATCGGGTCGCTCGACGCGCGATCGGCCGTGAGCATTGTGCCCGGCGGCAGCAGGTGGACGCCGTTGAACAACGTCCGATCGCCGAACACGTTCTGAAAGGTGAAATAGTCGCTCAGCGCGTGATGGCACAGCCGCGGGCGCACCGACGGATGCTTCAGCAGCGCCTTGATCTCCGAGGCGACCAGTAGATAGTCGCCCCCAATGGTGTAGTAGAGCGGCTTGATGCCGTACCGATCTCTTGCGACCAGCAGCCGGCCTCGGCCCGGCGGCCGGTCGCGCGCATCGTACAGGGCGAAGGCGAACATGCCATTGAAGCGGGAGACACAGTGGTCGCCCCATTCCTCGTAGGCGTGCACGATGACTTCGGTGTCTGTCTGTGAATGAAAGCGGTGCCCGAGCCCCTGGAGCTGCGATCGAAGCTGCCGGAAATTGTAGATTTCGCCGTTGAAGACCACGAGCACGTCGCCGCTCTCGTTGGCCAGTGGCTGCCGTCCGGCCGTCGACAGATCGATGATCGCGAGCCGCCGATGCCCCAGGCCGACGCTCCCGTCCACGTGGAAGCCGTCGCCATCGGGCCCTCGATGTGCGATGACGTCAGTCATGCGCTGCAGGTCAGGTTGGGCCACCGGATGACCATCGAGACCGAAGATCGCGACGATTCCGCACATCGATTCAGTTCCTGATTGCCCGCACGGTCAGACCGCTCTCCTGCACGTTGAGGGCGGTGACGGTCAGACCGGACTCCTCGCACCAGCGGCGCACGTCGTCTTCGGTCTGGCGATGCGAATAGCGAGGATGGTACCAGTCGAAATTGATGTGATTGTTCTCCTCGAACGAGTAGGCGTCGTTCCAGAACAGCTTCAGGAAATGCCAATAGATCAGCCGCTGCACGTCGTAGGGGCCGGCCTTGATCCCCAGATACGGAATGTCCTCGGCGATCTCGACCTCGGCCTTCAGGGCCGCGAGCGACCGGGCAAGGGCTGTCAACGGCCGGAGCGCCGCCCACGCGTCCTCGGGCGACAGGCTCGAAATCGTCCTGCGGATCTCATCGTCGGCAAACTCGCGGAGCGGCGCCTTGCGCCGGTAGACATAGGCCATGAGTTCGCCGCCCGGCGCGACGAGGGGCACGAGCGCCTTGAAGGCACGTTCGGTCGAAGGCGTATGGTGCAGCACGCCTTCCGAAAAGACGACGTCGAAGGTCGCCGGCGCGAACGGAAGCTGCAGGAGATCGGCCTGCACGAAATGCGTATTCGGAATTCCAGCCAGCCGGTCGCAGGCCACATCGATCGCCTCGGAAATGTCCGCGCCAACCCAGCAGCCCCCTCCCCAATCAGGCGACAGCCAGAGGGACGCGCTGAAGCCGCTTCCGCACCCCGCGTCGAGAATTCTAGCCTTCCCCGCCATGAACGCCCGCATGGTCTCCGCGTCCGCGAAGCCGTATCGCTCCACCAGCCAGAGGCGGCTCGTTTCGACCATGCCCGGCGAGCCGTAGGTCTCGCGCTGACGCCACTTGAACCCGAAGCTGCGCTCTGTCTGCCTCTGGTCCTCGTCTTCGGTCAGCACGAACCTCGGGATTCCGTTTTTGATTGGAAAGGAACGCCCGTTGGATCCCTCCAATCTGCCGTCGACCACCTCGTCTCCGACGCGACGGCCGTCTCGGAGTCGCAGCGACAAGCCGGAGACCGGATCAACCAGGAGATCCTGCAGCGCCTCACGCACGGGCCGCCGCCTCCAGAGCGCGGCACACCTCGTCTTGATCGGCGTCGCTCATCTGGGCATACAGCGGCAGCGAGAGGCTCAGTCGATCGGCGATCCAGGCCGACGGAAACGCGCCAGGATCGAGGCGATACTTTTCCGCGTAGTACCGCTGCAGGACCACCGCGTGGGTCCCCTGCCGGGTGGCGATACCCTGCGTCTCGAGCCGCGACATCACGGCGTTTCGTTTCTCCGACAGCGCCTCCACGTTGCCGGTGGTCGGCGTCTCGGGCCTGAACAGGCAGACGTAGGACTGATAGCCGTGAACGCAGTCGTCCGGCACGGCCGGCGTGACCAGCCAGTCCAGCCCCGCCAGCCGCCGATCGTACAGCTCCGCACGCGCGGTCCGCTCGCGCAGGATCCACTCGGCCCGGTCCATCTGCACCGAACCAAGCGCTCCCTGCATGTCCGTCATCCGGAAGTTGTAGCCGAGGTGGGCGTACTCCGCCAGCAGGAAACCTCCGGCGCCGGCATGCCTCGCAAGGTCGGACCGCGACGCCCCATGGTCACGCAGCGACCGCACGAGTCCGTCCAGCCCGGCGTCCGTCGACGTCACCATGCCGCCTTCGCCGGTCGTGATCGACTTGCGGGGATGGAAACTGAAGCAGCCCATCTCACCAAAGGTCCCCACATGTCGTCCGTGATACGAGGCACCCAGCCCACACGCTGCGTCTTCAATGATCCAGAGGCCATGACTCTTGGCCAATTCGAGGAGAGGTATCATGTCGGCGGGCAGCCCGAACAAATGCACCGGGATCAGACCGACAGTGCGATCCGTAATCAGTGGTTCCACACGGGCGACATCGATGTTGAACGTTGTCAGATCGATATCGCAGAAGATCGGCGTCGCCCCCATGTACTCGACGACGTTCGCCGTCGAGACCCAGGTGAACGCCGGGACGATCACCTCGTCGCCCGGCTTCAATCCGAGCGCCGTCACCGCCAGATGCAGCGCGGTCGTACAGGAGGAAGCCGCGGCGGCGTGCGGCGCTCCGGTGAACGCGGCAAACTTCCGCTCGAACTCCTGAACATACGGCCCCTGAACGACCCAGCCGGTTTCAAGAGGACGGAGGATCGCTTCGCGCTCTTCGGCGCCGAAGAAGGGACGGGAAATCGGAATACGCACGGTCGTCATGCGATCGCTCGCTGGCCAAGCCGCCATTCCACAACTCTTCCCAGCCCCTCGTCGAGCGGCGTGCTCGCCTTGAAGCCGAGTAGCCGCTCGGCCTTCTCGGTCGATCCGATCCGGTTGGTGACGTAGCTCTGGGCCTGGGGCCGGTACTCGGGCGTCAGGTCGGTGCGGGTGAACTTCAATACCCGCTGAATGATGTCGTTGATGCTGGTCCCGACGCCCGTTCCGACGTTAAAGCATTCGTCGGCGCAGTCCGCCTTCATCGCCAGCACATTGGCCTCGGCCGCGTCATCGACGTAAATGAAGTCGTAGACCTGAGAGCCATCGCCGAAGATGATCGGGCGCTCGCCGGCCAGGATCTTGTCGAGGGCCTTCATGATAACGCTGACGTAGGTTCCCTGATAATCCATGCGCGGACCGTAGATGTTCATGTACCGCATGCCCACGTACGGCAACTTGTGCTGCTCATAGATCGCGCGAAACATCTGCTCGTTGGCAATTTTCGTCGCGCCGTACGTCGTGCGGTTGTTGAAGGGGTGATCTTCGGTCATCGGAACCTCGAGCGCATTTCCGTACACGGACGCAGACGACGAATAAACGATGCGCTTGACACCGCGGGCGAGGCAAGTCTCGACGACGTTCCAGGTCCCCATCGTGTTCACCGTCCAGGCGCTGCGGGGCTCGGTGACACACTCGCCCAGCCAGAGCGACGCCAGAAGGAACACGCCGTCAATCCCCTCCAACTCACGATCCAGCCGGTCGCGATCTGTGATCGACGCCTCGACGATACGGAGTTTCGGCGATTTCACGGCCTCGGCCAGATTGTCGCGACGCCCTCTTACGAAGTTGTCGTACACAATCACTTCGTCCACCGGTTCTCTGACCAGCCGATCTGCGATATACGACCCAATCAAGCCGGCTCCGCCGATCAGCATGAGCCGCGAACCCTCAATATCCATGCCTCTCTCCTATCTATCCCGCTCCCTCGTGGAAACGAGCTGGCGGTCCCCGACGCGCCGATATTCCGCGCCGCAGGCTGCGCATCTCAATTCCACCGGCAGTTCAGCGCCGCCGATCAGTTTCACCCCGCACTCGCACATCCAGCCGACCACGCGGGCTGGACTGCCCGTCACCAGCGCATAGTCCGGCACGTCGCGCGTGACCACGGCGCCCGCTCCGACGAACGCATACCGGCCAATCGTGTGCCCGCAGACGATGGTGCTGTTGGCCCCGAGGCTGGCCCCCCGCTTGACGAGCGTCTGCTGGTACTCACTCTTGCGCGAGACCTGACTCCGGGGATTGATGACGTTGGTGAAGACCATCGAGGGACCGCAGAACACGTCGTCTTCGAGAACCACGCCCGTGTAGACCGACACGTTGTTCTGGATCTTGACGTTGCTGCCGATCGTCACGCCAGGAGAAATCACCACGTTCTGCCCGATGTTGCAGTGACGCCCGATCCGCGCACCGGCCATCACATGGCAGAAATGCCAGATCTTCGTCCCCTCGCCGATTTCACAGCCATCATCGACGTACGAGGATTCGTGGACGAAATACGGCCGCGTTTCGTTCATCGTCTCTCCACCACGAACATCGGATGCGGTTCGAGGCCAGGTTTCGACACGGCGGCATGACGAATCCGATGGGCCATCTCGACCGACGGTCTGGCGTCGGCGATCCCGAAGCCGGCACCGGCCAGGACGTGCTCGTACACACGCGTGTGCAGATCGGTGAATCCATCGGTGAACTCGACTTCGTCGCCATCCACCGAAATCGAACGAAACGTCGGGCGTCCGGCGTCCCTGGCCTGGGCGGGAAGATCCCGCCGGTCGGTCGACAGGAACCAGCGCACGCCCGCGGACTTCAGCTCCAGATGCCCGCTCATCCGCGCGGCCTCCGAAAGGTGCACTTCGGAATCCAGGGGCGGGCCGAACAGCCAGAGCAGCAGGTCGAAGAAATGGATGCCGATGTTCGTCGCGACGCCGCCCGAGCGCTCCGGCAGCCCCTTCCACGAGACGCCGTACCAGGGGCCGCGCGACGTCACGTAGGTCAACACTACGTCGTGACGGCCGGAACCGGCCAGGCGCTCCTTGAGCGCAATGAGCGCAGGATGGAGGCGGAGCTGCAGGACGGTGTAGACATGGCGGCCCGTTTCCTCCTGAAGCTCCTCGAGCGCGTCCAGATTCCAGGGGTTGATGACGAGCGGCTTCTCACAGATGGCGTCCGCCCCGACCCGCAACGCGAGGCGGATATGAGCGTCGTGGAGATAGTTGGGCGAGCACACGCTCAAGAAGTGCACGCGGTTCTCTTCGGGGCCCCGATGCAGTTTTTCGAGATGCCGGTCAAAACGCTCGAACTCCGTGAAGAACCGCACATCGAAACTGTAACGATCCAGGATCCCGACGGCGTCGTGCGGATCAACGGCCGCCACGACACGGTGCCCGGTGTCCGTAATCG
>Ga0307372_10013611_pt1 | contig 10507 bp, 10 predicted proteins | sample OX1MG_FD_202533 | JGI IMG/M metagenome (GOLD analysis project Ga0307372, IMG submission 202533) | Soil microbial communities from Risofladan, Vaasa, Finland - OX-1 | ecosystem: Environmental > Terrestrial > Soil > Coastal area > Acid sulfate soil | place: Finland: Risofladan, Vaasa | collected... | reverse complement strand
TTTGAAGGATGAGTGAATCAGGCTTCGCGATCTATATAGGTGACGCTACAACGAACGGCATCGTACAGTTCTCAATACGCAATAGGGATGGGACGGGAAATGCGGACAACGATATCGATGCAACCTGCATTTCGCCTTTGTACTTGACTAAGTACGTAACTACGCAACTAAGTAACAACGTGCCATAAGGGAGGGCGGATGTCCACGAACAACATACATCAGGATCGCCAACTGGATTGCAATCGAATGGGCGACTTCTTCATGATCCTCGCCCACTCGACACGGATGCGCATTTTTTGCGCACTGCAAAACGGATCCAGAAGCGTGACCCGGATCGCCGAAGAAGCTGAGATATCAGTCTCCAACGCGTCGCAACATCTACGTTTGATGCGCGACCGCGGAGCGGTCATCTCCGAAAGACAAGGTCAGACCGTCTTTTACGGGATCGCCGATCCGCGGTTCTTTCAGGCAGCCAGTCTGATTCGAGACGCGCTGGATGACAGAAGTAAAGCGAGCGAGTGCAACCGTTTCTCAGGATGCGCGCAGGCACCGACTGAAACTGATCGAACAGTTGAAGAGCTTTCAACCGATTCCATCCACAACCCTACAGCCCACTAGAAGGAGAAGTTTATGAATGCAGAAGAGCTTGTAACACTCACCGCCGACAAAGTGATCGATGCCCGTGGAACAGCGTGTCCCGGTCCGTTGCTGGAAGCCAAGAAGGGCATTGGCACCGTCAAGGTAGGCCAGGTCATTGAAGTGAAGTCCAACGACAAAGGCTCTCGCAAGGATCTATCCACCTGGGCAACCAAGGTCGGTCATGAATTCCTGGGACTGATGGAAGCTGATGGTTATGACCGTCTCTTTGTTTTGAGAAAGAAGTAACCACACAGGGGGATCCTGGCATGGATCGATTTCATCCAGCCGGTCCCCGCAGTGACAGAGCAAGATCAAGATCTCGACGCGCAGGCCGTGGTCGGGTAAGAGGTACGGTATGGCGGATAGTTTCGTTCCTAAGATCCTGGTGCTGGCGACTGAAAAGTGCGCCTATCCTGGCGCAGACGCGGTAGGCAAGGCGCATTTGGAATATCCCTCCAGCGTATACATTTTGCGGGTGCTCTCTCCAGTGCTGTTCCCTGAAGACTTTTATTTGCGGACCTACAGCAAGGGAATCGACGGCATCATCATCGCGGCCTGCGGTTCGGACTGCCCCTATCACGGAGCGTACGACCGTCTTGCGGCACGAATCGATCAGCTCACAACCCAGATGAAGAATGGTGGATTAGGCATTGAGCGGATTCGCCTGACAGCGATTTGTACGGTATGCATCAAGGCGTTCCTGAAGGAGATCGCGGAGATGACCGACAACCTGGTCCGCCTGGGGCCCGTTGACCGCTCGCTGGCAGCAAAGCTGTACGACGAATCGTTGCAGCGCCTGCACTCCACGGTCAACCCTGCGCTGCTGGGCGGCAACTCGACTTCAGAAAGGCTCTCCCTATGACGCTGGCCACCGATCCAAGCAAACCGTATCGTCCCGACGCGCTGGTTGTTGGAGGAGGCATTGCAGGCATGCAGTCGGCCCTCGATCTGGCTGATCAGGGGCTGAAGGTGATGCTGGTCGAGCGCGGCCCCAGCATCGGCGGACACATGATTGCGCTGGCCAAGGTGTTTCCTACGCTCGACTGCGCCAGCTGCATCACGGCGCCGAAGATGTCCGCATCCTCGCATCATGACAACATCAGGATTCTCGTCAACACTGAGGTGCAGGGAATCCAGACCATCGACGGCGTACACCATGTGAAGTTGCTGAAGAAGGCGACCTACGTCAACTTCGACAAGTGCATCGGCTGCCGACTCTGCGAGTACGCCTGCGACGCTGAGTATCCGGATCCACTGGAAGAAGGCTTGGGCGCGAAGCGAGCCATTGGCGTGGCCTTCACGAATGCAATCCCGCAAAAAGCCGTACTCGATCCCGAACTGTGCGCGACCTGCGGAACCTGTGCCCGCGTCTGCCCGACCGATGCCATCGAGTTCGACCAGCAGCCTGAGACCGTGATCGTCGAGACCGACGCCGTTGTGGTTGCATCCGGCTTTGCTCTCAACTCGCTCAACGTCAAGCCGCAGTACAACGCGATGCGCAGCAAAAATATTATCTCTGGGCTGACGATGGAACGGCTGCTGGCGCCGCACGGCCCGTATGGGCGCGTGCTCCGCCCCTCCGACGGCAAAATTCCCTCTTCCGTCGCCTTCGTTCAATGCGCCGGCTCCCGCGACGCTTCGATCGGTGTGCCATATTGTTCGCGTGTCTGCTGCATGTACGCCATCAAGCAGGCCATGTTGCTCTCCGGCGCCCTGCCCATCGCGGACATCACCATCTACTACATGGATATTCGCGCCTTTGGCAAAGGCTACGAGCAGTTCTATCAGAACGCGAAAGCGATGGGCGTCAACTTCGTGCGCGGCAAGGTGGCACGCATCGATCCCGTGGACGATGGCGATCTCTTGCTGCATGTGGAGTCGACGGAAGATGCAGAGAACTTTCTGCAACAGCATCGTCATGACCTGGTCGTGCTTGCGCAGGGCATGCTGCCGGAATGGGATATGTCCGGGACCACGCCAGTGCGGCGGGCGCCGGATGGCTTTGTCGCCACGCCGATGCTGACTTCGCCAACCGCCACGACGGCTCCGGGCATCTTCGTCGCCGGTGTCGCCGCTGGTCCCAAAGACATCGTGGACACCATCGCCGAGGCAGGCGCAGCTGCGATGCAGGTCAGCCAATATCTCTATCAGAAGCGGTCCATCGCCGTGGATCAGATGCAAGCAGCGGTCCTGGTTGGATAAGGAACAAAGGACAGAAGTAGAACCTCGAGGAAAAACGTATGAGCGACAAAAATGGTTCCATCCAACAGCCGGGCACACAAGACCTCGATGTGGTATGCGGAACTCCTGAAGAGGCGCTGCTCGAAGCGGACGCAACCTACATGAAGCAACATGCTGCCGTGAAGCAGCAATTGGAGAGGGTCCAACAGCAACGCTCCGACCTGCCGCCGGAGGTCAGAGTCGGAGTGTATATTTGCCGCTGCGGCGGCAACATCTCCGATGTCGTCGATGTCGAGCGGGTAGCACAAGTCGTCAGCCTGATTCCCGGAGTTGTGACGGCCAAGATCAACACCTTTTGCTGTTCCGACCCGGGTCAGCAGACCATCACCTCCGACATCCTTGAACAAAACCTGGATCGCGTGGTGGTGGCCTCGTGCTCGCCATCCCTGCATGAGCAGACCTTCCGCGGGGCGGTCTCCCGCGCCAACCTGAACCCTTATCTATATGAGCAGGTGAATATACGCGAACAGGGTTCATGGGCGCACCGGCACGATCACGAAGGGGCCACGCAACTGGCCATCCATATGATTACCGCTGCCGTCGGCAAGCTGCGCTACTCCATTCCACTCGACCAGATCAAACTCCCCAACCATCGCAAGGCGCTGGTGATTGGCGGCGGCATTGGCGGCATGAAGGCGGCCGTGGAGATGGCGGCCCGCGGCATTTTGGTGATGCTCGTCGAAAATTCCGATCGTCTCGGTGGCCGTCTGAATGAACGTGGACGCGTCTATCCATCCGAAAAGATGGCCAGCGAATTTGTGACCGAGCTGATCCAGAAGGTGCAGGCGAGCAAGAACATTGAAGTACTGCTGAACAGCAACGTCACGTCGGTGAACGGCTTTATCGGAAATTTCCGCACCGTGATCACGGGACCCTTCGGGCCCGCAGGCGCAATTGCCTCCACCGACGCGCTGGTCGGCGCCATCGTCATGGCAACCGGCTTCCGCCCGTACGTTCCGCGCGACGGCGAGTTCCTCTATCACGAGGATCCATGCGTGCTGACGACGCCGGAGTTCATCCAGTTTTCTCAAAGCCTCGACCCAGGCACCAAGGACATGGTCTACCAGGGTCGCACCATTCGCAGCCTTGCATTTCTGCATTGCGTCGGCAGCCGGCAACTGGATGGAGTCCACGAGCCGCAACCCGACGGCACCTTGAACACCTACTGCTCGCGCGTCTGTTGCAGCACCATTCTGCAGCAGGCACTTGCTGTCCGCGAGCGCTTCCCGAAGGTCCGTGTCTACGACTTTCATCGTGACATCCGAACCTATGGGCGGGGAGAAGAGGACTACTACATCAATGCCTCCAAGGCCGGAGTCGTCTTCTTCCGCTTCAATGGCGAGGACCCGATCAAGATGGAACGCAACGGGCACGCTGGCGGCAAAAAGGCTGCTCCACTGACGGTCACCGTCAAGGACGCTCTCACCTGGGGCGAGGAACTGGAAGTCCCGGTGGACATGGTGGTACTCGGCGTGGGTATGATGCCCAGTCACATCGAGGACCTGGTCGAGAGCATCAAGCTGTCCACAGGCGAAGACCACTTTCTGCAGGAGGTTCACCCCAAGCTGCGCCCGGTCGAGGTGGCTGTCAGCGGAGTGCTGCTTGCCGGCACGGCGCAGGGACCGATGAATATTCAGGAGACCCTGAATGCTGCCGGCGCCGCAGCGGTGAAGGCTGCCTCCATGTTCGCCAAGGACGTAGTGGAGCTGAATCCCTTTGTGGCCGTCGTCGATGCGTCGCGCTGCACCGGCAACGCGATCTGCGTCACGCAATGCGACTACGAAGGCGCGCTGAAGATGGTCGAGGTTGAAGTCGACGGGTGCAAGGTGCAACGCGCCGAGGTGAACGCCGGGCTTTGTTCCGGTTGTGGAGCCTGCGTCCCCGTCTGCCCGAGCCGCGCCATCGATGTCGATGGCTGGCGCCTGGATCAATACGACGCGATGGTGGACGGCCTGGTCGCCGGCACTCCTCACCAACAATGCGGTGTAGCGGAACTGGTGCACCTGGGTTGACCCGAGACACGTGAAGGGAGAAATCGACAATGGCAATGAAGACACTCACGGCTCAGCAGAAACAGGCTCTCGCCACCATGCGCGAGCGCATGGGTGGTATCAGCGAGCAAAAGAAGCAGTACGCGAAGCAGTTGAAAGCTGCGCGCAAGGCGATCGTCCAGATGCTGACAGAGAAGCCCGCCACGGTTCCCGAGATCGCCGCGGCTTTGAACATGCCGAGCGACGAAGCCCTGTGGCACCTGACGGGGATGCGCAAATATGGACAAGTCGTCGAAGCTGGCGAAGCGGGCGAGTACTTCCTGTATGCGCTCGTCGTCAGCGAAGACACGACCGCAGCGGCTCACTAGAAACAGACTACGAGGGATGGCAATGGCACACGCAATCGATGTTGCATTGATGGACAAGATCAAGAAGCACGGACCCGGCGGCACGCTGGATGTGAGTGCCTGCTTCAACTGCGGAAACTGCACCGCCGTCTGCCCTTTGGCGGAGGATTCGTCCGGCTTCCCTCGCCGCGTGATTCGAATGGCGCAAGTCGGCATGGAAAAAGAACTGCTGACCGATGAAGACATCTGGCGCTGCTATGCCTGCGGAGAATGCACCAAGACCTGTCCGCGCGAAGCCGACCCCATGCAATTTATGGCAGCGGCTCGCAGCTACGCTATCTCTCGTTACGATGCGACCGGGCTTGCGGGCTTCATGTATCGCTCCGCCGCCGTCAACATTCTGGTCTTCCTGCTGCTCTCCGGATTCTTCGCCGTCTTGCTGCTGTCGCACAAAGGCGGTCTGCAGATGGGCAGCAACGGCGCAATCTTCAGCGGCATCGGCTCTACCCGGCTCTTCCAGTTCATTCCCGGCGAGTGGGTCCACATCATCGGGGTTGCGCTGTTTGCCGTGATCGGCGCCAGCCTGGCCTTCGGCGTTTTCTCCATGATCTACAGGGTGATAAGCAAGAAGAATCACGCCGGTGAGCGGCCGGCATTTCCGCTCGCTGCGCTTCTTCCCTCCATCTGGTCTGCCGTGACGGACGCCCTCAATCATCGTCGCTTCCGCAACTGCGAACAGACAACTGAACCCACGAACGAGCCAGTCTATCGGCGCGCCTGGTTCGTCCACGGCACCATCATGTGGGGCTTTCTCGCGATGCTGATTGCCACTACCGTTGATTTTCTCTTCAAGCCCATCGGTTCACCGGTTCCACCCTGGTATTCGATGCGTCTGCTCGGACTCCTGGGCGGCCTGGCCTGCCTCTACGGCTTGACCATTGCCATCTCGCGCAGGATCCGCGCCAAAGAAACCCCCTACGACAAGAGCTCCTTCTCTGACTGGTTCTTCCTGTTGCTGCTTGCGGCCACCGTCCTCACCGGACTGCTGACCGAGATTGTCGTCTACATGCCGCATCCGACGATCTTTGGATACGCAACCTTCCTCACTCACATCGTTCTGGCCATGGACATCCTGATCATGATGCCCCTGACAAAATTCGCGCACGTCGTCTACCGGACGCTGGCCCTGGCTCTGCATCAGTGGGCCCTGGCGCCGGCTCCACAGAAATCCAAAGTTGCCGTCAGCAACGCCTAACACCGTACCCGCAAAGGAAAGGCAATCATGCCCGACACACTGACCGAAGTCGATTTCAAGAATGCACTGGATACACTCACTGCCCGCGTGGATGCGATAGAACAATCAGCGGGCAACGACCACCTCTCCATCGGGGTGATGACGGGAAATCTGGACACTACCATTGCGGCCTTTATTATTGCCCTGGCTGCGACCGCCTATGACATCAAGGTGGATCTCTTCTTTACCTTCTGGGCCGTGGCTGCGTTGCGCGATCCAAAAAAGGCGCCTCCCAAGAAATTTATGGAGAAGATGTTTGGATGGATGCTACCGCGCGGCTCCAGGGCGCTCCCCCTCTCCAAAATGCAGATGGGCGGCATGGGACCAAAGATGATCCGTTCAATCATGAAGCAACACGGGGTCAAGTCTCTTGAGCAACTGATGCAGGAGGCTGGAGAGTACGGCGTCCAAATCCACATCTGCGAAATGTCGATGGACCTGATGGGCTTCAAGGCAGAGGAGATGATCGACTATCCCCATCTTGATTTTGTCGGAGCCGGCAGCTTTATCCAGATGATCAGTGAGTCGAAGCAGGCGTTCTTTCTGTAAGTGAAAGGAGGCAGCCGCCGATAAAACCGCATCCTGGGACGGGCAGTGAATCGCCGCCCATGGGTCGTCTCTCGACCATCGCCGGGACAAGCAGTTGCGGATACGGGCGACATCCGATCAACTCTTCGCGGCAGGCTGACTCGGTCGATGCCCATCGATAGGAGATTCGAGGCTTCATCAACACGCGGCTGGGAGGCCTCCAGCCCTGATCTCCAGGGAGCCTGCTGAGGCCCGCCGCAAATTCGGAGTGTTGCAGACCCCCGCAACCAAAACTTCAGATTCTATACGGCTTCCGAATTCGATTCGGAGGCCGTTTCTCTTTCGGGCGACAATTTAAGAAAATCCTGGGAAAAGGATTCCTTGTCCAGCAATGCTCCAAGCTATGCGGCTATCCGAACGTCGTCTGCGTCACCAAATGTGTGTAGCCCAAGGCCATCCGTGCATCCACATGAGACAGTCTCTCTCCTTGCCTCACGGTCATGAGAGTGCAAAGCGAATCGAGGAGTGTAGCATTGGAGGCGGTTGACCCGAAGACATGCAAGCGGCTCCGGTATTGTGATACCGGTCATGCACCGCACGCATCTACGCTGTACACGGCAACCAGGATGTTGTAATAATGTTGGACCAGGATCGATTTAGCCTCTCTATAAAATAGTCAGTTATATGCACCTGCACGGACGAGAAGCACTCATCCGCCCCAACCCATTCGGATCCACCGGAGGTAATTTCATGCGGCATAAGATCAATCGTCGGACTTTCTTAAACACGCTTGCAGTTCTGTCTGCGTCAACGATTGGCCGCAAGGCCCTGGCCGTTTCGACGTTCGACAGAGATCCTTCGTGGAGTGGAAAGATCAAGGGCTTGGGCGAGACCGGGAATGTATACGAAGAGCTTGGATTAACTACGGTGATCAACGGTCAAGGGACCATGACCTACCTTGGAGGATCGTTGATGCGGCCCGAGGCGGAAGCGGTCATGAAGCTCGCCTCTTTGCACTTCGTCAATATTAACGACTTGGAAGCCGCGGCAGGTAAACGCATCGCTGAAATGCTCACGCTGCCGCAGGGCTATAGCGCGCTTGTCACTTCCGGAGCCGCATCCGCCATTCAAAATGGCTATTCCGGAATTCTGACCGGAAGCAATGAGACCTATATCAAACAGATTCCAGACCTGACGGGACTCAAGTCGGAGGTCATCATTCAGAAAGCGCATCGTAGTCCCTGGAACCATCAGATTCGCGCTACGGGAGTCAAAATTGTTGAGGTAGAGACGGTAGCCGATGTGCACAACGCCATCAGTGAGCGGACCGCTGCCATGCATTTTTTGAATTTGGCGGATCCGGACGGACAGATCAAGAGGGAAGACTGGTTGAAGTTGGCTCACGCGGCGAATCTTCCAGCGTTTATTGACGCGGCAGCGGACACGCCGCCAAAATCGCATCTGTGGGATTACGCAAATATGGGATACGATCTGATCTCATTCAGCGGAGGTAAAGCGATGCGTGGGCCGCAGTGTACGGGTCTGCTGATTGGTCGCCAGGAAATGATCCACAATGCTCTTCTGAATATGAGTCCCAATGAGGATACGCTGGGCCGACCGACCAAGGTTGGCAAAGAAGAGATTGTTGGCATGCTGAAGACGCTGGAGATTTATTTGGCCGAAGACGAGCAAGCGCTTGCAAAAGAGCAATGGAGACAGCTGGATACGATTGCGAATCGGGTCAGAAAAATCGCGGGAGTCACAGTTACTCGACATGTTCCGGAGATCGCGAATAATTTTCCAACTATGCAAATCCATCTAGATCCCAGCAAGTTTTCCATTGACGCAGGCCAGGTGAATCGAGAACTTGCGAGCATGAAGCCATCCATTGTTCTCGGTGGCGGCGGACATAATGGGAACAGCACCATCGAGATCACCGCGATTGTGCTGCAGCCGGGCCAAGAGCGAGTAATTGCCGACGCCTTGTCGAAAGTTCTGCGCGAGCACCAGGTTTGACCGCGGCGAATGGAACCCGGAGATATCCGAGGAGTCACGCATTGCCAACTCCGGCGCTACCTATTCGGTCGGTGCAGTAGGACGGGAACTAACTAGATCGTGTCAACGGTAAGCACGCATTAGAGAGGAATATATGACGATTCGCTATTCACGCAGGTCCTTCTTTGCTCACGCTCGCACCGCGTTAGCCTCCATTGGATTCTCAAGCTTTATGACGCCTATGCAATCCTTTGGGGCGGGGCTTTCGCATGAAGAGGATGGCGTCGACTACTACGCGAAGCTTGGTGTGCAAGAGATCATTAATGCCGCCGGCACCTATACGTTTCTCACGGCAGCCATCATGCCGGAGAGCGTCCAACTGGCCGTTGCCAGGGCCGCGAAACATCCTGTGCGGCTGGAACAGTTGCAGCTAGCCGCCGGTTCCTACCTGGCGAAACGGTTGCACTGTGAAGCGGCCTTGGTGTCTGCCGGGGCGGCTTCCGCGCTGACGCTTGGAACCGCCGCATGTGTGACGGTGGCGAATGATCAACGTGGCGAGCGGATCCCGCCCCTTATCCCGCAGGGGATGGACTCATTGAAAAATGAGGCCATTATGCAGAAGGGGCACCGTTATGGATATGACCACGCACTGTTGAGCTGTGGCGTTCGCATAGTAGAGGTAGAAACTCTTGATGAATATCGCGCAGCTTTTACCCCAAAAACGGTCATGACACATTTCTTCAATGCGGCTACTAGTGGAACGATCAGTCGCGAGGATTGGATTCGAGTTTCTCATGAACACAACATCCCCAGCATGAACGATGCTGCCGCAGATATGCCTCCTATATCGAACCTTTGGAAATATACCCAAATGGGATTTGACCTGGTCTGTTTTTCCGGGGGTAAGGGAATTCGAGGTCCGCAGAATGCGGGTCTATTACTCGGGAAGAAAGAACTTATCGCAGCCGCAGCACGGAACAATAACCCAATTGATAACGTGGTTGGTCGTGGACAGAAGGTGGCTAAGGAACAAATCGTCGGGATGGTAGCCGCCGTGGACTGGCTCCTGAGCCAGACTGACGAAGGGATGGAAAGGGAGTTTCGCGGGCGCGCGCAGAGAATCGCCGACTACCTTTCTGGCGTACCTACACTAACAGCACAGATCTATGTTCCTGAAGTGGCGAATCATGTTCCTACTCTTTTATTGCGTTACGACCAGGAGAAAGTGAAGATCGCGCCGCTGGAAGTAGCTGAGATGTGCCGGCGTGGCTCTCCGAGTATCGAGTTGCATCCGGCTACAGGTTCACCGGAACCTGGGCTGCCATCCGACGCAAACACGATTGTGGTGGGCGTGTGGATGCTGCAGCCGGGTCAGGATTTGATCGTCGCCAAACGGCTGAGGCAGATTCTGATGAAGGCTTCCGGGACTCGAGCTTCCTGAAAGTGAAGAGGCGAGAAAAATGGACAAGAAT
>Ga0307372_10013610_pt1 | contig 10507 bp, 10 predicted proteins | sample OX1MG_FD_202533 | JGI IMG/M metagenome (GOLD analysis project Ga0307372, IMG submission 202533) | Soil microbial communities from Risofladan, Vaasa, Finland - OX-1 | ecosystem: Environmental > Terrestrial > Soil > Coastal area > Acid sulfate soil | place: Finland: Risofladan, Vaasa | collected... | reverse complement strand
GACGACGACCTGGCCCGGCTCGAAGGCGATGTGGTGACCCGCCTGCGGCGCCGGCAGGAAGAAGAACAGGCGGCGCACACCGACGCCCAGCGCCTTTATGTTGCCGCGTTACACCAGATGGTGCGCTTTCTGCGCGGCAAATCCAGGCCGGCGATGCCGGGCGCGCCACTCGGACCCGGCGACGGGTTCACCGCGTGAACCCGGCTCTGAACGACAACCGGCCGGCGCCCGACGACCTCGACGACGCGGTTCGGCTGCGCCGCAGACGGCGCGAAAGGTGGGAGCGCGAGCGCGAGCGATCGATAGGCCAGAACCTGGCGATGATCGGCGTGCTCGGCTGGACCATCGTGACCCCGATCCTGATCGGCATCTTCGCCGGGCGCTGGCTCGACCGCGTGTTCGCCACCGGAATTTTCTGGACCCTGGGGCTGCTGGTCGTCGGCGTTGCGATCGGCTGCACGCTGGGCTGGAAGCGGATATACCGATGAACGGGCCGGGTTTCAGCCCCGTGGTTGCGGCGCTGTGGGTGGCGGCCGGCGTCGGCTTCGGCCTCGCCTATTTCGCAATGCTGCGGCGCACCGCCGAAATTCTCGGCGCCGCACGCAGCCGGGGGGCGGCAGCCGCGCTGACCCTCGGCCGCCTCGCCGCGGCGATCGGGTTCCTCGCGCTTGCCGCGCATTTCGGGACGGTGCCGCTGCTGGCGGCGTTTCTCGGCTTTCTCGCGGCGCGGGCGCGCGCGCTGCGCGCCTTGCGGAGGGCCATCTGATGGCCGCCTCGCCGCTCGTCAGCACCGTTCTGCTGCGCGTCGGCCCGGTCACGCTCACGCGGGCGGTGGTGACCACCTGGGCGATCATCGCGGTGCTGGGGGTCGGCTCTTGGCTCGCCACCCGCCGACTCGCCGTGCGACCGGGCCGCCGCCAGACCCTGCTGGAAATCGTCGTCACCGGCATGCTGGCGCAGATCGAAGACGTGATCCGCAGAAACCCGCGGCCATACCTGCCGCTCCTCGGCACGCTGTTCATCTTCCTCGTGACCGCCAACCTTTCCGGACTGCTGCCCGGGGTCCAGGCGCCGACCGGCAAACTCGAGACTCCGGCCGCACTGGCGCTGATCGCGTTCGGCGCCGTCCACGTCGTCGGCATCCGGGTGCGCGGCCCGCTCGGCTATCTCGCGAGCTTTGCCAAGCCCAAGCTGATCATGCTGCCGCTCAACATCATCTCCGAGATAACCCGGACCTTTGCGCTGATGGTCCGGCTGTTCGGCAACGTGATGAGCGGCGAGTTCGTCATCGCCCTGGTGCTGGCGATGGCCGGGCTGTTCGTGCCGATTCCGCTGATGGCGCTCGAAATCCTGGTCGGCGTGGTGCAGGCCTACATCTTCACGGTGCTCGCCACCGTATTTATCGGCGCCGCGGTCGACCGCGGCGCTACGGATTGAAGGAGGCGGAATGGATACGATCAAATTCATCAGCGTCATCGCCGCCGCATTCTCGGTCTCGATCGGCTCGATCGGCCCGGCATTCGCCGAAGGCCGCGCCGTCGCCGCGGCGTTGGATGCAATCGCCCGTCAGCCGGAAGCCGCGGGCACAATCTCACGCACGCTGTTTGTCGGGCTCGCGATGATCGAGACGGTGGCGATCTATTGCCTGGTGCTGGCGCTGCTCTTGCTGTTTGCCAACCCCTACGCCGGCTAGCTCATGCGGTTCGACTGGTTCACTTTCGCGCTGCAGACGATCAATTTCGCGATCCTCGTGTGGCTGTTGCACCGATTTCTCTACAAGCCGGTGCTGCGCCTGATCGACGAGCGGCGCGCCGCCATCGACGGGGAGTACGACAAGGCGCACGCCGCCGAGACGGCGGCGCGGCAGCAGCTCGCAAAGATCGAGGGCGAGCGCGGCGGGATCGCGACCGAGCGGACGGCGGCGCTGGCGGCGACGGCGCACGAGGCCGAAACCGCGGCGGCGGCAATCATCGCCAAGGCCGAGCGCGATGCGGCGGCAGTGGTCGAGGACGCCCGCAAGACGCTCGCCATCGAACGCGACCAGGCACTGGCCGAGGCGCGCCACGCGGCGCTCGACCTCGGCGGCGACATCGCCCGCCGGCTGCTCGCCGAAATGCCGCCCGATTTGCGTGCCGAGGCGTGGATCGAGCGGATCGACCGCCATCTTGCGGCGCTGCCGCCGGAAGAGCGGCAGAACCTCGCGCACCAGGCGGCAAACGGCGCCCGCCTCGAAGTCGTCACCGCCTCGCCGCTGTCGCCGGGTGCCGCCGACGCCTGGCACGCCCGGCTGGAAAAGCTGCTCGATGGCCCGGCGGCGATCGATTTTGCGGTTGATCCGGCCCTCGTCGCAGGCGCCGAACTGCGGTTTCCCAACGCGGTGCTGCGTCTGTCGTGGCAGAGCGCTCTCGCCGCGATGCGGCAGCAGATTGATTCCGATGCCCACGCTGGTTGACGATCTGCAGGCGTGGCTAGCGCAGAGCCGGCAGCGCGTCGCCGAGCAGGCCTTCGCGCCGAGCCTCGAACGCATCGGCCGGGTGCTCCGGGTCGGCGACGGCGTGGCGACGGTCAGCGGCTTGCCGGAGGCGCGGCTTGACGAACTGCTGGTGTTCGACGGCGGCGTGCGCGGGCTGGCGGTCGATCTCGGCGAAGAGGCGATCGGCTGCGTGCTGCTCGGCGACCAGGAGGCGGTCGCCTCTGGCAGCCTGGTGCGCGGCACCGGCGAGGTGGCGCGGGTCCCAGTCGGCGAAGCGCTGCTGGGGCGGGTCGTCGACGCGCTCGGCCAGCCGCTCGACGGCGGCAAGCCGATCGTCGCCGAAGCCTCGCTGCCGGTCGAACAGCCGGCGCCGGCGATCGTCGACCGCGCACTGGTCACCCGGCCGCTGGCGACCGGGCTGTTGGTGGTCGACGCGATGATCCCCCTCGGGCGCGGCCAGCGCGAGCTGATTATCGGCGACCGCGGCACCGGCAAGACCGCGATCGCGGTCGATGCGATGATCAACCAGCGCTCGTCGGACGTGATCTGCGTCTATGCCGCGGTCGGGCAGAAGGCGTCTTCGGTAGCGCAGGTGATCGCCGCGGTGCGGCAGTACGGCGCACCGGACCAATGTCTGTTTGTCGTCGGCGCAGCCGACGCAGCGCCGGGGCTGCAATGGCTGACCCCGTATAGCGCCTGCACGATGGCCGAATACTTCATGGCGCGCGGCCGCGACGTGCTGCTCGTCATCGACGATCTGACCAAGCACGCTGCCGCGTACCGCCAGATCTCGCTGCTGCTGCGCCGCCCGCCGGGTCGCGAAGCCTATCCCGGCGATATCTTCTACATCCACTCGCGGCTGCTGGAGCGGGCGGCCAGACTGTCGCCCGAGCGTGGTGCCGGATCGCTGACCGCGCTGCCGATCGCCGAGACCCAGGCCGGCAACATCAGCGCCTACATCCCGACCAACCTGATCTCGATCACCGACGGGCAGATCTATCTCGACCCACTTCTTTTCTACGAAGACCAGAAGCCGGCGGTCGATGTCGGCAAGAGCGTGTCGCGCGTCGGCGGGAAGACCCAGGCACCGGCATTGAAGGCGCTGTCGGAAAGCCTGCGGCTCGACTACGCCCAATTCCTCGAACTCGAAGTGTTCACCCGCTTCGGCACAATGGTCGATGAGCGCACCAGCAAGGTCATCAGGCACGGAAGACGCATTCGCGCGGTGCTGCGCCAGCCGCAATTCGCGCCGCTGACGCTTGGCGAGCAGGTGGCGCTGCTGCTCGCGGTCTCCGAGGGGATTCTCGACGACCTGCCGCTCGACCGCGTCGATGCGTTCCGTGCCGGGCTCGGCGCCTGGCTCGGCCGCGAGTGCCCGGAGGCGCTGGTGCTCGACGACCAGGCTTCGGCCCTGTCCGACGATTTGCGCAACCGGCTCTCGGCCGCACTCAACGGGCTGGTGCAATCGGTCGCACCCGAGCCGCGGGCCGCGCCATGACCCGGCTGGTCCAGGTCGAGTCGCATATTGCCAGCGTCGGCGACCTGCTCGACATCGTCGGGGCGATGCGCTCGTTGGCCAGCATGCGTGTTCAGGAGGCGCACCGCGCGCTGCCCGGCGTGCGACGATATGGCGAAACGATGGCGGGGGCGATCGGCACCGCGCTGCTGCTGATGCCGGAAGCCGCCCCTGCCCGCTCGCGTGTCGCGGGGCGGCGGGCCCTCGTCGTGTTCACCGCCGAGCACGGCTTTGTCGGCGGGTTCAACGAGCGCGTGATCGAGGCCGTGGACCAGGCGCCTGCCGACGGCGACGCTGTGTTCGTGCTCGGCACGCGCGGCGGAGTGCGGCTGGAAGAACGCGGCCGCGCCGTCGCCTGGGCGCATCCGATGGCGACGCGCCCGGAAGGCGCGCCGGAGACCGCGCGCCGGCTGGCGGCGGCGCTGTATCACGCCGTCGCGGCCGGACAGATCGCCCGCGCCGAGATGGTCTTCGCCCGGCACCGGCGCGGCCGAGCCCTCGCCATCGAGCGCCGCGCGCTGTTCCCGGTCGAGCCGGCGGCGTTCAAGCCCGCGCGGCGGCCGCAGCCGCCGCTGCACAACCTGCCGGCCGAAGCGCTGTTCGAAAAGCTCGTCGCCGATTATGTCCTGGCACTCTTGACCGAGGCCGCGGTCGAATCGATCGCCAGCGAAAACGCGGCGCGCTTCTCGGCGATGGAGGCGGCGCGCGACAACCTCACGAAAAAGCTCGAACAGCTGCGCCAGGACGCACGGCAGATCCGCCAGGAAGAGATTACCACCGAGCTGCTCGACTTGGTGACCGGCACCGAGGCGCTGGCTCAGTAGACCGCGGCCCGAGCCGCAGGCGTCTTGCCGCTATTTGCCGCGCGCGTCGGCGATGTCCTGTTTCAGCGTGTCGAGATCGACCGCGCCCGGGATGATCCGGTCGCCGATGATGAACGCCGGCGTGCCGGTGATGCCGAGCGCATCCGCGAGGTCGAGATTGGCCTTGATCTGCTTCGCCACCGCCGGGTCAGCCATGTCATGCTTAAGCCGGGTCAGATCGAGGCCGACCGAGCCGGCCACGGCATAGACGGTCTGGTCGGTGATGCGGCCCTTGGCGGCCATCATCGCGACGTGAAAAGCGTCGTATTTCGACTGTTTCTGCGCCGCCAGCGCGGCGCGCGCAGCGGTGATCGATGCCGGGCCGAGCACCGGAAACTCCTTGAACACTACGCGCAGCCCGTGATCCTGGGCCACCAGCTTTTCAAGCGAGGGCTCAACCTCTTTGCAGTACGGGCACTGGTAGTCGAAGAACTCGACCAGCGTCACATCGCCGTGCGGGTTGCCGCCGACCGGGCTTGCCGGGTCGTCGAACACCTGCTGGTGGCGCTTTTGCAGAACCTGGACCGCCATGTGGTCCTGGTCGGACTTCATCTTATCTTCCGCCTTGCGGATCGCCTCGATCAGCACATCGGGGTGGTTCAGCAGGTAGTCGTGGATCATCACATCGACCGCCTTGCGCTGTGCCGGCGTCAGGTCGTCGGCCCGCGCCGGAGGCGATGACGCAAGGTTCAGCACCGCCGCCACCGCCAGCGGGAACACGCCGGCGAGTCGCATCCACCGGCGCCAGGCGGCGGCAGAAAGGATCGAAATGTGTTGCCGTCGGGCACGCATGGCCATGGCGGGTCGCTCCTGTGTCAAAGTCCAGTGCAACGAAGGTAGGGATCAGTCGTCGTCGGTGCGCTCGGCCTCGGTACCGATCTGCACGGCGCGCGCATACGAGGCCGTATTATGGGGCAATAGCTGCTTGGCCCGAAGCGCCTGTTGTGCCGCTTCTTTCTTCTTGCCGTTGGCCAGCGCCTCTTCGGCCATGCACAGCGCAGCCATCCCGATCTGGTGATCGCGACCGTAGGCTATCGCCAGAAACCGCCACACGGTGTTGTCGCGGCTTTCGGTCTGCAATGCAGCGTTAAGCTCGCCGATCGCGCGCTTGTTGAGCGCCGGATCGTGGGTCTCGATGTAGACCTGCGCCAGCGAGATACGCAGCAGCGCCGCCGACGGATCGAGACGCACCGCCTCCTGGTATGGCGCGACCGCTTCGCGGACATTCCCGTTCTCGAACAGCATCTGTCCCTTGAGTTCCTGGAAATACGGATTTTTCGGGTAGTCGTGGATCAGCCCGTCGACCGCCTGCTGCGCCTTGTCGAGCTGCGGGATGCGGTAGAGGGCGATCGCCCGCGCATAGCGCGCGTTCTCGGATTTGTCGCTCTCCGGATAGCGGCCGAGGGTGATCGACGGATCGTCGAGAAACGCATGCAGTTTCATCTGGATGCGCCGCAACAGCGCGTCGTCACCCGGCGGCGACGGTGCGTTGGAGCAGCGTGCGTTCTGGACGTGGTCGCGCACATAATCGATGCGCTCCGAGGTCAGCGGGTGGGTGCGCGCCCACGGGTCGTCGGTATCGCCCGACAGCCGCTGGTCGTCCTGGAGAATCTCGAAGAAATCGAGCAGGCCGCGGGCCGATTGGCAGGTGCGGTCGAGATAGTTCATCGCGGCGTGGTCGGCGGTTGCTTCCTGCGCGATCGAGAACCTCAGAAACGAACGCTCTCCAACGCCCATGCCGCCGAGGATCGCGGCGCCGTTGTGGCCCGCGACGCCAGCGGCCGCCCCGAGCACCGTGGCGATGATTGCCTCGATACTGGCGTTTCGCAGGGCCTCCTTGGTGCGCAGGATATGACCGCCGGCGATATGCCCGGTCTCGTGTGCGATCACCCCAATCAACTGATTGGCGTTCTGCACACGCTCCAGAAGCCCCGTGTTCAGAAAGATCGCCTGGCCGCCGGCAACAAACGAATTGATCTCACGATCGTCGATCATATAGATCCGAACATCGCCAGGATCGAGCCCCGCCGCGCGCCAGATCGGCGCCGCCATCGTCTTGATGTCGGTTTCGATTTCGGTGTCGCGCAACAGGCGCTCCTGCGCGCGCGCCTGGTGGCAGATCATCAGCGTCGCGAACAAGACCGCCGCGAGCCGCAGCGGGTGACGATGTAACGACACGACCGATTTTGCCCCCGCTGTTGCACGGCCCCGCAAAACCGCCGCCGGCAATGTCGCTACGGCTCAAATACGGCATCCCCGGGGCAGACGCGGCCGCCCCGTGGCCTATCCAACCGTTGCGCGCCGCGTGCAGGGGTCAGGGCACGATCAGGCGCTGCCACCAGCCCTTGCGCGGGTTCGCCGGCCGCTCTTCGATCGCGTGCACATCGGCCCCCGGGATCTCGTGATGCGCCGCGAGCGCCGGCTCGGGTTCCGGAGCCGGCTCGGGCTCAGCGGCTGGCGCGGGCTCAGCGGCCAGCTGTGGAGCCAGCTCGGGCTCAGCGGCCAGCTCCGGAGTCGGCTCGGGCTCAGCGGCCGGCTCTGGAGCCGGCTCGGGCTCAGCGGCCGGCTCTGGAGCCGGCTCGGGCTCAGCGGCCAGCTCTGGAGCCGGCTCGGGTTCTAGAACTGGCGGCGCCTCGACCGCCTCGGGCATAGCCACCGGTTCCTCGGCGACGACAACAGCCTCAGCCGCTACGGCATAATGCTCGATCGGCACCTCTTCCGCCGGCTCGATCAATTCCGGCGCCAGCGCCGCAAACCCCGGTTCGGAACCCGACTCCTCACCTCCCGGCACCGCCTCGCCCGGCGCGCCATCAGCCGCCTCGGCGGCTTCCTCGCGCCGGCTGCGCCAGCGTCCGCCGCGTCGGCCGCGCCGGCGGCGGCGATGCTCGGCATCGGTTTCGTGCAATTCGTGCGCGCCCTCGCCAGCCTCGAGCGGCTCCTCGGCGATCGTCTCGCCGGCTGCGTCGGCTTGCGCCGCAGCCGGCGCCGGGCGGCGTTCACCGGCCTCCTCCGACCGCGGCCGGCGGCGCCGGCGACGCCGGCGGCGTCCGCGCTCGTCATCGCCGGGCGCGGCTTGTCCCTCGGGCCCGCCGCTCGGCTCGTGCGGTTCGCGCGGTTCGCGGTGGCGCGGCGGCCGCGCCTCGGTCCGCTCTGCTTCGGCATCGACATCCGCGACGGCTTCGTCTTCGACGCCCTCGTCTTCCTCGTCCTCGATCTCGGCCGTCGGGGTCTCGATCTGGATCGAGCGGCGCGGCGGCGCCTCGCCGGGGGCCAAGGCGCGCAGCCGCTCGAGTCGGAAGCTCGGCGGGATCAGCGAATCGTCGCGATCGACGACCACCCGCACGCCATAGTGCTCTTCGATCCGGCTCAGCGACGCGCGCTTCTGATTGAGCAGGTAAAGCGCGACGGTGGTGGGCACATAGACGCAAAGCTCGGCGGCACGCTGGCGGATTCCCTCCTCCTCGATCGAGCGCAGCACATAGAGCGCGGTCGATTCGGTCGAGCGGATCGAGCCGGTGCCGCCGCAATGCGGGCACGGCTGGGTCGAGGCCTCGGCGAGCGATGGTCGCAGCCGCTGCCGCGACATCTCCAACAGCCCGAACGGCGTGATGCGGCCGACCTGGATACGCGCCCGGTCGTTTTTCAGCGCATCTTTGAGGCGGCGCTCGACGGCACCGTGGTTGCGGTGCTCCTCCATGTCGATGAAGTCGATGACGATCAGCCCGGCGAGGTCACGCAGGCGCAACTGCCGGGCGATCTCTTCGGCCGCCTCGACGTTGGTGCGCAGCGCGGTTTCCTCGATGTTGCGCTCGCGCGTCGCGCGGCCGGAATTGACGTCGATCGCGACCAGCGCCTCGGTCTGATTGATCACGATGTAGCCGCCTGAGCGCAGCTGCGCGACCGGCGAGTGGATCGCGTCGATCTGGCTCTCGACCTGATAGCGGTGGAACAGGCCGACCTTGGGGTCGCGATACGGCTGCACCCGCTTAGCGTGGCTGGGCATCAGCATGCGCATGAAGCCCTTGGCCGTGCGATAGCCCTCCTCGCCTTCGACCTGCACCTCGTCGATGTCGCGCGTGTAGAGGTCGCGAATCGACCGCTTGATCAGGTTGCCTTCCTCGTAGATCAGCGCCGGCGCGCTCGATTGCAGCGTCAATTCGCGAATCTCGGTCCACAGCCGCAGCAGGTATTCGTAGTCGCGCTTGATCTCGGCTTTGGAGCGCTCGGCCCCGGCGGTGCGGACGATGACGCCCATGCCGGCGGGGATTTCGAGGTCTTCGAGTATCTCCTTCAGCCGGCGGCGGTCGGCGATGCTGGTGATCTTGCGCGACACCCCGCCGCCGCGGCCGGTATTGGGCATCAGCACGCAATAGCGCCCGGCCAGCGACAGGTAGGTGGTCAGCGCCGCGCCCTTGTTGCCGCGCTCTTCCTTGACGACCTGCACCAGCATGATCTGCCGGCGCTTGATGACTTCTTGGATCTTGTAGTGGCGCGACGGGCGCGACCGCGGCCGCTCATCGGCCTCGGCCTCCTCGATTTCCTCGATCTCCTCGCCGCCCAGCGTCTCGATCGACTCGGCGTCGGCGCCGTTTTCCTCGCCGTTGGGCGTGAAGATCGGATCGGGAAGCTCGACCAACTCGTCGGGCGCGGCGAGCGCCATCGTCCGGCCACCCTCGGCGGCCAGCCCCGCATCGGCTTCCGCCTCGTCCGCGGCGTCCCGCTCCGAATCGTCGGTCGCGGCCTCGACTTCGGGCTCTTCGTCGCCCGGCTCGTACCCGTCCGACTCATCCCCGTCGGGCTCGTCGCCGGTCGGGATCTGCCTGATTTCCGGCAGCACCGCGGCGAGCGCGCCCTCACCGTCGTCGATCCCGTTACCGTCGTCGATCCCGTTGCCGGGGGCGTAGCCGTTTTCCTTCGGGGCTGTCGGCTCGTCCGGGCGATCGCCCACCGGGATGCGGTAATAGTCGGGGTGGATCTCGTCAAACGCCAGAAATCCGTGGCGGTTGCCGCCGTAATCGACAAAGGCTGCCTGTAGCGAGGGCTCTACCCGCGTGACTTTGGCGAGGTAGATGTTTCCCTTTACCTGCTTCTTGGTTGACGACTCGAAATCGAATTCGTCGAGGCGATTGCCGCTGAGCACCACAACCCGAGTCTCCTCGGGGTGGGCAGCGTCGATAAGCATGTGTCTTGCCATTCGGCCAAAACTCCGAGGCGCGCCGGCACGACCGCGAAATGCGCGGCGGGCGGCACGTTCCTCTGTGTAGAAAAGCGAAGGGTGGTTCGGATCATTGCGTCGCGGAATCTTTCTTTTGCGTCGCGTCGGGAACCACGCCCGGCTTGTTGTTCATACGATGTGCGTTGCCTGGCACAGGCGACCCGCCATTGCGGCAAAAACCTTGCCCTGGGTACGGGCCGTCGCAGCGCCCCGGGCGCAGCGCCCGGCCGGCTGAACTCGCGCCGCACAATCTACCGGTCACGGCGCAATATAACAATGATTTCGTCCGCTCCTGGTGGCGCGGGCCGCGCCGCGGTTGGGGGAAACCCGCCGGCCACAGCCAAAAACGGCCTTGGAATAGCGAAGCCGTTGGCGCATAAGAGGCGCCGCGCAAGAGGCCCCGGCCCGGACGGGCGCCTGCGCCTGTGGAGCTGCACCGC
>Ga0307372_10013609_pt1 | contig 10508 bp, 11 predicted proteins | sample OX1MG_FD_202533 | JGI IMG/M metagenome (GOLD analysis project Ga0307372, IMG submission 202533) | Soil microbial communities from Risofladan, Vaasa, Finland - OX-1 | ecosystem: Environmental > Terrestrial > Soil > Coastal area > Acid sulfate soil | place: Finland: Risofladan, Vaasa | collected... | reverse complement strand
AGGGCGACTCCGGAAATCGCGTCGTCGGACCGACCCACAATCCGTGGCGCATCGGACGCACCTCCGGCGGGTCGAGCGGCGGTGCCGCCGCGGCCGTGGCTGCCGGGATGGGTCCGCTGGCGCAGGGAACCGACGGAGCCGGATCGGTCAGGATACCGGCGGCGTTCTGCGGCGTCGTCGGGCTGAAGCCGTCGTTCGGGCTCGTTCCGTACTACCCGCCCAGCAGCGTCGAGTCACTGGCTCACGTAGGACCGCTGACGCGGACCGTTCGCGACGCCGCGCTGTTCCTGAACGTACTGTCCGGCTTCGACCGGCGTGACCGGCTGTCGCTGAACGACATGGGCGTCGACTTCGAGGCAGCGGTCGACGGCGATGTTTCCGGTCTGCGCGTCGCCTGGAGCCCAGACCTCGGCCACGCACCTATCGACGCGGAGGTCCGGGACGCGGCGGCGCGTGCGGCAAGGGTGTTCCAGGACCTGGGGTGCGCGGTGGAGGAGGTCAATCCGGGCTGGGAGGATCCCTATCGCGCGCTCGACCCGATCTGGTCGACGTCCATGGCTGCCACCTTTTCGCAGAACTTCGACGAGGTTCGCGACCGGCTCGACCCGGGGTTGGCGGCGGTGATCGCGGCCGGCCGGCAGGTGAGCGGACTCACCCTCGCCGTGGCCAACCGTGAGCGGATCGCGTTTGCCGACCAGGTGCGGCACTTCATGGATGACTACGATCTGCTACTCACGCCGACCTTGCCGGTGACCGCGTTTCCGGCCGGCGACGATCATCCCGCGACGGTGGCCGGGCAGCCAACCACCTACCTCGGCTGGACCAAGTTCACCTACCCGTTCAATCTCGGCGGGCAGCCGGCGGCGACGGTGCCCTGCGGGTTCGCGGGCGAGGGACTGCCGGTCGGGTTGCAGATCGTGGGCCGGCTTCGGGAGGACGCAACCGTCCTGCGCGCGGCGGCCGCGTTCGAGCGCGCCCGTCCGTGGGCACAGGACCGGCCGGCCCTGGACTGACGAGACGGCCGGGTGTACCGCGCGGAGCGGCAACCTTGTGGACGCTCGCCGTTCTTGCCTATGATGGGGACCGCGCCCAGCACGAAGTTGCGCAACCGCACTGGCGCGTGGGCGCGGCGCCGGGGAGGTGGGACGAAATGTCATCCCGACGGCGGGCGCTGGACCTCATCTCCCACAGCCCCGAGCAGACGCGCTCCTTTGGCGCGCGCCTGGGCAGGCTGGCCCGGCCGGGTGACGTGTATCTGCTGCGCGGCCCGCTCGGATCCGGCAAGACCGCGCTGACCCAGGGCATCGCTCGTGGGTTGGGGGTGGAGGGATACGTCCAGAGCCCGACATTCACGTTGGCCGCCGAGTACCCGGCTCGGTCTGCCGACGGTAGCGGAGTAACGCTCTACCACCTCGATCTGTATCGCCTCGAAAGCCCGGGGGAGGTGGAGACGTTCGGGTACGATGAGTACCTCGATGACCCACATGGGATTGTGGTCATCGAGTGGCCCGAGCGCGCGGAGGCAGCGATGCCGGAGGCGTTCATGCTGATCGAGCTCGAGCACCTGGCCGATGCCAAGCGGCGACTGGTGCTCGAACCACATGGTGAGCGCTATGTGACGCTGGTCGAGGAGTTGCGGGCGGAGGTGGTGGGTGTCCGCCGTGGAACCGCTCCTGCTGGCGATTGACACCTCCACTGAGGTCGCGGGTCTGGCTCTGTACGACGGGGACCGGATCAGCGAGGTGACGTGGGGCGCCGGCCGCAATCAGACCGTGACGCTGCTGGGGGAGGTCGAGCGCCTGCTGTCCATCAACGGACACCATGCCACGGACCTCCGGGCAGTCGCGGTTGCCATGGGTCCCGGAACCTTTAACGGGCTGCGGGTGGGAATGAGCGTGGCCAAGGGCCTGGCGTTCGGGTTGGGGTTGCCGCTGGTTGGGGTGGTGACGCTCGATGTGGTCGCCTACCCGCACGCGCGGGCACGCGTGCCGATCCGGGCCTTCGTCGCCGCCGGACGCGGTCGCGCGGTGTACGCGGACTATCGGTACCGGAACGGACGCTGGGTGCGACTCAGCGACATGCAGAACACGGTCATCGAGCAGCTCGCCGAGGGGCTGACCGAGCGGACGATTCTGGTCGGTGAGGTGCCGGCGGACACGGCGGCGCGGCTGGAGGAGCATGCGCTGGTGAGCCTGCCCACTCCAGCACTGCGCATGCGTCGCCCCTCGTACCTCGCCGAAATCGCTTACCGTCGGTGGCAACACGGGGATGTCGACCGGCTCGAAGCACTGGAGCCGGTGTACGTCCACGGTGGTACGGTTGCAGGGACAACGTCTCAATCCTCACAGCTGAGGCAATAGTGGTTGGCGACCGAGTGCGAGGGTAGCGGAGCAGCGTGGTGGACGAGCAGCAAACCCAGGATGGCCAGTACTACCTGGAGCCGATGCGGGTTGAGGACGTCCCGGAGGTGTCCCGGGTGGAGCGTCGCTGCTTCACCAACCCGTGGCCGGAATCGGCTTACCGACGAGAGCTGCGCAATCCGGCGAACAACTACTACGCGGTACTGCGGTTGCGCGCGGGCGCCCGGGCTGAGCGGCCCACGACGCCGGAGGCCCGTGGGCGGCTCGCACTGCTGCCACTCCTGCGTCGGCCGGAGTCGCCCAGTCCGGCTATGGACCCGATCGTGGGGTTCGCCGGAATGTGGATCCTCTACGACGAGTCCCACGTGACGACGATCGGGGTGGCGCCGGAACACCGTGGTCGTGGGCTCGGGGAGCTCCTGCTGGTCCATCTCTTCGATGAAGGGTTGCGGCGGCGGGCCGAGTGGTTGACGCTCGAGGTGCGCGTGTCGAACGCTCCGGCGCAGGCCCTGTATGAGAAGTACGGGTTCACTCGGCAGGGCGTGCGCCGTCACTACTACAGCGACAATGGCGAGGACGCGTACATCATGTGGTCGCCCTCCCTCAAAGACGCGGACTACCGGCGGCAGTTCGATGAGCTCCGGCGGCGACTCTTTGAACGGCTGACGTCCGAGGGGATTCTGATCGATGGCGACGGGCGCGACCATCCTCGGCATTGAGACGTCCTGCGACGAGACGTCGGCGGCGGCCGTGCGAGACGGGCACAGCGTGCTGTCGAACGTCATTCACTCCCAGATCGATCTCCACGAACGCTACGGCGGGGTGGTGCCGGAGCTTGCGTCCCGGCGGCACATCACGATGATCGTGCCGGCGGTCGAGCTGGCGTTGGAGCAGGCGGGGGTCGGTCGTCACGACCTGGATGCCATCGCGGTCACCGAAGGCCCGGGCCTGGCCGGCTCACTGCTGGTCGGAGTCAACATGGCGAAGGCGCTCGCGTTCGCCTGGGAGCTACCGCTCGTGCCGGTCAACCATCTCGAAGGTCACATCTACGCCAACTGGCTCGTACTTCCGGGCGAGCAAGAGACACGCGCTCCGGTTTTCCCAATCGTGTGTCTGATCGCCTCCGGCGGCCATACGGAACTCATCCTGATGCGGGGGCACGGTGACTTTGAGCTCCTCGGGAGAACGATCGACGACGCGGCCGGCGAGGCATTCGACAAGGGCGCCCGGATCCTCGGGCTCGGCTACCCCGGCGGACCGGCCATACAGAAGGCTGCCGAGCTGGGGCGGACCGGCCACCACCCACTCCCCCGCGCCTGGCTCGGCGATAGCTACGACTTCAGCTTCAGCGGGCTGAAGACCGCGCTGTTGCGCGAGGTCGAACAGTACCGACGGGAGCGCTCGCGCACGCGCCGGCCCACACAGGGCGAGTTGTTCGTGACGCATGAGCCGCCCCAGTACGCACCGAATATGCCGGTGAGCGATCTCGCGGCGGATTACCAGGACGCCATCGTGGACGTGCTGGTCGAGAAGACCGCCCGTGCCGCGCAAGACTACGGAGCGGCGGAGGTGCTGCTGGCGGGAGGTGTGGCCGCCAACGCGGTGCTGCGTCGCCGGCTGGCCGCGTCGATACCGATGCCGCTGCGGTTCCCACCGCCGATCCTCTGCACCGACAATGCGGCCATGATTGCCGGTGCGGCGTACTTCACGCGAAGGCGCGGCGCTCGCGCCGGACTCGACCTCGATATCCATCCGCACCTGCCACTCGTCACGCCTGCGCCGATTGCCCACTGAGTCCCGGATTCTCGTTCTCGCCGCGTTCGGCGCGACGCACGGCACGTGTGGGAGTCCGGAAAGGAAGCGTCATTGGAGGACGGTCGAGCGGAGTCGCCACGAATCGCGGCGGTTCAGATCGCCCAGGAGGCTGGCCAGTTGCTCCTGGATAGGTTCGGCCGGGCACTTCAGGTGCGCTACAAGGGGGTCGTGGATCTCGTCACCGAGGCCGACGAACTGAGCGAGCGCTTCATCATCCGGGCTCTCCGGGAGCGTTTCCCGTCGCACGCAGTCCTGGCGGAGGAGTCCGGTGCGTCATCACCGGACCCTGGAACCTGCCGCCACCGCTGGTTGGTCGATCCACTGGACGGCACGACCAACTTCGCGCACGGCTACCCAATCTTCGCAGTTTCGATGGCACTGGAGGTCGACCGTGTCGTGATGCTCGGCGTGGTATACGTACCCGCTCTGCGTGAGCTCTACGTGGCAGAGCGCGGCACTGGAGCGACCCTGAACGGCGAGCCGATAAACGTCTCGTCCACAGACGATCTCATCCACTCGCTGGTGGCGACCGGGTTTCAGTACGACCCCAGGGCAAGGGGCGGGAACTTGCCTCACTGGGCCAGCTTCGTCCAGGTCACGCAGGGTGCGAGGCGCTCGGGAGCCGCGGCATTCGATCTCTGCTGCGTCGCCGCGGGACGGCTGGACGGGTACTGGGAAACCGGGCTCGCACCGTGGGACTCAGCCGCCGGAGTGTTGGCCGTGCAGGAGGCAGGGGGACGTGTCACCACGTTCAGCGGAGACCCGTTTCGTGTGGACGCCGCGGAGTGCGTTGCCTCGAACGGCCGCATCCATGCCCAAATGCAGACCGTGCTGGCCCGTGTGCCGCGGGACTTTACCGGGGTCCCGTCATGACCATCGCGTACGTCCTGATCACCGTCGAGATTGGCAAGGCGATGAGGTCCACGATACCCTGGAGCACATCGCGGGCGTGGCCGAGGTCAGCGTTGTCGCCGGCACGTACGACGTCGTCGTCGTGATCACCGCGTCGGATGCCCGCGAGATCGGACGCATCGTGATGGGCGAGATTCAGCGCATCGACGGCGTCAGGAGCACGGTGACGCTCGTCGCGATCCGCTGACTGACCGGTCCGGAGTTCCGGACATTGCTGCCGTATCTGACCGACGTCTATACTCGCGGCTATGGACGTCCCGACGGCGCTCATCATGTCGGAGCGGTTCCGGCTCCACGACACTGGCGCGCACCCCGAGAATGCTCAGCGTCTGGTGACCATCGAGCGTCACCTGCGCTCGGTTGGGTTGCTGGCAGGACGTTCCGTGCTGGAACCCCGCACCGCGACGGCGGACGACGTCGCCCTCGTCCACGACCTGCGCTACGTGCGATTCATCGAGCAGCTGGCCAATGCGGGCGGCGGCTACCTCGATAGCGACACGTACGTCTCGCCGCAGACGTACGAGAGCGCGTTATTCGCCGCCGGCGCGGCGATTACCGCCGTCGACACCGTTCTCGACACCCCTATCCGGCGCGTGTTTGCCTTCCCACGCCCTCCGGGGCACCACGCCGAACCGGCTCACGGCATGGGCTTCTGCATCTTCAACAATGTGGCGGTCGCGGCGCGCCACGCCGTCGACCGGCGCGGTCTGGGGCGCGTCGCGATCCTCGACTGGGACGTCCACCACGGCAACGGCACCCAGGCCATCTTCTATGACTGCGACCAGGTGCTGTTCGTGTCGGTACACCAGTGGCCGCTCTACCCGGGCACCGGCCAGCGCGACGAGCGTGGTGTCGGCCACGGTCAGAGCCTCACGCTCAACGTGCCACTTCCGCCAGGGTCGGACGATGACGACTACCTACGATGCTTCGACGAGATCGTCGGCCCGGCCCTCGCCGCATTCCGACCGCAGTTGCTGTTGATCTCCGCGGGATTCGACGCCCACCGCGACGACCCCCTGGCGATGATGGAGGTGACCGAGGACGGTTTCCGAGGCATGGCATCACGAGTTCGGCGGTGGGCGGACGCACTTACTGAAGGGCGCTTGGTCGTCGTTCTCGAGGGCGGCTACAATCAGGAGGCGCTGGCGCGCAGCGTCGAGGCGACCCTCAACGCGCTGGACTCCCCGTCAGACGTCGGAGAAGGCCCGGGATGATCGCCGTGGTGGACTATGGGGCGGGCAACCTCGCGAGCGTGGTCAATGCTCTCACGCGTGTGGGCACCGACGCGACGGTCACGCAGGACCCGACAACCATCCTGAGCGCCGCAGGGGTCGTCGTTCCTGGCGTCGGCGCGGCCGCCGACACGATGCGACACCTCGACGGACTTGGCCTCTCGCCCGTCATCCGGGAGGTGATCGCCCGCGGCATCCCGTACCTCGGGATCTGCATGGGGATGCAGGCGCTCATGACGGTCAGCCACGAGGGCGGGGAGCATCCCGGCCTCGACGTCATCCCCGGCGCGGTGCGACGCCTGCCCGGAGGTCAGCCGGTACCACACATGGGTTGGAATCAGGTGCGCCAGGTCGTTGACAGCCCGTTGTTCGACGGTATTCCGGACCTCGCCGAGTTCTACTTTGTCCACTCGTTCTACATCGATCCGGCGGATGCCGCATGGACCGGCGGCGTCACCGAGTACGGCGTCGGCTTCACAAGCGCGGTCATTCGCGGCAACGTGATGGGGACCCAGTTTCATCCGGAGAAGAGCGGACGGTGGGGTCTCCAGCTGCTGGCGAACTTCGCTCGCATCGTCGTCGAGCCGACGGCGTTGATCGGCAGCGGTGCGTGCTAATCATCCCCGCCATCGACCTGCGGGATGGGCGCTGCGTGCGGCTGACCCAGGGTGATTTCTCGCGCGAGACCACCTACGGTGACGATCCGCTCGCGATAGCCCGGAGATGGCGCGACCAGGGTGCCGTGTGGCTGCACGTGGTGGACCTCGACGGTGCGCGGGCCGGGCAGCCCAGGCAGCTGGACTCGGTGGCTCGCATCGCGGGCCAGGGCGTCCCGGTGGAGCTCGGCGGTGGGCTGCGGACGGCGTCCGACGTTGCCGCCGCCTTCGGCGCGGGCGTGGCGCGGGTAATCCTGGGGACCGCGGCCGTCGAGAACCCGACGCTACTCGCCGACCTGGTTGCGGAGCACGGGTCCGAGCGGGTCGTGTTGGGGGTCGACGCCCGGCGAGGGCGGGTAGCGGTCCGGGGGTGGGAGTCAGTGGTGGACCAACTGGCGCTCTCGGTCGTCGAGCGCGCGCGGGACGTCGGGGTGACGCGGGTGATCTACACCGACATCGAGCGCGACGGCACGCTTACGTCGCCGAACTTTGCGGAGACGCGTGTCATCGCCGGGGCCGGGGTCGCGGTGATTGCATCCGGTGGTGTTTCCCGGCGCGACGATCTCGAGCGCCTCGCGACGATCCCAGGCGTGGAGGCGGCGATCGTCGGGCGTGCGCTCTATACGGGGCACGTGGTCGTGCATCGAGCAACCGACTGGTGGGTGACGGCGCCGATGGCGGGCGCGGGGGCAGGGGACCGCGATGACCTCGCGCAGTGACTTCACCGACTCCGTACGGGAGGACGACCGCCGGAAGCGGGAAGAGGCCAGGATCCAGGCGCTGCAGACCCAGCTGGACGAGGCGCGCAACCTCTCCCGCGAGCTGATGAGCCGCCAGCTGCGGCTGGAGGAGCAGCTCAAGTCGGGCGAGGCGGCTCTGGCGCAGCATCGGCTGGCCCTCGAGCAGCACCGGCACGAGGTGTCTCAGACTGCCCAGGCCCGGCAGCTCGAGGAGGCGCGCGTGCGCCAGCAGCTGTCGGAGCTGGGCTCGCGGATCGATGACTCTACGCGCCCGATTCGCTCGCTGCAGGCCCACGTCTCAGAGCTGATCGAGACGGTGCGGCGGCGGCGGGACGACGACGGCCACGAGACCAAACGCTTCGACGAGATCCACGCGTTGATCGATCACCTGGCTGCGCACGGAGAGCGGCAAGTCGGCGTCTCACAGTCGCTTCGCGAGTCGATCGACGCGGTGAGATCCGAGCTCGAACGCCTGCAGCGCGATCTCATTCGCACCGACGATGGGGTGCGAATCGTCGAGCAGGAGTTGCGGCGCAGATTCGCCGAGGTCGTCCAGGTCGCGGAGAACCTCGGGTCCCGCATGGATCAAGAGCTCGGTGGGATTGGCGCGCTCCAGGCACAGATCGACGCGCTGCGCGAGGACGCCTCCCTGATCGATCCGCAGTTTGCCTCCCTGCGGGACTGGTCGCAGCGTCTCGAGTCCGAGATCGCGCGATTTCATGCCCAGGCGCTCGAGCGCGACGAGATCACGGCCGAGCGGGTGGAGGAAGTACGCCAGCAGTTCGAGGGGCGCCTCCAGGACCTGGCAGTGATCGGCGACCAGCGATACGAGCGCGTCAACCAGCGTGTCGACCATCTGGAGGAGGTGGACCGTGAGCTGGGATACGGCATCAAATTGCTCGAGATGCACCTCGAAGAGCTGCGCCAGATGGACCGTCGGCTGCGCCGCGAGCTCTGGTACCTGCACGAACAGCGGGCGAGGTTGCGCTTTGAGCAGGCCCAACACGAGATGGAGTCCGTCATCGAGGCGCGGCGCGATGCGGAGCGCCAGGATACCGGCGAGCGGTCCCAGGATCGGCGTCAGGAGTAGCTTGACGTGCTGACGCGACGAATCATTCCCTGTCTGGACGTTACGGGCGGGCGGGTGGTCAAGGGGGTCCGTTTCGTGGACCTGAGGGACGCCGGCGATCCGGTCGAGCTGGCGGCGCGCTACGACGCTGCCGGCGCGGACGAACTCGTGTTCCTCGATATCACGGCCAGCAGCGATGACCGCGACACCATGGTCGACGTGGTGCGGGAGACGGCTCGCCAGGTGTTCATTCCGCTGACGGTCGGAGGCGGAGTACGCGCTGCCGACGACGTCTATCGTCTGCTGCGAGCCGGAGCCGACAAGGTCAGCCTCAACAGCGCGGCGGTCGCCCGGCCCGATCTGATTCGCGAGTGCGCGGAGCGCTTCGGTTCCCAGTGTGTGGTGCTTGCGATCGACGCGCGTCGCCGCCCCGACGGAGGCTGGGAGGTCTATACCCGGGGTGGGCGCACGCCCACCGGACTCGACGCCGTCGAGTGGGCGCGCCACGGGACGGAGCGCGGCGCCGGCGAGGTGTTGCTCACCAGCATGGATCGCGATGGCACCCGGGACGGCTATGATCTGGAGCTTACCTCGGCGGTCGTCGACGCCACGACGGTACCGGTGATCGCGTCCGGTGGCGTTGGGACGTTGGAGCACCTGTACGAGGGCCTCACGATCGGTAAGGCGCAGGCTGTGTTGGCTGCGTCGATCTTCCACTACGGCGAGTTCAGCCTGCTGGAGACGAAGGCATATCTCGCCGAACGCGGCCTCCCCATCCGCGCGACGCCGTAGCTCGGCGGGCGCCCTCAGTGTCCTCCGCGAACGCCATCACCCATTCTCGTCGTACGGCGGCCTTAGAACCCTCCGCAAACGCGAACGTTCGCCCCAAACGTTGCTTGAGCGCGTCCGCAGTGTTGACACAGTCGGCGGCCCTATGCTAGCCTGCAGACGAACCGGTGACAGGGAGTGGTTGCTCAGGGGAGAGCGGCCCCTACGCGTAAGTCGGTTCTGAGTGCCCGGAGCGTGCGGCCAGGTCTTGTCCCCGACGAACCATCGGTATCACAGGGACTTGGCAATCCGCGCGCGACTCGGGAAAAACGAGCGAGCTGTGGTACAGGAGGGCGCTGCACGACGCACCGAGTGGGGACTTCGGTGAGTACGTCTGCGGCCCCGTAGCGATCGGAGGAGGGTTCAGGCACTGGTTTCCCACTTCCAGTGGGAAAACTGGTATTGCCGGCCAGCAGGTTTCCAGGAGGGAAGGTCGATTGGGCGCGCGGAGAGGATGCGGCCGCCTACTGTGCGGCGCGCTGCTCGCGGTAACGTTGAGCGCGGCAGCGATAGCCCCAGTGGCTGCGGACACTAACCTCGCCATCGGCGGGCAGGCGGTCGTCTCACAGACTAACGGCGACGGCGTCCACGTCCGAGATGGCGTCGGCTACAGCGCCAAGATCCTCGCCACCATCCCCGAAGGCGCGACTGTCCAGGTCCTCGGCGGACCCAAGAGCGCCGCCGACGGGTCACTCTGGTACAACGTCCAGGCAGGCGGAACTCAGGGCTGGGTCATCTCAACCTACCTCTCACTTCCCGCTGCGGTGCAGGGGGGCAACCTCGTCGTCACCGGTACCAACGGCAATGGATTGCGACTGCGTGACGGGGCCAGCACCAGCGCCACCACGCTGACGGTCATGCCCGACGGCGCCAAGGTCACGGTCGTCGGCGGCGAC